>ERZ1034363.429-NODE-429-length-29397-cov-4.696248_pt1 | contig 29397 bp, 27 predicted proteins | sample MGYA00520616_ERZ1034363 | MGnify/ENA primary metagenome ERZ1034363 (study PRJEB33736, sample SAMEA104284506) | Azolla filiculoides | biome: Urban; feature: Water surface; material: Ditch water | place: Netherlands | collected 2015-10-28 | depth 0-0.1 m ... | reverse complement strand
TGAAGTCTTTGGGACGGGTTTGCCGTTCATCGACCGTTTGAAGCAACCGTTAATACGTTCCTGAATATCGATTTCGCGACCTGCACGAGCTGCGTAACGTGGAAACTGAGCGGCTACACCGACAAAGGGAGAAGCCATTGCAACCGTTCCGCCATTGAGATGACAGCTACTGCAATTGAGGCCATTACCCACGTTATTCGGTAAAAGCGCTTTGGTTTCTGTCATTAAACGCATCCCATAAATCAGTTGATCAGGATCGGCTGATTCCAGCATGGTTGCAAAGCGTGGTGTACTAAACTTCGACATGGGTGGTTTGGCAAGTTCGATTTGATTGCGCACCTTGCTTACCTGAGATGCATTGACAGGAGAGCCCTGGTTACCCCAGCTGGTACGCATAAATGTAATGATTTCGGCAAGTTCATCATCAGTCAGATTGCCAAATTCCGGCATTCCGACTGCACGAGGCTGCCCTTTTGTCATTGCGGATTTCCAGCCGCTTAATGTCACGTGTATCGCCGATGTAGGATCTTCAGCGAGGATAGCGCGGTTTCCTGCCAGCGGTGGGAAGAGACCGGAAATGCCTTTGCCATCACGGCGGTGGCACGTGGCACAAAATTGGTTGTAACCAAGACCGCCTGCAGTCTTGAACAGTTTGTCGCTAACAGGTTGGGGCGTCGTACTCTTGACGAGCGCTTGTTTCGCAATAGGGGTGAGTGATTTTAGATAGATAGCGATTGCCTGTAAGTCCTCGTCACTGAAATGCTGGGTGCTCATACCGATTACCTCAGTCATCGTTCCGAATGCTGTAGAGTGATCATTACGACCAGTTTTCAGAAACTTAACAATAGCTTCTTCAGTCCAGATGCCACGAAGGCTTACAGCATGCCAAGCATCAACCGTTGAACCGGCAAGGAACAATGTTCCATCCTTGCCAGATTGACTCATGGATTTTTCTTGGAATGCGATACCTCGTGGGGTATGGCAAGAACCGCAATGACCCAGCCCCTGAACAATATAGGCCCCTCTGTTCCAAGCTGCCGATTGTGACTTCTCTTCGATGAATGGTTGGTCGTCGAGGAACAGCTTGTTCCAGAGGCTCAGGCCCGAACGGATGCTGAATGGCCACTTCATATCATTGCTGGCATTGGCCTGCTCAACCGGCTCTACACCTTTCATCATGTAGGCATAGAGCGCCTGCATGTCAGCACGGTTCATTTTGGCATATGACGGGTAGGGCATGGCTGGATAAAGATTATGCCCATCAGCAGCGATCCCTTTACGCATTGCCTGATCAAATTGTTCAAAACTATAGTTACCGATGCCTGTTTTTTTATCCGGTGTGATGTTTGTGGAATAGATGTTTCCGAAAGGGGTTTTTAAAGCAAGACCGCCCGCCATTGCTTTGCCATTGTGAGAAGTATGGCAGGCAACACAATCACCAAGACGCGCCAGATAGGCTCCTTGCTTGATAGTCTCTGCCATGCTCACATCTTGAGATGCGGCTGATTGCTGGGCATGGGTGGGAAATGAAAATACCAAAGAGATTGTGAATAGGCTGGCTATCAGTAGCCGCCAGGAGTGGATAGACATAGTAAGCTCCTTCTAAGAATCTTTTAAGATTCTAGGAGTCCCTATCAGACTCGATAATTCCCCGATTGAGTGATGTCTATAGCCTAAATCGGTTATAGGGTCTGAGCCTATGCCTAGTGGTTGGCCGGCGTGGTTTGCACTGAAGGCATTTGACCGGGGTCGCCATAGATGAGCGTGAGTGCTGATTCAACTTTAGGTGCCTGGCCAAAACAGGTTTTCACGATGTCTGCATCCTGATACCACGCAGTATTACCACGAGCCTCATCCATAAAAGATTTCATGACCAGGGCGATATCAGGATTGGCCAGACCTGCTGCACGAAGTTTTTCAAATCCCAGCGAACAGGCGCGGGCTAGATCTTTACCGCTGGCATTCGACATAATTCGTAGTTGGCTTGGAGCCGAACTGTTGAGAATCTGCATGAAATTTTCTTTGGTGCCGGGTACCAGGTGATTCAGGATCCGTTCGGCTGAGATGTTTTCACGAACGCCCAGGTTGCTGAGGTCTTCGACAGCGGGGTAGAACAAAGTCCGAGAAAATGCAAAATCCAGTCGTATCGTAAACAAGTGGGTCTTTTCAGCAGTGGGATCCGACTGTAGCTGTTGTATCTTTTTATCTGAAACGGAACCCATCGGGTCTGCCCGATAGACAGGGATTTGAATGGTATGTAAACCCTTTCGCAAGTCAGACCATGTGAGAGAGATTGGCACACGGGCATCCGTCATGCCCTTCATCATTTTGTTGGCACGAGCCTCTGTATCGGCTAGTACGGAATTGCCGACAACGGCGGTGGCACCACCCACCAGAGCCGATGTCCCACCAGTGGCTACCAGGGTTGCGGCACCTAGCAATAATTTTGCCGAGCCTACAAAATCGCTGTTTGAATCAATGGCACTACGTACATTGATGGTAAGCGAGAGTTTGCCCGGGTTGAGGAGCGATCGAACACCTAGTACAGAGAGGGGTACTACCTGGATAGGTGTCGTGCTGAGCGATGCACACTCCGCACCATTCTCACGGCCGTCGAATGTTGCAACAGGTATGTCCATCTGATCCATTCGGCTTTTAAAGCCGTTGGTAGTCACTGATAGCACCAGCTGAACCTTGTCCGAACCCCAGAAGTTGCTTGATGCGAGGCGTGCACAGCTCCCTACAGGAACAACCTCTGATGTGATGCTGACATACCCATCGCCACCTGTGCCATCCTTTAACCAGTTAGGCGGATCAGTCCGCGTCTGGGTTGGATGCATCTCCGGAAAAAAGAAGGTGCTCGCCTGTGCTGTAATAGGCAGTACCAGGCAGAGGCACAAAAACGCCTGCCCAAAGCAGCGTCTTAGTATCTTGGAGTTAGCGTAGCGCATTCGCGGATTTTACCCGCGTTAATCATGCGTGCAGAAAATTCTAGGGTGTTGCGTCTACACTTAGAGTAGTTTAGTCCCTAGCCACCAGGCAGCGGCAGCAATCAATGCGCTACAGGGAATCGTCAGAATCCATGCCCAGACGATATTGCCAGCCACGCCCCAGCGTACACGGCGGGCGCCGCGGGTCGAACCTACGCCAGCAATGGCGCCGGTAATCGTATGTGTCGTTGAGACAGGAACACCCAGTGCCGTTGCAAAGAACAGGGTCATGGCACCGGCACTGTTGGCACAGAAACCACGTGCCTGATTGAGCTTGGTAATACGATTGCCCATGGTCTTAACAATGCGCCAGCCACCGAACATGGTGCCTAGGCCCATCGCCGTATAGCAGGACAGGACTACCCACGCTGGCACGTGTTCGCCAGATTTTGAAACGCCTGCGGCAATGAGCAGCATCCAGATGATGCCGATCGTTTTCTGGGCATCATTACCACCATGACCCAAGCTGTAGCCAGCGGCAGATAGCAGTTGTAAACGGCGGAAATGCTTGTCCACCTTGCTGGGCGACATGTTCCTACAGAGCCAGGAAACAATCACCATCATGAGGCTCCCGATGGTGAACCCCAGAAATGGCGCAATAAAGATGAAGGCGATGATCTTGAGCACGCCGGCTGAGATAAGGCTGCCGAAACCGGCCTTGGCGACAGCGGCACCGACCAGGCCACCCACAAGTGCGTGAGAAGAAGAAGAGGGAATGCCGTAGTACCAGGTAATCACGTTCCAAACGATGGCGCCGATGAGCGCGCCAAAAATGAGGTAGTGATCCACAATCGACGGATCAATGGTGCCCTTACCAATCGTGCCTGCAACCTTGAGTTCAAACAGAAAGTAGGCAAGAAAGTTAAACGCCGCTGCCCAGATTACTGCCTGGTGTGGTTTTAAAACACGGGTAGAAACAATCGTGGCAATCGAATTCGCCGCATCGTGGAAGCCGTTCATAAAGTCAAACAGCAATGCCACGATCACAAGGGTGATGATCACCCCCAGGCTCATTTGCAGATTATCCATGGTGCGCGATCAGGAGTTTTCGAGGACGATCGCTTCAACCGTGCCGGACACATCCTTGCAGCGATCCGATACCGATTCGAGTAACTCGTAAATTTCCTTCAGCTTGATCACCTGGCGCACGTCGGGTTCTTCGCGGAATACCTTGGACATCAACTCGCGCAGCATACGATCTGCATCAGACTCGAGATCGTCAATCTGGTGGCAGATGGTCAGGATGTGCGGGCCGTTTTGCATGCTGTCTAACAGCTTAACTACGGCAGTAATATGATTACAGCAGCGGGAAGTTACCTCAGCAAGGGCAACCGCTTCCTGGGGAACCTGCTTGATGTCGTATAGAGATACCGACTCGGCCACATCCTGGATGATGTCCAGAATGTCATCCATACCGCTGATCAGCTCGTGAATCTCGTCGCGGTCAAACGGCGTAATAAATGACTTGTGGAGCTGTGCCAGTGTTTCGTGGGTAATCTTGTCGGCTTCACGCTCAACCGTATCAATTTCTTCGGCCAACCGATCCACATGGTCGGCATTGGTCGCCAAGGCACCAATCAGCTGGGTGAGCAGTTCGCCGCCTTTAGCAATCAGAGCAGCATGTGCGTTGAAATGATCAAAATACTTGCCTTCTTTAGGCATGAGCTTGCCGAACATGGGTGACCTATTTGTTTCATAAAATCGAAACGTTATTGTAATCCCTGTGTAAGCTATTGAGTGAGATATGTTGCGGGTTAGAATGCAGGCTATCTGCTTCGAAAGCCTTTGTTATGCACATTGCGTCATACCCCGTCTGTTTGCTTGCAGCGCTCATAACTGCCTGTTCGTTAACGCAAAATCCGGCAGCGGTTTCAGAAGGTGGAACAGTTCCAGCGCCGACGATTCAGTCGTCCAGTACAAATGAGCCTGTTTCACCGGCATCTCTCAAGCCCGTTGTTAATAAACCTGCTCAAAGTGCCGCACCAGTGACAAAACAAGCCATGCAATTATCTGCATTGTCGGACATCGCGAAGGCGGCGCAGAAGAATCCCCAAAGCGCCAAAAAATACGTAGGGGAAACCCTGCAAGGTCAGGCTAAATTTATCAAAGCGCCTAAAGGCAATCCGAACGCCATGGTTGCAGATGTGCGTGTAACTGGTCTGGGTGAAGTATCGCTCTGGTGCCGGAATGTGTTGGGTGCTGCGCCGGCAGGGCGGGTAGTGAATTTTGAAGGCACGCTCACCGGGAGCGTTTACACTTCAGAAGACTTTAGTCACGATGTGACTATGAAAGACTGCCGGTTCCACGAATAGCAAAACCGGCAGTCTTGAACCTTGATTAAGCTTCTGCCTTTTTCAGGATCGCGTACAACTCGTCCTTCAGGTGCAGCTTCTCTTTTTTCAGGGTTTCGATTTCTTCCGGTGTGCCCGACTCAACGTGGGCTTCCATGTTCTTGATCTTCTGGTCCAGATCATTGTGCTTGTCGAACAGGTTGGTGAAATGACGGTCAGTTGTCTTGAGACGGGTGATCAGCTCACGGTATTCGGGAAACATGCTAACTCCGGTAATAAAGGACAGGGGCGACAAATCGCCCACGCAACAATTTTACGCTGATGGGCGATATGCCGCCAGCTTATTGCGGTTGATTGTGGTTAATTTTGCCGTTAATGCGCTTAAAGAAGCTGAGTTTCTCAGGAAAGTGCTGCGTCACCCAGGCAACCAGTGTGTATTTGATGAGCTTTCCCGCAAACAGTGCGATGAAAGCTTCCAGAATTCGGTCGTCGACAATGCCAAAGAAAATAAGCAGTGGCATCTGGGGGAGGGGCGATGCACCAACCCCAAAGATAGCCCAAACACCATAGTCACCAATCCAACGCGACGCCTCGGCCCAGGTAGCCGGGCTAATAAGGTTCGGGAATAAATGATGGATTTCGTTATAGCCAAGTAGATGCGCAACGCCTACCACCACAGCGCCCGCTGCCGCACTCCCAAGAGCGCATGCCGCACTGAGCTTGAGCCAACGTCGTGGCGCCATGATCACGGCAGTGACAATCACAGCCGTTACCGGGTATGCCGCCGTCAGCGTGCCACCAAACGACAGCAGTGCACTCAGGCCGAGTAGATGATTGCCTTTATTGGCTCGCTCCATCCATACCTGTAGCTTGCTCTCTAGCTTGTCGAGCCGTTTACCCATCAGTCGATGCGGTTCTTACGCTGAATCAGCTCGATTTTGTAACCATCGGGATCATCCACAAAAGCAATCACGGTATGGCCATGCTTCATTGGGCCTGCCTCACGAACCACCTGGCCACCCGCCTCGCGGATCTTGTCACAGGCGGCGTAGGCGTCTTCTACCTCAAGCGCAATATGGCCATAGGCATTGCCCAGTTCGTACTTGTCGATGCCCCAGTTATAAGTCAGTTCGATAACGGCCTGTTCGGATTCGGCACCGTAGCCTACAAAGGCCAGCGTGAATTTACCTTCGGGATAATCATGCTTGCGCAGCAGTGACATGCCCAAAATGCGGGTATAGAAATCCAGCGATTTATCGAGATTGCCAACACGCAGCATGGTGTGCAGTAAACGCATGGTCAGGTCATCCGGTTACGCAAACAGAATCAGCGCCAGAATGCCGCCCAGAATGACCCACTTGCCCGCGTAATAGGCCGTACGATTACGTGACTTGAGGCCTTTGGCCCAGACACGGCCCTTGTAAACTACGCCGAATACCTTATTAAGCACACCAGTTTTATCGCCTTCGGCATTGGGCGAGGCAGCAGCGCCTACGACATAACGTCCGAACCAGCGGTTAAACGCTTGAATCCACGAACCTGCCAGCGGGCGCTCGACGTCGCAGAAGAAAATCAGGCGGTCTTTGTCGGTTTCGTTTTCAGCGTAGTGAATGAACGTCTCATCAAAGAACACGCTCTTACCATCTCGCCAGCTATAACGCTCGCCATCCACATCAATAAAGCAGCGGTCATCATTCGGGGTCGACAAACCCAGGTGATAACGGATCGAACCGGCATACGGGTCACGGTGTTTCACCAGGCGGGCGCCCGGTGGCAGGTGCGTAAACATAGCTGCCTTAACGTTAGGTACCTGCTTGAGCAAGCCACAGGTCACAGGGCACAGCTCTTCCGCCGATGGGTGGGCGGTGTCATACCACTTCAGGTAAAAACGTTTCCAACCGGTACGGAAGAATGAGTTAAAGCCCACATCGTTGTAGGTGTCCGATGCCTTGATCTGACCCAGTTCAGCAAGCTTTAGACCCTCTTCACGGATCTTTTCCCAGTTATCGTCAAAGATCTTCATTTCCGGGAAGTCTTTGGCATCCAGATAAGGCACGTTCGGCACAGTAGAGGCGGCATAGAGCATCACATTCACCGGTGCCAGAAAGGTGGAGTGATCGGTAATCTGGCGGAAAGGGCGCAGCCGCACCTTGCCTCGGAAGTGCACGAACATGGTCGACAGCACGAAAATCCAGATAATGGTCCACTTCACAGGCTTGTCCTCTTGAAATATCTTAAGTCTTTGACGCAAAGCATCATTATCGCCGCCACAGGGGTTCCGTGGCAAATCATCGGTTCAGTGCCCTCTGGCTGGTAGAATCTGGGCATGAGCCTGGTTGAACAAGTCGCTGATGTCTTTACCCCTGAAGGACCGCTGGCTCGCCAGATTCCCGCCTTCAAAGCGCGTCCGCAGCAGACCGAAATGGCTGAACGTATTGCCGATGCCATTAAGGCAGATGCCGCTTGTCTGGTCGAAGCGGGCACGGGAACCGGTAAGACCTTTGCCTATCTGGTGCCGGCTATGCTGTCCGGTGGCAAGGTCGTACTCTCTACCGGTACGAAGACGCTGCAGGATCAACTTTTCGAACGTGATATTCCAACCGTTCGCGAAGCATTGGGTGCTCCCATACGTGTTGCCTTGCTGAAAGGACGCAGTAACTACGTTTGCCTGCATCATCTGGAACGGGCACACAGTGAAGGTCGCTTTCTGCAAAAAGAAGATGCGCGCCACATTACGAATATCCTGCGCTTCTCAAAAATGACCAAGCGCGGTGACAAAGCCGAATGCGTTGACGTCCCTGAATCGGCATCAGTCTGGCATATGGCAACGTCTACCAAAGACAATTGTCTGGGGAGTGAATGCGCTCAGTATGAAGAGTGCTTTGTGGTCAAAGCACGCCGGGAAGCACTGGAAGCAGATTTAGTGGTAGTCAATCACCATCTGTTTTTTGCCGACGTAGCGCTCAAAGAAGAGGGCATGGCCGAACTATTGCCGAATTGTAATACCGTTATTTTTGATGAAGCACATCAACTGCCGGAAACCGCAGGCATTTTTTTTGGACAGCGCTTCACAACAACACAAATACTCGACCTGGCTCAGGACGTGCGCCTGACGGCACTCGCCGAGGCGCGGGATTGCCTGGATCTACCCGTGCAGAGTGCTGCGCTGGATAAAGCCGCACGTGACTTCCGGCTCACCCTGGGTAACGACACAGTAAGGCAGCCGGCCAGCAACATGCTGAAACATCCCGAGTTTCTCAAAGGGCTGGATGCGCTGGCCGACCGCCTTGATCTCATGACCTCGCTGTTGGAAACCCAGGCTGGCCGCTCACCGGATCTGGAGCGCGCCTGGCAGCGGGCGTTAGCGTTGGGTCAAGATTTGCAGCGCTGGAAGAAGGGCGCATTGGGCCAACCTGCTCGCGCTGAGCCTGGGGCCGAAGCAGCAGCTGCAGATTACGTGTATTGGGTAGAGACACTAGGCCATGGTTTGCATCTTCATGCCACGCCGCTTTCCGTTGCCGAACCCTTTACCAAACTCATGGCGAGTAGCCCACGCAGTTGGGTCTTTACCTCGGCCACCTTGGCCGTACAAGGTGATTTTGGTCACTATAAAGAGGCCATGGGGCTACATGACATTGCTTCCTTTTGCTGGGACAGCCCCTTTGATTACGGTACGCAGGCCATGCTCTGCTGTCCAACCGATTTGCCCGACCCGAATAGCCCGGAATATACCGAGCGCCTGGTGGATAAAGCGTTACCCCTCATACAGGCTGCGCAGGGTCGCACCTTCTTTTTGTGTACCTCTTTGCGTGCCATGCAAAAAGTGCGGACGCAGCTTGAAACCCGCCTGGCGTTTCATCAGCCCGAGATCACCATACTTTGCCAGGGCGATGCCGCTAAAAACGAATTGTTGCGACGGTTCCGCGAGTCAGGTAACAGTGTTCTTGTCGGTTCTCAAAGTTTCTGGGAAGGGGTGGATGTGCCGGGTGACGCACTATCGCTCGTCGTGATCGACAAATTGCCTTTTGCCGCACCCGATGACCCGGTGCTCTCTGCTCGGATCGATGCCTTGAACCGTCAGGGTAAAAATGCCTTCATGCACTACCAACTGCCACACGCCGTCATCAATGTGAAACAGGGTGCAGGCCGTTTGATTCGGAGCGAACGGGATCAGGGTGTGCTGGTCATTGGCGATCCGCGCCTCGTGACCAAGGCTTATGGTAAAAAAGTCTGGCGCAGCCTACCGCCTATGGCACGGACGCGTGATATTGCCGAAGCAGAAACCTTTCTGATTAATACGCTTAAAGATCATGTTGCCTGATCGCCATTTGCTTCAATCCACACTCGGTGCGGGTGCGCTGAGCGAGCGACCTCATCTGTTTTCCGAGAGTGTTGTCGAATTACCTGACTCAGAGCTGGCCGTATTGGCCAACTTTGTAAAAGCGGTGACGACCCTGATTGCCTTGCCCGGTTTCCAGAAAGCGGTTGCCGAACGGCAGGGTGTCAACGTATCGCAACAGACACCCGGTGTTTGTCTCGGGTTTGATTTTCATCGAACGCCAGATGGCCCTAGACTCATTGAGATTAATACCAATGCGGGCGGTAGCTTGCTGGTGACGCTGCTCAACCGCGCGTGGGGATTCAATCAAACCGCCGACCTGGCTGAACAGGCTCTCGTTGGCATGTTTACCAATGAGTGGCAGGCCTGGAGCGCGGGGCGGCCACTGCAAACCATTGCAATCGTTGATGACAGCCCAGAACAGCAATATCTCTATCCGGAGTTTGTGCGCTGGCAAAAACTATTTGAATCTCAAGGTATCCAGACGATTATCTGTGGACCAGAAGCGTTGGTGTGCAACAGCGCCGGCCAATTGAGTCATCAAGGCGTTGCCGTTGATCTGCTCTATAACCGGATGACGGATTTCAGCCTAGACAGTGCCGCATCAGGTGCATTGACTCAGTGCTGGCAAGTGCAGGCGCTAGGCGTTAAAACGGGCACGCTGATTACACCGCATCCTGTGGCGCATGCGCTCTGGGCAGATAAACGTAACCTGGATTGGCTATCGGATCCTGAACGCTTGGTATCGATGGGTTTAAATCCAGAAGCTATTGCACAGATTGTGCGTTGTGTCCCGCGTACGGTACCTGTGCTGCCAACGCAGGGCGAATATTTCTGGGGTGCACGTAAAACCCTGTTCTTTAAACCGCAGGCGGGTTTTGGTTCACGTGCAACGTACCGCGGCGACAAGCTTACCAAGCGGGTTTTTGAAGAAATTCTCCAGGGGGGGTATGTAGCACAAGCTTTCGTACCCCCCCCTGAACTGACGCTACCGAATACGGGTGAGGCTGAGCCCACATCGCTTAAATATGATCTGCGTGTCTATGCCTACAACGGACAGATTCAGCTGTTGGCGGCACGCTTGTATCAGGGGCAGACCACCAACTTCCGCACACCCGGCGGCGGCTTTGCACCGGTCCGGGTACTAACAGGTTAGTGAGTAAGGTGACGTCCGTTCACTGATACGTAGTCGGCGGGTGCGTTAGCCGCATCAGCAACCAGACGTTGTTCCAGTTCGGCAAGCACTTCAGTGAGGGCTTGTTGCTGCCCGCTGATGAGTGCCTGGGTCGATTTGTCGGCCAGCGGTACACGCTTGGTAATGCGTGGCGTGGAGAACAAGCCGTTTTTGCTGTTAAAACTTGTACTGGCATAAAACTGAATCGTCACAACCGCCGTGGGTTGGTCACGATAATCCCCATAGAACTCATCAATCACCCCTTGCAGCTGATACATCGGGAAGAAGGTGGTGGGTTGTTCAACAATCAGCGTAAAGGCGTTAGATTGGGTGAGCCATTTCTGCGTGGCGTTAGCCACCATATCGCGTGGATAAATCAGATAAACGTTGTAGAAGTCTTTCTCGTACTTGTTCTCAGACATCCGGTAGACCAGCGACTTCCCATCGTAGGGTGCGTTTGCTGAGAAGTTACCCATCTTCAGATGCATCTTTACGGGGTTGGCTCGAGGGGCGGCTGTGCGCTCGGGCATCACCAGCCAGCTGCTCTGATCGGGGTTAGGGCGAGAGAGGGAGCAGGCGCCAAGGAGTAAGGTCGCCAGTACAGGTAATAGCCAGTAACGAATGGCTTTCTTGAGCAGGCCGTTAGAAGTGATGCTTGTAGAGGTGGTCATATCAATTCCTGAAAGCAGCCATTAAGGGGCAACACGCTTGGGCGGTTGGCCAAAGAGCAGCCACGATGGATAGTCATTCGCTTTTTGCGAGAGATCGTTCACGTTGTTAGTGATCTGCCGCACGTTGTCCGCAGAAATGGTCAGGTCACCTTGCATCGTGGTCAACGTCTGGCGTAGCACAATAATCGAACCCGTCAGTTGTTCGATGAGCACGGCCAGTTCCTGATTGTCCGTCGCCTTGTTCACTTTGCCGAGCAATGCATTGAGTTGCTTCACAGATTCGTTCAGCCCATTGCCTTTGTTGCCATCGCCAGCCACCATGCCATTCAAGTTAACGAGCAGGGTGTTGACTTCGTCTTGTGTCTTGGCGAGGTTGAGATGGTTGAAGTTCTTCAGCGCATCCTCCACGTTATCCAGTAGCACATTGACCGGGCTGGGTTGCGAAGGCACCACCGGGTAATCAGGCGTCCAGCTAAATGGCAGCTCCTTTAATTTGTTCGGGTCTTTCACAAAATCCAGTTCAATGTAGTTAACACCGGTAATGCCTTGACCGCGAATCTGGGCGCGCATGCCGTCTGCGACCAGTTTTTCAACATATTCAACATTGTCGTAATTGAGCTTCTCAACCATCATGCGTACCACGACATACTGTCGCCGTTCGCTCGGTGGCATATCTTCTTCATATAGAGACCCGGAAAGACCGATATAACTGACCTGGCCAATTCGTACACCTCGGAAGCGCACGGGCGCGCCTACGTCGAGGCCCTGTACTGATTCTTTGATGTAGGTCTCGACGACCATCGTTTTGGTGAACAGGCTTTTAGCGCCAAAGATCAGTACCAGTGCAACAAGGGCAGCGGCACCAATGAGCACAAAGATGCCGAGGCGATAATATTGAGCGCTATTTCGGGTAGACATGATGAGTTTCAGGCCGGAAGTGTTGCGGGTTGAATAGGGTGTTCATCGGGAGCGACATCGGCGCCTCGATTAAAGAATTTGCGGACAAGTGGGTTGTCACTATGTTCGCGTAGCCAGCGGGGGTCACCCTCGGCAATAATGCCCTTGGTGTCTTTGTCGAGCATGATGATGCGATCGGCAATCGTATAGATGCTGGGCAGTTCGTGGGTGACCACCACAAAGGTAATCCCCAGATTGCGTGAAATAGACAGAATCGTCTGATCCAGCTCTGCCGAGGTAATCGGGTCGAGACCCGCAGAAGGCTCGTCCAGAAAAAGAATATCGGGATCAAGCGCCATTGCACGGGCAATGGCGGCGCGTTTCTGCATGCCGCCACTGATTTCCGAGGGCATGAACGACTCAAAGGGGAGTAACCCTACCAAGTCTAGCTTGCAACGCGCTATCAGCGACATTTCGTCCTGACGCAGCTGCGTGTATTCCTCGAGAAATAAACGAACGTTTTCAAGCAGGTTCATTGAACCGAACAATGCACCTTGCTGATACATCACGCCAAAGCGGGTGAGAATCTGCTGACGGGCATCGCCTTCGGAAGTAACGATGTCTTGTCCTTCGATCAGTACAGAACCTCGAGGTGGGTCGTATAGCCCGATCATGTTTTTTAGCAAACTGGATTTGCCGCAACCTGAACCGCCCAGAATCACGAAGATTTCGCCGCGTTTCACGGAAAAGCTCAGATTCTGCAGCACGATGTTGCTGCCATAGCCCACGGTGAGGTCTTTCACCTCAATGATGTTTTCGGCAGGGATATTCTGATCGGCTGGCATGGGATCAGAACCCGGTCTTGTACGAGATGTAGGCGAACAAGCCGTCTACCATCACGATTAGAATGAGGCTGGACACCACCGCACGGGTTGCCGATAAGCCCACGGCTGCAGCACCTGTGCCGGTTTGCATGCCGCGTAGGCAACCAACGCCTGCAATGATGAGACCAAACAGCAGGGATTTGGTCAGCCCTGACATGATGTCGTTAACGTGAATGGTTTTGAGAACGGCTTCGTAGAAAGTCACAAAGGGAATCTGGTAAGCCAGCATCGTGAGTGAGGCCGCGAAAACACCAATCAGATCCGAGAACAAAGACAGAATGGGCGCAACCAGCAAACCTGCTAGCATGCGCGGCAGCACCAGAAATCGAATCGGATTGATGCCACCAGTGACCAGCGCATCGACTTCATTGTTGACCGTCATTGTGCCGATCTCGGCGGCAAAGGCTGCCGAAGAGCGTCCGGCCAGCAAGATTGCCGTCATGAGTGGCCCAAGCTCGCGAAAGATCGACAACGACACCAGATTCGCTACAAAGGTTTCTGCGCCGAATTGTTTGAGTCCGATCGCCGACTGAAAAGCCAGAATCACGCCAATCAGAAAAGCCACGAGCGATACAATAGGCAGCGCAGCCACACCGGCTTCAACCGCTACGTTAATAAAGTCATTCCAGCGTACCTGGCGTGGGTAGCGGAAAGCCCAACCAATGCTGCTGGCGATTTGACCTATAAAAACAGTCTGTTGTTTTGCATCTTCAGCAAGGTCATATGCACCGCGACCTAAACGTTCAATCAGATTGGTATGGGCATGATGATTGGTATCAGCCGGCGGGAACAGATTCTTGATCGGCTGATACTGATCGATCAGCGGTTGATACCGCGCATCCAGATGAACCAGCGTTAATTTGCCACTAGCCGCTTCCTGGGCATGCGTCAGATCAATAAGAAACGCAATACCTGCCCCATCCAGGTAGGTCACTTGCTCTAGATCTACGGTCAGTTGGCTGTTTGCCCCCGACTGCGCCAGCCAGGCCATCTGCTGGTCTTTTGCGTTAGACCACAGGCCGCTCAGTGTATGGGCATTCAAATGACCCGATAGACTGAGCGTCGCGATGCCGCCCTCGCGATGCCAATCAGCCTGTGCGCTGGGTACAGCGTTGGCAGGCGTAATCGAGATTGGCTGGGTCATCGTCTCATTCTAGCGTTAGATACTTTGGTTGTATTAAATAGTTTTCTTATTCTGGGTAGGCCTGAGTGAAATAAAGCGCTTCCATTAACTGGCCGGGTTGATTGAGCGAGCCAAACCAGCGCTGGAAGAGTTCACCGATCACGGGTGTACGGTAAGTGCGCGATAGCGTTGCATTCACCGCCCAACGCAAGTCCGGGTCTGCCTTGTGCATCATGATCGCGTAATACTCGGGTGCAAAGTCCTGGGGCAGCATGCGAAAGCGGGTGCCGAGCTTTGAACGGATGAGCTGATCAAACATGAGCAGGCGGTCACCGGCAATGGCATCCACTTCCTTGTTCGCTAGCATGTTGCCAGCGGCTTCGAAACTCTTGGCCTCAATCAGGGTCGCTTGGATCTGGCCACTGGCAATCGCCTGTTTCATCAGCTTGCTGGTGGTGGTATTGCGTACGACAGCCAGTTTCTTATCGGTCAGGTGATCGAGTTTTTCGAGGTTGGCATCGTTGCGCACGGCAAACGTCGCACCCTGGATAAACGTCGTAAGACTGAAAGCAAAGTTTCGTTGTCGATCCAGCGTGTTCGAGGTGGCAGCGCATTCCAGATCGGCATCTCCTGATTCAATGGCGTCGAAGCGCGAGCGGGTATTGGTTTTAATCCAGCGCACATCCATCAGTTTCATATCTAGCTGCGTTACCAGCTGAGAAGCCACAATCTTGCATAAGTCGACCGTATAACCCGTAGGCAGACCATCGTCGCCGGTCAAAGAAAACGGCGATTGGTTCGGGTCATAGGCAATCGTCAGCGTTTGCTTGTCGCGAATGCGCTGAATCACTGGCCCGGTCAGTGGTGCTGATACACCGGCCTCGGTGGATTGCGCCGCCGCCTGGTTCGCTCCCAGGGTGAGGCTACAAGCCAAGGCCAGTGCTGCAAGAATGGTTGGGTAATAACGCATAAGAATTCCAGAGTATAAGTAAAACAATTAAGAGCGTTTGATCGACGATAAACCCATAGGTTCTGGCATGAAAATGCGCGGATCCATGGTTTTGAGGTTCGGACTGATGAGGGGCACAAAATCCATCTGCGCCAGAATGTCGCGTTCGAGGTCGATGCCTGGTGCCACTTCGGTCAGCATCATACCCTCCGGCGTCAGCTCAAAAACGCAACGTTCTGTAATGTAAATCACCGATTGTTGGCGTTGTGATGCAAAGCCACCGCTAAAGGTCATCTGCTCGACTGCGCGTATGAATTTCCGAGCCTTGCCTTCATTGTCGATCCGGAGCGAGCCCTGTGCTGCAGAGACCTTTAGGCCATCGGCCGTGAACGTGCCGACAAAGACCACTTTCTTTGACGATTGGCTAATATCAATAAAGCCGCCGCTGCCGGCCAACTTAGGTCCGAAACGAGACACGTTGAGGTTGCCTTGCGCGTCAGCCTGCGCCAACCCCAGAAAGGCAATATCAATGCCGCCACCATCGTAAAAGTCGAATTGATAGGGCTGATCGATAACGGCTTCATGGTTGACCGCAGCACCGAAGTTCAGCCCGCCCTGGGGAATGCCGCCCACAATGCCGGGTTCTGCCGTTAGCGTCATAAAATCACTGACGCCTTCTTCTGCGGCCACATTAGCCACACCTTCCGGCATGCCGATTCCCAGGTTAACAATCGAACCGGGGCGGAGTTCTAGTGCTGCACGGCGGGCAATGATCTTGCGTTCCGTGAGCGGCATGGGGGCAACAGCGTCCAGGGCAACGCGTTCGTGTCCGGCGAAGGCTGCATTGAATTGCTCGGCAAAAGTTTGCTGGTGATAGGCGCGATTTTCTGCAACTACCACATGATCGACCAGCATGCCGGGAATACGCACATCTTTGGGGTTCAGCGTGCCGCGCTCGGCGAGTCGCTCTACCTGAACAATGACTTTGCCGCCCGAATTATGAGTAGCGATGGCCACCGCTAACGATTCAAGCGTCAGGGCTTCGTTTTCCATGGTGATATTGCCTGCACCATCGGCGGTGGTGCCGCGTAAAAAGGCCACGTTAATCGGGAAGGTTTTGTAGCGGAGGTATTCCTTGCCGTCGATTTTTGTCAGAAAGACGTAGTCTTCCGTAGTGCGCTCATTGATTTTACCGCCACCATGGCGCGGGTCGACAAATGTATGCAGACCCACATGCGTCGTCAGACAGGGTTTCCCTGAGGCAATGTCTCGATACAACTGCGACAGCACGCCTTGGGGCAGGTTGTAGGCCTCGATCTGGTTGGTGGTGGCCAGCGCACCCAATTTAGGAATCAGCCCCCAATGCCCGCCAATCACCCGCTTAAGCAACCCGGGAGGTGCCAGATGGTTCAGGCCCCGATCTTTGCCATCTCCCTGGCCTGCACCAAATACCAGCGTCAGATCCCGGGGGAGGCCGGTCTCGTTAAAGTGATCTTCCAGGGCAACCGCCAAATTCTCAGGAAAACCGATACCCACAAAGCCGCAAGTAGCGAGCGTCTGGCCAGATTGGACTAACGCAGCGGCAGCGCGAGCGCTAACCAACTTAGTGTGTCCCCCCGGTGCCGAATCGGTTGAACCAGTCGGAGGGGATGGCGCCATGGGGTTCATGTTGTTTGTTCCTGATTGGGGCTAAACTTTAACGAGACGGGTCTAAGCGACTTGAAAAAGCAGATTTAGCCTACATATTGCCAAAAGATCATGGCGCTTGGTGAAAACCGGCCCACCAATTAGAACAATACAAAGGAAAACCATGCGATTCGATAAACTAACTACCAAGTTCCAACAGGCTCTGGCCGATGCCCAGAGCATTGCACTTGCCAACGACTGTGGCTTCATTGAGCCGGCACATCTGCTGCTGGCTATGATTCAGGAGTCGGATGGCGGTATTCGCTCATTGCTGGAACGTTCAGGCGTTAACGTCACGGCGCTGACCCGTGAAACCGAAGCGCTGGTCAAGCGCCTGCCGCAGGTGCAGGGCACCGGCGGTGAAATGCAGGCCTCGCGTGATCTGGGCAACTTGCTTAACCTTTGCGATAAGGAAGCCGCCAAGCGTGGCGATCAGTTCATCGCCTCGGAACTCTTTTTGCTCGCCCTTTGTGATGACAAGGGCGAAACAGGCCGTCTGTGCCGTGACAACGGCCTGAATCGCAAGTCCCTCGAACTGGCCATCCAGGCCGTGCGTGGTGGTCAGGGCGTTGACTCGTCCGATGCCGAAAGCCAGCGTGAAGCACTCAAGAAATACTGTCTGGATCTCACCGAGCGTGCCCGTCTGGGTAAGCTGGATCCGGTGATCGGTCGTGACGATGAAATCCGTCGTTCTATCCAGATTTTGCAGCGCCGTAGCAAGAACAACCCTGTCCTTATCGGTGAACCCGGTGTCGGTAAAACCGCCATCGTAGAAGGCCTCGCCCAGCGCATCATCAACGAAGAAGTGCCAGAAACCCTTAAGGGCAAGAAGGTGCTGTCGCTGGATATGGCCGCGCTGCTGGCCGGTGCCAAATACCGCGGCGAATTTGAAGAGCGCCTCAAAGCCGTACTCAAGGACATCGCTGCCGAAGAGGGCAAGATCATTCTCTTCATCGACGAGATCCACACCATGGTCGGCGCCGGTAAAGCCGAAGGCGCCATGGATGCCGGCAATATGCTCAAGCCGGCGCTCGCCCGTGGCGAACTGCATTGCATCGGCGCCACCACGCTGGATGAATACCGCAAGTACGTCGAAAAAGATGCCGCCCTGGAGCGCCGCTTCCAGAAGGTGATGGTTGAAGAGCCGTCCGTCGAATCGACCATTGCCATTCTGCGTGGTTTGCAGGAACGCTATGAAGTGCACCACGGCGTTGAGATCACTGACCCGGCCATTGTTGCCGCGGCAGAACTTTCACACCGTTACATTACGGACCGCTTCCTGCCGGATAAGGCTATTGACCTGATCGATGAGGCTGCCGCCAAGATCAAGATGGAAATCGATTCCAAACCGGAGCAGATGGACAAACTCGACCGTCGACTGATTCAGCTTAAAATCGAGCGCGAAGCCGTCAAGAAAGAAAAGGACGAAGCCTCTCAGAAGCGTCTTTCGCTGATCGAAGAAGAAATAAATACCTTGGGTAAGGAATACGCTGACCTGGATGAAATCTGGCGCGCCGAGAAATCGACGCTGCAGGGTTCATCGCAAGTGCGTGAAGAGATTGAAAAGCTGCGCCTGCAAATGGCCGAGCTGCAACGTAAGGGGCAGTTCGACAAATTGGCAGAGCTACAGTACGGCAAGCTACCGGAACTGGAAGCTAAACTGAAGGCTGCCGAAAGCAAGGGCGATGCGGCCAATGCCGAAGCCACCAAGCACAAGCTGCTGCGTACTGAAGTCGGTGCCGAAGAAATCGCTGAAGTCGTTTCTCGGGCAACGGGTATTCCCGTGTCCAAGATGATGGAAGGCGAACGCGCCAAGCTGTTGCAGATGGAAAGCTACCTGCATAACCGTGTGATTGGTCAGAAGGAAGCGCTGCGCTTGGTGTCGGAAACAATCCGCCGCTCGCGTGCAGGTCTGTCTGATCCTAACCGTCCGTATGGTTCATTCTTGTTCCTGGGACCAACGGGCGTCGGTAAGACCGAGCTCACCAAGGCACTGGCCGAATTCTTGTTCGACTCGCAGGATCACCTTATCCGCCTCGACATGAGTGAATTCATGGAGAAGCATTCGGTCGCCCGTCTGATCGGGGCGCCTCCGGGCTATGTCGGTTACGACGAAGGCGGCTATCTGACTGAGGCCGTGCGTCGCAATCCGTACAGTGTGATCCTTCTCGACGAAGTCGAAAAGGCACACCCGGATGTGTTTAACGTACTACTGCAGGTGCTGGACGATGGCCGCCTGACCGATGGTCAGGGCCGTACCGTCGACTTCCGCAATACCGTGATCATCATGACCTCTAACCTGGGCAGCCAGATGATCCAACAGATGGCGGGTGACGACTACGGTGTCATCAAGCTCGCAGTGATGGCTGAAGTAAAGACCTTCTTCCGTCCGGAATTTATTAACCGGATTGACGATGTCATTGTCTTCCATGCGTTGGATGAGAAAAACATCCGTGATATCGGGCGCATCCAGCTCAAGTATCTGGAAAAACGCCTGGCCGCCATGGATATGGGGCTGGAGGTTTCTGATGCCGCGCTGGATCGGATTGCTGAATCCGGTTTCGACCCGGTCTTTGGTGCGCGGCCGCTCAAGCGGGCGATTCAGGCTGAGATCGAGAATCCGCTGGCGACACATATTCTGGAGGGCGACTTTGGTCCGAAGGATGTGATCAAAGTGGATTGTGTTAAAAACAAGATGGTCTTCACGAAGTAAGCAGACCTACTCAGAAAAAGACGACCTGCGGGTCGTCTTTTTCATGGGTAAAATGCCGCCATGGCTGAAATCTATGTAAGTACCGATGTCGAAGCGGACGGCCCCATACCGGGTCCCCATTCCATGCTCTCTTTTGCGTCCGCCGCCTATACAGCAGACAAGCAACTGATCGGTACCTTTAGCGCCAATCTGGAATTGCTGCCCGATGCCAAAGGGCATCCGCTCACCATGAAGTGGTGGAAGACGGAGCCAGAAGCCTGGGTCGCCTGTAGACAGGATCTGCAGGACCCCAAAACGGCGATGAAGGAATACGTTAAATGGGTGAAGAAGCTACCCGGAAAGGCGGTCTTTGTCGCTTATCCAGCGGGCTTCGATTTCACCTTCATGTTCTGGTACATGATGAAGTTCACGGGTGAATCCCCGTTTTCCTGGTCGGCACTGGACATGAAAACCTTCGCCATGGCTTTGTCAGGGCTGCCTTACCGCAGCTGCATCAAGCCAAAACTGCCTAAGGACTGGTTCGACGACCTGCCGCATACCCATGTGGCACTGGATGATGCGCTGGAGCAGGGTGCGCTTTTCTGCAATATGCTCAGCCTCTGGCAGCAGCACCGTCAGGCTTTGGGCTTGCCAAACGAGGTGATGCCTCCAGAGCCAGCCAACCCCGAGGCTGAAGAACCTGCCGTACCGGGTGTTTCGCCCCGGATTTCGTCAGAATAGCGGACTGCCTTATAATCACCCCATTCACACATTTCGGAGTTTCCGGCCATGGCCCGCGTCGAATCTAATTACGTTTCGGATCACACCAAGTTCATTAATGAAGAACTGAAGAAGAATCCGCAGTGGCGTACTGACCAGCAGACCGGCCGTGCGATCTGGTGGGATAAGCCCCAGGATGTTAAGCAGAACGAAATTTATGCAGAGGCCAAGGTAGCGCAGAAGTCTTATCCGTACGACGTTCTGTTCGATTCCTGATCAACGTCTCTTTGCCCTTAGAAGCGCCTGGCTATGTCCAGGCGTTTTTTATTTCTGTTTTTTGTAAAAAAAGCCGGATTTCGCGTTAACTTTATAAATCTTGAATCGTTATAAGTCATACTATGCGATATCTCACCTTTCTTCTCGCGTTGATCAGTGGCGCCGTATTTGCTCAGGACTCGACATTCGAGCGCGAATTCTCCAAGTTCGACAAGGACTTTGAGCGTTTGAATAGCTGGAAGGCAGAAACACCGGCCAGCAAAAAGCTCAAGCGGGCGCCTGCAACACAGACAGTAACGCAGCCAGCAGCGCAAGAAGGGACCACCACACCCCTTGACTCAGAAGTGTCAGCCACTGATTCAGCCAAAAAGCCGGTTGAGTCCCATGAGCCGGCAGGTACAACAGATCAAAGACCACCAGAGCAACATACGGCCCTGCCTAAAGGTGCAAAAGTGGAAAGACTGTCGCATAGCGACCGCCTAGGTAACCAGATTTCAGACCCGGAAGTACGCAAGAAAGTCCAAGCGCTTTATAAACGACCCGATGTGGTCGTTCAACAATACGTATTGCCGACCAATTAAGTTTCAACGAGGAGTAAGTAATGAAAAAATCGTTTCTGATTGCTTCTGCTATTTTCCTGGGCCTTACCGCCTGTAGCAGCACGCCCAAGAATCCGGTCGATGCAACACCGGGTCGCACAGCCGACGTGGAATTTCTGGAAGCTAATGGCCCGCTGACATTGACCTTTGATGACAAGGGCAACTGGATCTCGATTAAGTCTTCCGCTACCGCGCCACTGGTTAACAACGCGCCTGAAGGTGTTGAGATTGCTTTCAAAACGGCCGCCATGCGCGCCAAACGCAACCTCACTGAATTCATGTCGAATGATGTGAAGTCGACCAAGTCGGTACAGACCATTTCCAAGTCGTATCTGAAGAACATTGCTCAAGTAGATAGCAGCAACGAATCCAATACGGCTGGTGATGAAGAAGATGCCGCGAGCAATAGTCAGGCTACGAAAGAAAGTCGCCAGAAGGCTAACACCGTTGCACAGACCGTTCGTGAGCGTATCGACGATAACTCGCAGGCTATTTTGAAGGGTGTGCAGGTTACCGAGCGTAAAGTCTCTAAAGAGCAGCAACACGTTTCGGTCACCATTCTTGTCACGCAGCAAAGCATCAAGGGTGCCGAGCAGATGCGTAAGGCTATGGGTAACTAACCAGGCTTTTGCAGGAACCATTGGCAGTGATGCATCTCAAGCTGTGGCGGCGTTCCCTTGTTGTGGGGAGCGCCGTCTTGCTTGTGGCTTGTGCCTCTGGTGCCAAGAAGGGTGATGCACAAACGGTATTGGCCGAAGGTACGGGCAATACCTGCCAGGAGGCTTTGGCCCAGGCCAAGGTACAGGCCAGTGACAAAGTGGTGGGCTCTTTCGTCAATAGCCAGAAGTCTCTGGTCGCTGATAAGTACTATGCCGAAAGCCTAAATGAATATAGTGGTGGTGTCGTTCGCCAGTACACGGTGCTCGAGAGCAAGGGTGTTTCTCCCTGCGCCGTAAAGATCAGCGCTGAGGTATATCTCGATAAGAAGAACATTGCGCTTAATCCTAATAGCCGTTCGCTGAACCTAGGTGAGGTAGGGCGCTTTGTTGATAAGCAGGATGAAGCCAAGGCCACGCTCTCAGCGCTGATTATGCGCCCCAAAATGTTCAGTGCCCGGATGGACCGCTTGTACGTGAGTACCGACAGCAAGAAGAACGCCCAGATTGTGCTGCAGGTATCAGATGTAGCACCGAGTGAAAAGTGGTATTCGGATCTCGAATCGTTTCTTAACCTGCAAGGGCAGCGGGTAGATTTCGAACGTTCTAAATGGAGCGATATTGGTAAATCAGTCCTGTCACTGATTGCGGCTCCGGTTGCAGTGCCCTTGGGGCTGGCGCCATCACCCTTTAGAAACCAGACATTGCGCGGCACCGAGATCGTTAATGGTGAAGGCTTGTTGTGCTTCCGTAACGACCCGCAGTACGAATCGTTGCGTTGTTACCAAACCTGGCTGGCCGGAGATGCCTTAAAACAATTGCGCTCGATACAGCTGATGCTGGTTGAACGCTCTAACGATAATGTGACCAGCACGCGGCAGATTCAAAAGGGCGCTTATCACATGGTGTCTTTCCGCGCGTCTGACTACACCTACAAGAGCAAGGAAATGGGCTCGAAGCGGGATTTCTACATCATCGAGCCGATGGGCGTGCCATTCCGTGAATACCTGACGGTTAACCGCGGCGCCCTCAGTGAAGAAAACGAATTCACGATTAACGTGCAGTTTGCGCCTGAAACTCAAACGACACCGTTTCGACCACAAACTCCCGGCGTGCTGCCGGTGATAAACACCCGCAGCCGCCAGAGCTTCTGATTTAGTGCGTGAGCGGTTTCACCACACGCTTGATGGTATTGTCTTCCGGGTTCGGCAGAATCTTGAAGCCCAGTGAGCTCATCAGATTGAGCATCTTGGTGTTGTCTGAGAGCACATCACCAATCACCGCTGTGTAACCCTTGGTGCGGGCACAATCAATAAGCACCTGCATCAGCTTGCGACCCAAGCCGCGCTTCTGCCAGCTATCGGCCACCGCCAGGGCAAACTCAACCGTCTCCCCATCCGGATTAGTCACATAACGTGAGGCACCAATTTGAACGGGGTTGCCTTCATCGTCTAGCTGGACCGCCACAAAGGCCATTTCGCGATCGTAATCAATCTGCGTAAAGCGCACCAGTTGCGGTTTTGATAGCTCCCGCATCGTGTCCATGAAACGGTAATAGCGGCTTTCGTCAGACATATTCTTGACGATTTCCTTCTCCATCTCGGCATCTTCCGGGCGTACCGGACGAATCGTTACGGTAGACCCATCAGGCAGAATCCAATCTTCGACCAGATGGTTCGGGTACGGGTGAATCGCCATGTGGGCATAACGATCAACCGTTGCTGGCGCGTAATCGATCACAATGCGGGCATCCGCTGCAATCACGCCTTCTTCATCCACAATTAGTGGGTTGATATCCAGTTCGATGATCTGAGGGATTTCACTGACTAGATCCGAGATGTGCAGCAGCAGCTCGTAAATTGCCTCGATATTGGCGGCTGGTACCGATGCATGGCCTTTGAGTAGGTTGAATGCCCGGGTCGACTTGACCAGGCTTTCAGCCAGGACCTGATTCAACGGGGGCAGGGCAAGGCCGCGATCCGGATACAAATCAGATTCATTGCCACCGCTGCCAAAGGTAATCACCGGGCCAAAGGTACGGTCGCGGAATACGCCGACACGGACTTCGCGCGCATTGTTGCGCGATACAAATGGTTCAATGGATACACCGGAAATACGGGCATTCGGGTGCTTACGTTTTACCGTTTCAATAATGTCGTGGTACGCGTTGCGCAGGGACACGGCATCTTGAATGTTCAAGCGCACGCCACCGGCATCCGTTTTGCGCAGAATATCCGGTGAGTCTACCTTCATCGCAATCGGGAAGCCGAGTTGTTCGGCATACATCAGTGCATCGGCCACACTATGCGCCACCATGGTTTGCGCTACAGGAATCTTGAATGCACGCAGCACCGACTTCGACTCCATCTCGGAGAGTGTCTTGCGTTTTTCTGCCAGCACAGCATCAATTAGCATGCGGGCGCCTTCAATCCGTAGCTCGTTACCTTCCGACTTCGCTGCCGGTGTTTGCAGCAGCAGGCGCTGGTTTTCGTAGAAGGTCGATAGATTGGAGAACAGATCAACCGAAGACTCCGGCATACGGAATACCGGAATGTTGTGTTCAGACAGATACTCGCGGGCGGCACGAGTGTGTTCTTCCCCCATCCAGCAGGCGATGAGCGGCTTGGTTAAATCTTTAGACAGATCCACCAGCACTTCCGCAACAGCCTGCGGGTTCGTCATGGCTTGCGGTGTTAGCACGACAAGTAGACCATCCACGCCATCATCGGCCGCCGTAAGGCTAATGGCGTCGCGATAGCGCTCAGCCGTGGCATCACCCCCAATATCAATCGGGTTGGCATGTGACCAGGTCGTCGGCAATACCTTGTTCAGTGCTTGAACCGTGCTTTCCTGTAGCTCGGCTAGGGGAATGCCAGCTTCACTGGCACGGTCAGCAGCAATCGCACCCGGGCCACCACCATTGGTAACAATGGCAAGGCGCTTGCCCTTAGGCTGTAAGCGGTCATTCAGCGCCTTGGCGCCCTCAATCAGCTGGATAATACTGTTTACACGCACCACACCGGCACGGCGTACCGCCATGTCGAACACGGTGTCAGACCCGCTGCGAATACCGCTGTGGGTAAGGGCCGCCGCAGTGCCTGAAGCAAAGCGCCCCGTCTTGTAGAGCAGAATCGGTTTAATGCGGGCAGCCGAACGCAGTGCCGACAGGAAGAGTCGCGCGTTCTGGATACCTTCAATGTAAAGCAGGATGTAATGGGTGCGTGGGTCGTGCACCAGGTAATCCAGAATCTCACCGAAATCGATATCGGAAGAACGGCCTAGTGACACCACTGACGAGAAGCCCACATTGTTTGGGAGTGCCCAGTCAAGAATGGCCGAGCAGATGGCGCCTGATTGAGACACCAGCGCCATCTTGCCTTCGTGGGCACGCTCCTGGCTAAAAGTAGCATTGAGACGGCTAGGTGGGCGCATGATGCCCAGACTGTTCGGGCCCAGAATACGTACGCTATAGCTGCGGGCAATTTCCAGCACCTTGCGCTCTAGCGCGGCACCGGCATGGCCACGCTCTGCAAAGCCACTAGAAACAATCAGCGCAAAGCGAACACCGCGTTCGCCACATTGTTCGATAATGCCGGGCACGCTCATTGCCGGCGTACAGATAATGGCCAGATCAACGCGACCCGGTACATCATGCAGTGACTTGAATGTTTCCTGACCCTGCACGGAGTCGTGCTTGGGGTTAATGGGGAAGAGGCGCCCACCGAAGCCGGTTTGTATCAGGTTGCGGAACAGCACCTGACCCACAGAATTTTCGCGATCGCTGGCACCGAAAACGGCAACGCTCTCCGGTTCGAACAGGGGTTTTAAATAATGTTCTTCAAGCATGATGATCTCTTCCAGCCAATTGAAGCATCATTCATGACAATGGAATGATGCAATGCACTAGATTAATTCTACGCTCAAATCAGACAGCATTTCGGCAACAAACTTGACCTAGGTCAAACAGCTCGAATTATCTGCAGGTTGTACAGGACACCTGCATCACCTCGCGCTCGGGAAGGCTCACCGCCGTTAGATGACCGCCCCAGAGGCAGCCGGAGTCCAGTGCGACCAGATTAGGCGTCATCTTCAGGCCCAGGGCAGACCAGTGGCCTACCACCAGCGTATCTTTGGCAGTTTTGCGCCCCGGCACTTCAAACCAGGGCACATGCCCTTCGGGGGCATTTTCGGGTTTGCCTTTGATCTTTAAATCCATTAATCCCTGGCGTGTACAGAAACGCATCCGGGTCATAGCGTTCACAATCACGCGGGATCGATCAAGGGGATTAAGATCTTTATGCCAGCCCAGTGGGCTATCGCCCCAGAGCGATAGCAGAAACGTACCGAAATCAGGTCCGCGTAAATGCTTTGAGACTTCCTCGCTTAAAGCAAGCGCATCATCAGCCGTCCATTCGGGCAATAACCCGGCGTGCACCATCACGTAGCGTTGACCATCCAGTGTCTGGGTATGTGCCAATGGCTGGGCTTTGAGCCAATCAAGTAAATCTGCCACGTCTGGCGCTGCAAAAATTGGGTCTAAGGTATCGTCCTTACCGCGGCGAGGTACGGCATCGGCAGCGACCATCAGCAGATATAGGTCATGATTACCGAGTACGGTCACAGCTGATTTACCCAGGCTGCGCATGAAGCGCAAGGTCTCAAGTGAATGCGGTCCGCGATTAACAAGGTCACCGACCATCCATAACTGATCCTGTGCCGGGTCGAAGCGGCACTTGTCTAGTAATCTCTGCAGCGGGTCGAAACAACCCTGGATGTCGCCTATTGCCCAAATCGTCATGATGGCTAGATTCTAACGAAAAAGCGGGCGCTTGATCAGGTCTTTGCTTGCACGATACGGTCGGCCGCTGCAAACCCGGAGCTTACAGCCGCTTCAAGCGTGGCCGGGTAGGCTGCATGTGTCCAATCACCGGCCAGATGCAAACCGGGTAATGGCGTCAGTTCAGCTGGTGAAACAAAGGCCTGGGGCGTTGCCGCATAGGTGGCGCGCTGCACCGTAATAGCCTTTTGCCAGAGGCAGGGCGGTAAGTTTTCAACTGCCTGTTGTAAAGCCTTATAGCAGGCTTGAGCGAGCGCATCCCAACTAAGGGTGTGCCATGGGCCCTCGGCCGATAGAGAAATGGCAACCACACCCGGTTCGCCACAGTGTGCCCGATCCATGGCCCACACCCGTGCATCGCCTGGTGCTGGGCCCGAAATCTGTAGCAAAGGAGAAGGCAATCGGAAGCTGGTTTCAAAACCCAGATAGACCGTTGCAATGGGTTGGCTGCCGAAACGCGCCGCCCAATGGCCGTTATTGATTGCACTGGGCAACGTCAAATGCTTAAGCGACCAGGGCGGAACTGCCAATACGACATGATCAAAGCCGAGTGAGGATTCGTTGAGCATCAGCTGATAACCCGAGGCCGTTGGCTCAACGCCTAAGACGCGTTCGCCACAGCGGATGCTGCCCCCGGCCTGTTTAATCGCAGAGACTATGGGGTCAACGATGCTTGTGCTCAGGTTCGCTCCGGGTTGGAATAGCGCTAACGCGCTACCGCCTTGACCCAGGGTATCGCGCAGCACCGGTGCCAAACGCCACATAGCTGCTTGGTGCAAAGGGGTATTCAAAATCGCCAGTGCCAGCGGTGCCCAGAAATCATTAATCAGACGGGCAGGTTGTTTAGTTTGCTGCAACCAATCGGCTACCGTTTGCTTTTGAGCAACGCGCCAACCATGGGCTTGAAGTCGGCCTAATGCACAAACAAGCCGATAGCGTTCGTACCAACTAAATCCGTGCGCACGTATGAGCGAAAGTGCCAGCCCGAAGCGACCCGCTTTGACGGGCACAGCAAACTGTCGTGAGCCACTCTGATACTGAAAGGGCACTCTAGGCAATCGAATGCCAGCAGCCTGAATAAACGCATTCAAAGATTGGCAGCCACCCAGCATCAGGTGTTGGCCGTTATCACGGTCGCTGCCTTCAACGGCAGCGCGCCTTGCTCGGCCACCAGCCTCCGGCGCTGATTCAAACACCACGGGGGCATACCCAGCTTGAGCCAGCTTTAAGGCGCAGGCCAGGCCAGCCCAACCACCACCAACTATGGCCACAGAGCCCATTGGCGGTGCAGACATCAATACTTGAACCAGGTTTTCAGGGCGATCCAGAGTTTGCGCAGTGGCGGCAAGCCTGTTTTCTGTGTCAGCACCTTGAAACCGTCTTGCGTAATCTCTTCAAGCAGCGTGCGATACACCGCTGCCATAATCAGACCAGGGCGTTGTGACGAACGGTCGGCCGCAGGAAGAGTTTCTAGCGCCTTGTCGTAATACGACTGTGCCCGTTCGGCCTGGAATGTCATCAAAGCAAGGAACTCTGATGTTTCCCGTGCATTCATAATATCAGCGGCAGGTACATTAAAGCGTTGTAACTCATCGACCGGCAAATAGATGCGCCCGCGGCGGGCGTCTTCACCGACGTCACGAATAATGTTCGTTAGCTGCAGAGCAGTGCCCAGCTCGGTGGCGTAACGCAGGGTCTTGCGATCGCTATAACCGAAGATCTCGGCCGATAGCAGCCCAACCACACCCGCCACGCGATAGCAATACAGCGAGAGCGATTTGAAATCCGGATAACGGCTGTACTCCAGATCAATCGCCATGCCGTCAATTATTTCGTTGAAGTATTCCACCGGCAAATTAAAGTGCTGGCGTACTTCTTTCAAAGCAATCATCACCGGATGCGTAGGTTGTGGCTGGCCGGGCTCTGTTTCCAGAAGCGCAACTTCCTGACGCCACCAGCTTAATTTAGCTACGGCAATGGCCGGATCTTCACATTCATCCACCACATCATCGACTTCACGGCAAAAGGCGTAGAGCGCATGGATCGCCTGGCGCTTTTCTTGCGGCAGAAAAAGAAAGGCGTAATAAAACGAGGTGCCGCTCTCGACAACCTTTTGCTGGCAGTAATCGTGGGTATTCATCCGGTGAGATTGTAGTGCAAGCCGGCTATCTGCGTATCAGAAGTGCTAACCAATCTCGCCAGTTCAAAGTTGGGCGCTGGTGATACACGTCGCCAGCAACCGCATCGATTTTTTGCAAAATTCGCTGCCCACCGGCAACTGTCAGACGCAATTCCTGGCCAATCCGCCAGGATTGCTGGCCGAGGCGGCCAGGTAATGCCTGACCCTGGCTAAATAGTTCTGCTACCCGAGATGTCTGGAAGCGCATAAACCGAGCCCAACGTGCCGGATCCTGACGTTGTGCATTACCCGAAAGAATGTCGTTATCGGTATAGCCCCATTCGGCAAGCTCATCCTGGGGCAGATAAATACGTCCTTGTGCCCCTTTCTGGGCATCAATAGCAATGTCCTGCCAATGGTTGGTCAGCTGTAGCGCCGTGCAAATGGCATCCGACATTGCCAGATTTTCAGGGGTTACAGCTTCGAATAGAAAA
>ERZ1034363.427-NODE-427-length-29404-cov-4.738364_pt1 | contig 29404 bp, 41 predicted proteins | sample MGYA00520616_ERZ1034363 | MGnify/ENA primary metagenome ERZ1034363 (study PRJEB33736, sample SAMEA104284506) | Azolla filiculoides | biome: Urban; feature: Water surface; material: Ditch water | place: Netherlands | collected 2015-10-28 | depth 0-0.1 m ... | reverse complement strand
GACACAGGAGAAGTGAAAGTATGGAAAGCTCCAACAGGACTTTGGGACTACTTAAAGGACGCTACGTTGATCGCAGCGCACAACGGAATATCCTTCGACTTTCCGATCTTAAACAAGCTCTGGAAGACCAAGATTGGGTTGAAGCAAGCATACGACACACTCGTAGTGTCAAGACTGCTAGAGCCAACGAGGGAGGGAGGACACTCTCTGGACGCATGGGGCAAGACTCTAGGCGTGGAAAAACTTGATTACAAAGGTGAGTGGGAAACACTCATGGAACGAAAGGAAGAATATGCTGGTGAATGCTTTGATCGACCTCTTGAAGGACTTTTGGAGTTCTATTGCAACCGTGATGTCAGTGTGCTTTGCTCTCTATTTCATAGGCTTGAGCACGATGTTGCTGATAAAGGCTTTGCAGCTGACAGCCTCATTCTTGAACATGCAGTTGCCTCAATTATAAAGAAGCAAGAAACCAATGGCTTCAAGCTCGATGTAATACATGCTACTTGTTTGTTAGCTGAACTCAAAGGGAAGATGAGTGCTATCAACGACAGGATGCAAGAGCAATGGCCTCCGCAAGTTGAGGAAATGAAGACACCTCAATACTGGGAAGTAGCAGGATACAAGGCTGAGACTAAAGGTGAATTGAAAGTTATCTTGAAGGAAGCAGGTGAGAAGGTTTCTCTAGCTAATGACGCTGTAGCAGGTCCAATGAAGACTGTATTAGTCCCGTTCAACCCTGCCTCTCGTCAACAGGTAGCTGATAAGCTCATTGGCCTAGGCTGGAAGCCAACTAAGAAGACCGAGAAGGGTTCAATCATTGTAGATGAAGGGACGCTACAGGGTTTGAAGTTTCCTGAGGCTCAGATGATTGCTGAGTACTTCATGTTGCAAAAGCGCATAGGGCAGATTGAGTCATGGTTAGAGGTTATCGGTAAGGATGGTAGGGTTCACGGTAGAGTCATCACCAACGGTGCTGTAACAGGCCGTATGACTCACATGAAACCTAACATGGCACAGATCCCTAACTCAGGTTCACCCTATGGCCCTGAATGTCGTCAGTGCTGGACAGTTGAGGAAGGTAACGTCCTAGTTGGATGTGATGCAAGTGGTTTAGAGCTACGTATGTTGGCTCATTACATGAAGGATGAGAACTATGTCAAGACAGTCACCGAAGGAAGCTCTAAGGACGGGACGGATGTGCACACGGTTAACCAGAAAGCAGCCTCGCTACAAACACGTGACCAAGCAAAGACGTTCATCTACGCCTTTCTATATGGGGCAGGGCCAGCGAAGATTGGCTCGATTGTCGGTGGTAATAGTGCGGCTGGACAAAAGCTCATCGATGCCTTTCTTAAAGGGACTCCCGCACTCAAGCGTCTACGTGATAAAGTATCCGTATATGCGTCCAAGGGCTATGTACCGGGGCTTGATGGTCGTAAGATTTGGGTTCGTAGTGAACATGCGGCACTCAATAGCTTGCTTCAAGGGGCAGGTGCTATCGTGATGAAGAAGGCTCTGTGTATCTTAAATGGGACAATCAAGAAGAATAATTGGGATGCTAAGTTTGTAGCTAATGTCCACGACGAATTTCAGATAGAATGCAAAGCTGACATCGCTGACTTGGTGGGCCAAGCAGGTAAGCAAGCAATCATTGATGCAGGTCTAGCGTATAATCTACGTTGCCCTCTCGATGGAGAGTACAAGGTAGGCCAGAACTGGAGGGAAACCCATTGATAGACAAATCAGATAAAATGAAATCTCAGATCATGCTGAACATTAGTGATGAATCTTTCATCCTCTTGCATAGCGATGATCTAGATATTCTCGATGTATACTTGGTGCTCTCAGCAGCCCTTGATTACATTGAGGATGAAGCAGAGGCTATCTCTCGTAAAGAGGGAAGCTATCTACAATAACGAGGCTACGGCCTAACCTAAAAAAGGAAAGAAGAAAATGTCAGATTTGAAACCAGTGAAGATTAGCGGTGAGTTGTTTTGGACTAAGTGGATGGCTGAGTTCAACACAGCATTCAACACAGACAACGACAAGTATGAGTGCACCATCGGTAACATCAGCGATGACGATGCAGCTAAGCTCACAAGCTTGGGTATCAAAGTGAAGCACAAGGAATCACAAGGTAACTTCATTGTCGCTAAGAGCAAGTACTTGTTCAAGCCTACAGATGACAACCTCAAAGAAGTTGCTATCGAAGCTCTCGGTAACGGCTCTAAGTGCGTAGCTATCGTTGGTTCATACACACACCGTATGTCAGCTAAGCACGGCAATGCTCCATCAGTGAAGACAATCATGGTGACTGAAGTTAAGACTTACGTCCCTGAAGCAGCTACTGCGGATGACGACGCTCTCTGATAAGAGGCCCACTCTAGCTATCATCGACGCTGACATCATCTGCTACAGAGTAGGTTTTGCCAGCGAAGATGTTAGTGAAGAGGTTTGTTTGGCTCGTGTGACTCACCTAGTCAATGAGATTGTTTACCAAGACCTCAAATGTGATGACTACAAAGCGTACATCACTGGTAAGGGTAACTATCGCAATGAACTAGCAGTCACTGAGCCTTACAAAGGCAACCGTAAGGACGCTAAGAGGCCAGTGCATTATCAAGCTATTCGTACCCATCTCCAGCGCCTTGGTGCAGAACTGGTAGAGGGTTCAGAGGCAGACGATGCAGTGGCTACTGAAGCTACTAAGACAGGTGGATGGATTGTCTCCATTGACAAAGACCTAGATCAAGTTGCAGGTTGGCATTACAACTTCGTGAAGCATGAGGAATACTACGTTACTGAGGAAGAAGGTCTTCGTAACTTATTCACACAGGTGCTCACAGGGGATCGTACTGACAACATCATTGGCTTGAAAGGCATTGGACCTAAGAAGGCAGAGAAGCTTCTACAGGATTGTAAAACTGAAAGGGAATACTATGATGCTTGTCTCAAAGCTTACGATGGTAATCAACTTCGTGTCGATGAAAACTTAAACCTTTTATGGCTACGAAGAGAACCCAACCAAAAGTGCCCACTAGTTTCTACCTCGTTGGTGGACTCTGGACAGTAAAGTTTGTTGATGACTTGAGTGAGTACGGTAAGTGTGATTGTGCTACTTTCACTATCTGCCTTCGCTCAGGTATGAACAAGACCTTCACTGAACAGACATTCGCTCATGAGCTAGTACATGCAATCATGTTCGCTATGGGGCATACACAGCACGATGAGGTATTCGTTGATGCCTTCGGTGCTCTGTTACATCAGTATGAAAGGACTAAACTATGAACACAGGAGGACAAGCTTTTCCTTACTGTGACAGTTGGGGAGGGATGACATTACGTGATTACTTTGCTGCTAAGGCAATGCAAGGTATCTTAGCTTCATGGGAAAAAGATACTTGTATGTACGAAGAGGTTTCCGCTATCTGTTATGAGATGGCAGATGAGATGTTAAAGGCTCGTGATGGTAACTCGTAAAACAACAAGCTCAGTAAGGGCTAACGCTCTTCGACATGGGTGGCGTAGCGGCTTAGAAGAGAAGGTCGCTAATGCTCTCACAGAAGCAGGGATTCCTTTCACCTATGAGAAGACCAAAGTTAAGTACATCAAGCCAGCGAGTGAACATCAATATACTCCTGACTTTGTACTTGACAACGGTATCATCATTGAGACTAAGGGGCTGTTCACAGCGGTGGATCGTCAGAAGCACATGCTTGTTAAACGACAACATCCTCACTTAGATATTCGCTTTGTCTTCTCCAATTCAAAGCAACGTCTAAGTAAAGCTTCACGTACTACCTATGGTATGTGGTGCGAAAAGAACGGTTACTTGTATGCTGACAAGATGATCCCTGAACATTGGATTAACGAACGACGAAGGAGTGTTCACGATGGACGTAGAATTACTGAAGGAAAATGAAGACGGTAGTGCAGACTACCATGTGAAGATGAGCAATGAAGAACAAGCACAACTGTTCCGCTTTGCTTTCATTGAGATGTTAAAACGAGGAATTGAGGAAGGTAAGCAACATGAGCCAAGTGAAGTTAGTGTGGGTAACACCGGAAGCGGAGAGCAAGATTGCGTATATGGCCCGTGTGTCAAATCCGGCAAATCAGAACTCCAATGCGTCTGCGACCAAATTACTAAAATACCTTATTAACAATAAGCACTGGTCTCCCTTCGAGATGGTTAACGTCTGCATGGAGATTGAAACTACTCGTGATATAGCTCGTCAGATCTTACGTCACCGTAGCTTCTCCTTCCAAGAGTTCTCACAGCGTTACGCAGTATCTGAGGGGTTCATTCAGGACTCTCAAGCTCGTCTGCAAGACACTAAGAACCGTCAGAACAGCCTGTACTCTGATGACATCAGCTTACAGAACTGGTTTGAAGGTGCTCAGCGTCGATTGGTCACGGAAGCTAAGTTCTTGTACTCAAGTGCCTTGGAGAAGGGTATCGCTAAAGAGTGTGCTCGTGTATTCCTACCTGAAGGCTTAACTGTCTCTCGCATGTACATGAATGGCACTCTCCGTAGCTGGTTACACTACATTGATATCCGTTGTGATTCTGCAACACAGAAGGAACATCGTGACGTAGCTAACCAATGTCGTGATATTATCTTTGCTGAATTTCCTAGCATTGGAGAAATGTATGGCGAAGCTAATAGTCCACTATAAACCTCCTCCTTTCCATCCTGATTGGACTGACGGGTGTTATAAGGTCTACGTAACTGACCATCCTCGATTAGGGTGTAGAATGATACAGACATCTAAAGTAATCAAAGACTACGGTAACGGAATCTTTGAGACACAATGGGTGGTGTATCATCCAGTAGACGGAGAATTTAATGACACTTGAGCAATATTTCCACACAATCATTAACCAACAACCTGCAAAGGAAACAACCATGTTTGAGCGTAGCGTAGAAAAGACTAAGATGTTCTTCATTGAACAGATTGAGAAACTGAACACACTGCTGACTAAGCCTACTGCATTCGTTGAGGAAGATCCTCGACTGTACGAAGATGGCTATTGGGCTTTTGAGATGTACACACCTGAGTGGGTGGATGAGTACAACGAGACAGTAAAGCCTATCCATACAGTCCTTGTTGAGCCTCATGAGGGTACTTGGATGCAAGTCTTAGACCGTCTCCTTGATGAGATGGAGAAGCACTACGGCTACAGCATCAAAGAGCAAGTCTACTACTCAGTTACTTTCCCTTTGAATGATCCTGACTTCCCCGGCTTTAGTCGTTGCTTGAATGATGAACGTCTCCAACAGATCCTCTTAGCTTTCCCTGAGCTTTACTTGTCTGGTGGATGGAGTAACAGTCCAGAACGTGAGGCTATGTTCAAATGAGGATCTTAGTCGTACCAGATACTCAGTGCAAACCGGAGGCTCCACAAGACCATCTGACTTGGGCTGGTAAAGCTATCTGTGAGTACCGCCCTGATGTGGTAGTTCACTTAGGAGATCACTGGGACTTCCCTAGTCTCAGTAGTCACGACAAAGCTGGTAGCAAGTACTTTGAAGGTAAACGCTACCTAGCTGACGTAGAGGCTGGTAATAAAGGCATGGAAGTGCTCTTAAAGCCTCTCAAAGAGCTTCAGGAGACACAGAAGAAGGGTAAGCATAAGCCTTACAAGCCTCGTATGGTCTTCTTGAAGGGTAACCATGAGAACCGACTCACTAGGGCTGTTAACAACAATCCTATGCTTGAAGGGCTACTGACCTATGATGATCTTGACTTGAAAGATTGGGAGACACATGAGTTCTTACATCCTGTATTCATCAATGGTGTTGGCTTCAGTCACTATTGGCCTGTTGGTGCTATGGGTAGACCTGCTGCTAGTCCAGCTGCTATTATTAGTAAGCTTCACATGTCTTGTGTGGCGGGACATCAACAGGGTAAGCAGATCGCTTATGGGAAACGTGCTGATGGGAAGCCTATATGTGCTATTGTCGCTGGTAGCTATTATCTTCATGATGAAGACTACATGGACCAACTGAGCAATCGTCACTGGCGAGGCTTACTGGTCATGAATGAAGTAGAAGATGGACACTTTGACGAGATGTTCTTATCCATTGAATACTTACAACGAAAGTACTCATAATATGAAACCAACAATAAGAGAGATTGAGGAATATATGGCAGCATTGAACATCCCTGATGAACAACGATTCAACGGTACTACAGCTGAAGACTTCGATGTAGTACGTAAACCAAAGCATTACATGTTGTTTGATGCTAATACCGTAGACAACTATGCCCAACTGGAGATAGGTATTGAAGTACGTGATGTTCTTGAAAAACTGGTAGAAAGGGCTGTAGATTCATTCAACCACGGTGGGGACATTCCTATCATAACTGATGCTCCTTTATTTATGACAGATTATGTACAACTTATGCAGTACTTAATGAGATTCATGGACAAGAATGGCAAAGAAGACCTCGAAAAAGCTCGTTGGTATCTTGACAAAATGATTTCAGCGTACTAGAATACGTGCCCTCTAAAAATAACACAAGGAAATGAACAAATGAATATGACACCCTATCAGACCTACATTGCCAAGTCACGCTATAGCCGCTACTTGGACGATAAAGGTCGTCGTGAGCATTGGGACGAGACAGTCTCTCGCTACTTTGACTTCATGGAAAGTCACCTAAGTGACAAACATAACTATACCTTGACACCTGAGCTTCGTGGTCGTCTTGAAGGTGCAGTGATGAACCTCGATGTAATGCCTAGCATGAGAAGTTTGATGACTGCTGGTGATGCCTTAGAGCGTCAGAACGTAGCTGGCTATAACTGCTCATTCCTACCCATTGATGACCCTAAAGCCTTCGATGAGGCTATGTACATTCTCCTGTGTGGTACAGGTGTAGGTTTCTCTGTGGAGCGTAAGTATGTCAACCGTTTACCTGAAATCCCTGAAAAGTTGTATGAGTCTAATACTGTGGTTCACGTTAAAGACTCCAAAGAAGGATGGGCTAAGGCGTTACGACAAGTGTTGGCCCTCCTATGGGCAGGTGAGATTCCTAAGTGGGATGTTTCAAGTGTACGAGCCGCTGGTACTCGACTTAAGACCTTTGGTGGTCGAGCTTCAGGGCCAGAGCCTCTTGTTGACCTCTTCAAGTATGTGGTGTCTAAGTTCAAAGGAGCCGCAGGAAGGAAACTCACCTCTCTCGAAGCGCATGATATCCTATGTAAGATTGGAGAAGTCGTGGTGGTTGGTGGGGTTCGTCGTTCAGCGATGATTTCTCTGTCTGACTTGGATGATGACCGTATGGCTCACGCTAAGGCAGGTAACTGGTGGGAAGGTAATGGTCAACGAGCCTTGGCTAACAACTCAGCCGTGTATGACGTTAAGCCAGACGTAGGTCAGTTCATGCGTGAATGGAGCAACATCTATGAATCACACTCAGGTGAACGAGGTATCTTTAACCGCTATGCTTCAGAGATTCAAGCGTCTAAGAATGGTCGTCGTGTATTGGGTAAAGAGTGGGGTACTAACCCTTGCTCTGAGATTATTCTCCGTCCTTATCAGTTCTGCAACCTCAGCTCAGTTATTGTTCGTGCGGATGACACTGTGGAGTCTCTCAAAGAGAAAGTCGCTATTGCAACGATCCTTGGCACTTTCCAATCGACGTTGACTAACTTCCCGTACCTGCGTAAGGTGTGGCAGACTAACACTGAAGAAGAGCGTTTGTTGGGTGTCTCCATGACAGGTATCCTAGACAATACTTTGCTCAACAACGCCTACGATGAAGGCTTACCTGCACGTCTCGAGGAGTTGAAGAATGTTGCTGTCGATACTAATAAGCATCTCGCTGCTGAATTGGGCATCAATGCTTCTGCTGCGATCACGTGTGTCAAGCCTGAGGGAACTGTTAGTCAGCTCACTGGTACTGCTAGCGGCATTCATCCTCAACATAGTGCTTATTTCATTCGTCGTGTCCGTAGCGATGCCAAAGATCCGCTTACTTCTTTCTTGAAGGATGCTGGTTTCCCTTGGGAGCCCTGTGTCATGAAGCCTGAGTCAACTGTGATCTTTAGCTTCCCTATGAAGACCCCTGAAGGTGCTCGTCTACGTGAAGACTTGTCAGCTTTGGAACACTTGGACCTGTGGTTGACATTCCAGCGTCACTGGTGTGAACATAAACCTTCAGTTACAATCTCTGTGAATGAAAATGAATGGCCTAAAGTAGGGGCTTGGACATGGGAGAACTTTGATGAAATCACTGGTGTATCATACCTTCCCATGGATGGTGGCACTTATCGTCAGGCTCCCTATGAGTCTATTGACGAGACAACGTATGCTTCAATGGTTATGGAGATGCCTAATTCGATCGATTGGGAACAAATGCGAGAAGTGACTGACAACGTGGAAGGTGCTCAGACCCTTTCATGCACTGCTGGAGGCTGTGAGATCTAATCATGAAGACCATCGTATACACAAAAGACAACTGTCCAGCGTGTGTGCAACTGAAGACGAAGTTGACCTCGGAAGGGGTTGACTTTGTTGAGGTTCACCTAGGCAAGGATATGACCATTGAAGCCTTTAAGGAGAAGTTCCCTACTGTGCGCTCAGTACCTCACATGATCTACTCAAAGGATGAGACATGGTAGTCACATTTGAGAAACTAGACCAACAGTGGAACCCTATGTTTTACTACTTAGGTAAAGCTGTAACAGACGCAGGTAAGGAGTTCTCTCAGGCCTTAGTGTCTAATGAGCAATTCCCTCAGTTCATCAAAGCTGCTGAAGCTTACTTCAATAAGGAATGATATGGTAATTGACTTCTCATGGGCAGGAGGCTTTGTTGTAGGAATACAACACAATGATGAAGCAGTGGTAGAGACTGATGAGGATGAATATCAGTTTTGTAGTTGTGTAATGATCCACTTAGGATTCTTCACTATCTCTCTACTTTTCGTGTAGTAGAAACAAGAAAGCCCACTCAAAAGGTGGGCTTCTTTGTATACTTAAAAGCTTATGTTGTAAACTTAAGCCTTGTGGTATTCCTCTTCCGTCAAGATACCAGCTTTATACTTGTTCTCAGGACGGTAGATAGTAAGCTCTTGTTGTCTCATCTCAGGTGCAAAGCTAATGTGCATCCAACGACCAAACTCATGGATCATCTGGTCAAACTTGATACCTGCCTTCTGTACTTCTTGACACAGTTGGAGAGGAGTCAGCTTAGAGCTAGATACGTCGATAGCCCAACCATCCATATGAGAAGAGACTTTAGAGCCTCCAACAGCCACGTTAACGGCTGGTAGACGTAACCAAGAGTTGATCTTCAGAGGACCTGTAACAGCTCGAAGTTGCTCAAGCTTCTGAGCAGCTACTTTCATGTTCTCAAGCTGGGTAGCAGAGGGTTGATTGTCAATACCTTGACGCACAGCAGTTTCGCTGTAAGTAGCTTCTTCAAGTGTGAAGTGTTCAGAGAGGTTCATGGTTATTCTCCTTCTTTAGCAGGTGCTGGTGAGCTTTTACGACCTGAGATAGCACCCATAGCACCAACGCCCATGAAGGCAATAGCTTTGAGGATCTCAAGGAATACAGCGTCGATAGGGGCTAAGTCGCCTGTTTGCTCTTCAAAGCCGATGAGCCACAGGACACCGAAGGCAATAATCATTACCATACAAGTGATAGAACGAACGACAAAACTCCATGTACGGATTTCAATCTCTTGTTCTGTTAGAGGTGGTTTGTTAATCCACTGTTGAATTAGTTCTTTCATTTCTTACCTACCTTATCAGCTAATTTTTCCATTGTCCTACCACCGAAGTAGAAAGACATCACGAGCATTCCCCACTGACCCAAGAGTTCCACGTAAGCACCTCTAGTCTCATACTCGAAAATAGAAGCGATAGCAAAGCCACTGTAGGCCACTAGGAGGAATATAAGCACCATAGGACGGATGTTCTTAGACAACCAAGAGTCAGAGGCCATATCAGCCTTCATACGCTCCGTCAGGTTTGTTTGTTCAATCTCGTACTCTTTACAATCAATCTCCTTGAGCTTAGCAGCTAAATCAGGATTGTCTTTAAGAGCTTGAGTAACTGCACTAGGGGTAGCCTCCACACCGAGCTTAGAAGCAATAGCGTTCATAGCCATGCCGCCTAGAGGACCACCAACGGCAGTAGCTAAAGCAGGTGCTGCATTTTTAAGCAGATTCATTAGTTCATTCATTTTGGTCTACACGCCTCTACAGCGTCCTTTACGATAATATATAAATACAGTTCAAACGGTAAGATAATGAAGAATAGTAGTGTCAACAAGATGAGAAAGCTTACATAGGCTGTCTCGCCAGAAGAATTGCTATCGTTAGTCCCCATGTTTCTAGTACCACTATTGCCATTACGATTACCCATGCTATCCTCTGTCTTAACTTGGATATAATCCTATGTTTCCTGAGTACTTCCTCTTTTCTCTTACGTATATTAAGTAAGTGAGTAGCTTCTTGCTTCTCCTGTACGATACCGAACATATTCACTACATCGGTGTATAAGGCTCCTAGCTCAGCAGGACTCTGGTAGACCATGATCTCCCTGATCTCCTTCTGAGCCTTCTCCATCTCCTTCTTAGCCACTACTAGGTCCAGAGACACATCTAGTAGCTCATCAGGGGCTATCTCCTCAGTATCAATACGTAGCTGTTGAGCTTCTATCTTCCTCTGAATGGCTATCATGGCCTTGAAGAATACCTTCAAGTTCTTGATTAGCTCATTCTTGATGCTTTGCTCATCGTACTCAGGTGGAGCTTGCTTGACTGCCTTCTTAGTTACACTTTCTGTAACTTTCTGTTCAGTAGCTTGCGATTCCTTCTTTGTCTCAACCTTAGTCTTAGTAGTGCCATCGCTAAAGAACCTATCCTTAATAAAGCCCCATATACCTGTACTAACCTGAGTTACCTCAGTCGCTATACCCTTGACTTCATCGAAGGTGGCTTTAGCTTTAAGAACAGTACCTTTATATTCTTTATATAGCTCACATCCCTGCTGGATAGCCTCAACAGCCTTGAGAGCACCAGCAAGGATTAAGAGAGGCATTTACTTTACTGTCGTCCACCCATAGCTGCTCCAAACAAGCCCGGAACAGCAAAACCTTCCTTAGGAGCCTCTAAGTTACCAGAAGCAATCTGGTTAATAAGCCCTTTAAGTTCACGTTGTCGCATAGCGCCTAAAAGCTTATCAGCAGACCAACCACCAGCAGCAAGGGCGGTTACAGCTTGACCTTGTGGGTTGTCAATATTGTAAGCAGCAGTACCTGCCATAGCTTGTTGGAAAGTACCCCTTTGTGGGTTCAAACGACCTAAACCCATTAAGATCTTCTCCATATCATCTGTTTTTGTAGCTGCTCTGATGATATTCTGTTCTGTACTAGAGAACATGCTAAGCTTGTCTGGATTAGTTGCTAAATTAAGCAAACCTTGTTGGATCTTTTCACCCTTGGAAGCAAAAGAACCTTCAGCACGTAGTTGTGCGTTTTCAAGAATGTCTTGCAAAACCTGAGCACGAGCTTGATTACGCCAACCTGTACGAGCGTCTTTGAGATTCTTCAAAGCTTCTTGAGTAGTTCCCCCGCCTAAAGCCAAAGTATCTCTAGGAGACAAACGTGACATATAAGAATCAATATCATTAACTACAGCACGTGCCATCTTTGCTGTCGTATCGCCTCCAGTGCTTAAGCTAGACATTTCACCACGAAGCTGTTCCAAGGTAGTGAAACTAACAAAGGGCTTACTGAGCACTGATTGTGCGTTTTTAAGCTGTTGTGCTATCGGACGATGGGCTTCTACAACATCTGGATTGAAGTTAAAATCAGCCAAGCTTCTTTGGATGTTATTAAAAAGCTTATTTTGTACACTGTCAGAACGCACAGCCACTCCAGCATCTTCCATGCGTTTGTAGCTTTGGCTAGCTGCTTTGCGAACATCCTCAATACTTACAGGGGATGTTTTAGGTGAAGTTACGTTAAAAGCAAGTTTGCCTGTACCAGAGCCTGTAATTGTTCCAGTAGCGAGGCCTACAGCAAGACCAAGAATAGGGTTGTCTGTCGTCGCTGTAACAGCATCTGCAACGGCTGGAGTAACCACACCTGCCACACCTGTAGACACAAGATTAGAAGCTGCACGAGTGGCTTGTAGTTTAGCTACTTGTTCAATACCTTTAGTGCCAACCGAAGCTGCTCCTACTTTTGGAAGCCCTCCTCCTGCCATAGCCTCTGCGCCCATTGAGGAGTATGTTTCAATTCCTTGCTGAGGTTCAGGAAGACCTGCTTGTGTAAGCTGTTCTTTTAAGCTTTGTGAAGGAACTGCAACACGTGCTTCACGGCCTGTAGCTGCATTAGCTAAGTTTTGAGCGTTAGCAATAAAATCACCAACCGCCATAGGAATAGCAGTAACACCTTGGATGCCAGCACGTGCAGTCAGACCAACTTGCCGACCAAATCTATCAAGCATTGTAGGCTCTTGGGTTACAGCCTGTGTTTGAACAGTCGGCTCATCTAAGAAACGAAGCCCACTAGGAGCCTCGTTTGTTTGAGGTTGTTCTTCGTCTAGAAATTTAATACCCATTATTGTACCTCCGCTGGACGACCGTTAACAGTAATCTTTGTACCTTTTGGTAACTTAGCCGCCACCGCTTCTTCGACACTTTCAAAAGCTGTCTGAGTCGGTACAGAAACAGAAGACAAACCCATAGGTCCGACAACCTTTTGAGGCAAGGTTCCTAAACGTGTATTCCATTCTTTAACTGCGGCTCTTGCAAGTTTACGTTCAAGATTGACTTGACGTTGTAAAGTTTCTTTAGACAGTGTAATACGCCCTGCCACAGAGTCTTGAAGAAATGCCAAATCCTTATCTGTAAAGCCCTGAGCCGCTCCTAAACCGCTAGATTTAATTTGACTTTGGACCGCTTGAGCTCGTTGTTGTTGTAGCTGTTGCGTATTTGCAACAATTTCGTCGGCAGTCTTACCAGTAACACCCAAACTTTGCCCAAAAGCAAGTACATTGAGCTTAGCAGAAGCGCCAGTACCGGTGAATACCTTACCACTTTGTAATAACTTTTCTGTACTATCAGCAGTAGCAAGCATGTCAGGCGCTTTCTGAGCTAAGTTATATTTAGCTAAGTCTTGACCTGCAAGGCCCTTACCAAACTCAGTACCGTAAGCATTTTCACCTGTGCTGACACTTACGTTAGTAGCACCTGCTTTTGTCTTCTGCATTACCCAATCATTAAACGAACCTTTGTAACCACCGTCTACAGCTGCTTTATAGTCCTTTTGATTGGTGGAAAGCTTTTCAGGGTTGATAACCTCAGCAAGCGATTCTTGATAAGACTGCATCCACTCAGGTGTACCACGCTGAGCTTTAGTGTCTGCCAAAGATGCAGCAAGGCGTTGCTTTTCAGGCATAGCTGTGGCCTCATCCTTACGCATAGCAGCAGCCTTGTTTGCAATTTGAGCAGCAGGGCCTAGAAGACCTTTTTCTCTTAGAGCATTAGCTAACCCAAGATTACCAGCTGATGTACTTAAATCAAACTGACCTGCTAGTTGCTGTACAGTCGTTGCAGCCTTCAACTGAGGGTCTTCACCGCCTAGAGCACCGCCAATGGCTCCACCAGCCATGTAACCACCTTGGTACAACTGAGCATTAGCACGTTGGAAAGGATCTAACTCAGCGAGTTGAATACCACGTGTAAGTGCAGCTTGTTGTTGAGCTTGCTGAATCTGTTGTGGGTCAGCGAATAGACCCATTACGCTATCTGTTGCCATTATCGTGTTTCCTTAAACGTCAAAGCCAGTGTAGCCGTTATTGATAGCATCATAGCGATCATAAGAGGTTGGGACGTAACCTCCTCCACCCGGTCCGTAGACGTTAGCAGGATTAGGCTTACCATAGTTAGCAATAGCTGCTGCTACGGCAGGGTTACTGAAAGCACCAGAGATAGCTGAACCCCAAGGAGAGTAAGAGTTAGCCTTGTACATTGAGTTAGCCGCCTCCATGCCGCCTTTCAACAAAGAATTACCCACAATAGCACCAGCTGTGGCAGAACGACCACCCAACTCAGCACCTGTCTGCAAAGGAGACATAGCAAGTTTATCAAACTCAGCTTGCAAGCCTACGTTGGTTTGCAATGGAGCATAAGCACTAGACAACAAACCTTGACCGTAAGTTACTTGCTGTTGAGCAGCTTGTTCAGCACCCGCAGTCAAAGCAGCATTCTGCTTAGCCAAGGCGTTGTAGTAAGCAGCCATCTCAGGGTTAGTAGCAGCCATGCCGCCAGCCTCGGTAGCGCCTGTAGCCAAACCACCACGACCTGTTTGGAACAAGTTATTACGGATACCCGCTAGAGCCTTTTCGTTCTCAGGAGCCAATAGGGCACTTTGCTGGTCAATATAACGCTGACGTACAGCATTAGGGTCTTCACCAATGTAACTACGACCAAGGCTTAGAAGCCCTGATACGTCCTGCATAGCTCCGGGAGCTTGCCCTGATAAGAAGTCTTGATAGCCAGCCAGCTCAGGGGAAGTCGTATAACCAGCGCCTGTAAGGTAGCCGTTCTTATCGAACTCAAAGTTAGAAGAGCCGAATCGAGAGGTAACACCTACAGGACGGAACTTAGCAGCATCGGCTGCAACCTGAGCCGCCTTAGTCTGTGCTCTAGCTTGTGCCTCGGCTGCATCTTTAGCTGCGTTGCCTCCTAAAAGACCACCAAGGGCTGCACCACCACCTACAATTAAACTACCTGTAATTGGATCCATTATAGACTCCTTGTAAAGATTTGACGAGTCTCGCCGTCTGTGCAAGAAATGTCTGAGTGATGTTCAAATTTCATAAGTTTTAAAAATTTACTTAGTTTAATATTTTCTACTACGTAGTGCTTACTGTAAATTACAGAGTGCTTTTATTCAAGGACTATACCACATTTTACTAATAAAGTAAACACTTAAACACCAATGGCAAAGTAGTGCAATGTAGGAGTACCGTCAATACCATCAGTACGGTTAAAAGTAAAACCAGTCTTAGTTTGTGAATATAAAGCTGCTGCGGGGCAGTCTACAGACATAAACAAACAAGTGCTTGGGAACTCTGTATGGAATGTGACAGCTTGGTCGCTATCGTTAGCACTTACAAAGCTACCCCACAAGAAGATTAAACCACCGGGAAGCACTTGGTAGCCTTCAGCGCCTGTAACGTCCTGATTACTTGTAAACAAATACTTGAGAGAAGCAGGAGTAACAGCTGTAGTAGTTACAGTACCTGCTGCTGTCTCAGCGTTATAAGATAAAGGAACTGTACCAACTGTGTACAACTGAGTAGATACGTTACCGCTTGTAGTGATAGAAGTGCCGTGAGTAACAGTAAATGTATTATCTGTTTTAGACACCACAGCGTAACGACCGTCTACACCGTCACCAGATGTGAAATCAATAGCAATCAACTCACCCACATCATAGCCGTGAGCTGTGACGCTGACGGTTACAGAAGTGCCTGAAACAGAGTAAGTACCTGTCTTAACGCTTTCCAAGGTAGCTTGAGCAGCAATCTGAGAAGTCATGGCTACAGTGCCGCTGGTATCAGGGAAAGTAATAGTACGATCAGCTGTAGGATCAGTAAAAGTAATGGTTGTCTCGTAATCGTCTGCTGTAGCACCTTCAAAGACAATAGCTGAGTCCAGTGTCAAAGTATCTGCTACTACGGCTGTTGCTGTGACGGCTTGAAGAGAAGAAGCCCCACTGATAGTGACAGCACCTGTGATACTAGCAGTTCCACCGACAACCAAGTCAGCCACTGTAGTAGTGCCTGTGAATGTCTCAGAGATAGTATCAGCTTTAGATGCAATAGCACCGCTAATAGCTACCAATTCGTCGTCAATCTCAACGCCTTTGACAATCTTAGCTGGATTACCTGTTGAGAGGGAGTCCTTAGCTGCAAAGTCTGTGATCTTTGAATAGTTACTCATCGTGTCCGTCCTAATTTACAAAATACATCCAGCTTTTGAACGCTGATTTCAAAGTTATTAATTTCTACTTCAAGTCCAATTTGAAGCACATTACCGCTACCTCCAGCTTGAATCTTCTGGTTGTCAAACACAATACCTGAAGAGTATTCAGCAATCCCGTACTCAGCGATACCATACTCAGCTACGTTAATCGTCTCAAGGTTAAACGGTAATGAGCGATACGAGTCCGAGTAATCAAATCCGTACTTTAAAGCTAAGCTTTTACCTGAACCACCAACAATGGTAAAGCCTACCTTCTTCAGGATCTTTACGGAAGAGGGGCTACCTAAGTCGAAGTGGCTGCTGTAGTAAGCCATACGATAGACTGCTGTTCTATCCAAACGACCTAAGTAGCTGCCTACATAACCAGCATGGCCTGTAAGAAGCTCTTTAGCCCTGTTAGAGAACATAGCTGTAGGCACTAAGCTCCAAGTAGTCACACGAGCTGATCCGTCTGGAAGAGCCTTACGTGTGTCAAAGCAGTATGTAGTTTTTGATGAGGGAAATGTAATTAAATAGAAAGCATTAACATCTGAGTACACAGCCTTAATGTTAGCTAGTGTCTCCTGTGAGGTATCCCGTACCAAATCATCACGGACGTTAGCACTGATGTCTCGCATAGGAGCTGACTTCTCCTGAATGGTACGAGATAGTGAGCGTAGACCTGAATCAGACAGGAAAAGCACATCAGTGCCTGTAACTACAACAGAGTCACGAGCACAACAACCAATACCGCTAATATGGTCTTCTAAAGCCATAGCAGCAGGGTCTTTAGCACCTCGGTAGATTAAGATCTGACGACGACCAAAGACGTATAGGTATCCGTTATGAGCAGCCAAGGCAGTGATTTCATCTGAGCCGTTAGGCCACACCTGAGACACATCCAAAGTACCTGCTGTACCTGTAGTCAACACATGACCAGCAAGCAAGTCAGAGAACTGAATGGTGCTTTTAGTGGTAGTGTTGTTAGCTGACCAAATACGACCATAGGCTGCAATAGCACAGTTATTGCTAGATACAGTACCTAAGTAGCCTGTCTTCTCAGAGACTCGACGGTAAGTAGTAGCTGATACGGCAGGGTCAAAGATAAGAGGATCGTGACCAGCTTGATACAAGAACAAGACATTATTCAAAGCAGCCATCTGCCAGTTACTGTCTGTAATCGTAGGAGCTGTACCACCTCCACCGTAAGTCAAAGCTGTAAGGGTAGAACCGCTCAGTGTGAATAGCTTATTGTTACCAGCTACGACAGTATATGAAGTACCGTCATTACCGATCAGTTCACCAATCGCCTTAATAGATGCGGTGCTTAGGTCGCTATTCGACGCATGTTTAGCAGTCCAACCCTTACGAGCACCAATACGACCAAACTTGTCGATGACGCAGTTAAGGGCTTGTGTGGCAAAACCTGACTCAAGGGTAGCAGAGCTGTCCTGAGTGTTAACCCCCATGAAGCCGGGAGCTGCAATGGAAGAGGCTACTAGTTGCTCAGCCATATTAAGGAGCCGTCCAGTTCATCTCATCTTCGTAACGATTGCGCTCAATAGCCACTTCGTTAGCCAAAGCACCTTTATACAAGGCGTAAGCTTCAGAGGAGAGGTTACCACCGTCTTCACCACGTTCAGCAATAGCTTTAGCGTAAGCCAGCATAGCTATGAGGTGGTGAGGAGCTACAACACGAGTGCTGTCTGATGTCAGTTCAGCTTGTGGAATAATCAAGTTAAAACGAAGAGTATAAGCACCGTTAGGGATAGGATACAAATCAACCTGCGTATTGTCGCTACTGTCAACACCGTTGAAGTTGTAATATATAGGGGTGTCTTTAGCAGGGCTAGCCAACAAGAACTGTTTGTTCATCCAATGAGACGGAGCCTGACGGACAACAACATTACTTGTATCGTTCAAGACATCCAGGACACGGAAACGTGTACCAGCACCTGTGAGGGTGTAGTTATAAGTATCAGCTACAGTGTTAACTGTAATTGTGGAAGACAGAGAGTTCCACTCAGCTGCATCTTCAACTTCACGCTTAGCATCATTAACCATGACACCAATCATGGCTGAATAGTTAGTTTCATTGACGCTAGTCACCGTAGGCTCTCGCAACCTACGGAGTACGTTATTTACTGTTTCTAAATAGGTAGCCATCCTTAGATGCCCTCTTTCTTGATTATCTCAAAGGTGCAGATAGTGCTAAATGTACTACCTGCTTCGCTAGTCATCTTAACCGTATCACCCTCTTCTAGGACGACATAAGCCCCACCATCCATACGAACATAGCTTCCTGCTCCAATAGTACCGTTATGGACATAAATGTCAGCTGAGGCGCTATGGTCTGTCCAATAAGCTGTAATACTCTTAGTAGAACCTGAATTGTTAAACAAGTACATCAAGTTCCACTTAGCATAATAGCCAGTTGGAACTGTATAGATAGTAGTTAGAGTGGCGGCAGTAAGGTTTACCCCTACTGAGATGGAACGGCTCATTTGACCTTCTTAGCCTTGTTCTTAGCTGTTCGTGCACCACGTTGGGGCATCTTAGCCTCACTCATGGCAATAGCGATAGCTTGTTTACGATCCTTAACGACAGGACCGCCTTTACCGCTATGGAGAGTACCTTCTTTGTACTCACCCATAACTTTACCTACTTTAGCTGTTTGTTTCTTAGTTGTTGCCATGATTGTGCGTATCCTACAGTATTTATTCAGATTTGTCAATAGTTTTTGCTATATCTTTGTAGATTTGGAATACTTTATGTCCAATCATCAAAGCTGTGTATATCAAAGTAGCCCATAAGACCAACTCAGATACTTGATAACCAGCCACAGTAGCTAAACTCACTGTCACTGGAGGCGCTGCCTTTGTTACCAGAGCTACTCCTGTCTCCGTTGTTAGGTGATCTGTTGACATGTTACGGCTTAGGATATTTAGCTTTTACAGACTCGATGACATCTTTCCAAGCCTCTAAACCACTATGATAAATAAGATCAAACTGCTCAGCAAAAGAAGGGTATTCTTCTTTTCTAAGTTGAGTGTATGTTTTTTGAACAGTTGGATAAGCCGTTAAAATAGGTTCTCCTAAGTCATTAGAAGAAATAAATAAACCTTGTGTCTGCCCCTCAAGCATTCTTTGATACTGCTCATTGGAAATCTCTATAGCGTCCTCTGGAATGCTATTTCCATGTATTTCCTGAACATAGAAGCCACCTGTTGATTTTGAATAAAACATTGTTTTCCTTAATACCCAATAGCATACCAATATGACGGATAAACACCACCGGCAGCAGTATTCCACACACGTAAAGTCGATGTGCTTACAATATAAACAGTATATGGAACAGCTGAATCAGCGTCTGCGTTTACTGTAGCTCCCGCAGAAAGACACGCAGTCGGGAAAGTTAAAGGGAGTGTAACTGTTGCAGCAGTATTTGTTGAGATAGTGCCTGTCTGACCCCATTGAATAATTAAACCACTTGGTAGTTTTAAATATCCGTTGGTTGTTTTAGAGTTTGACCAATCCGTAGAAAGCATTTTTGCATAACTAACTACACCAGAATCAATAGTAAAAGTTGCACCTGATCCTGAAACCGTAATATCACCTTTATCACCGTCTGAAACACCAACTGTTAAATCACCTGTCCCAACGATAGAAGAACCATTAATAGTCTTAACATTGCTATCAACCAGTAAAGTACTGCCTACACTGGCATTACAACTAGAAATATCTAATTTTGCGCCTTTGTTAGTACCAGCACTATCAAAGATTCTAAGTGATTGCTCATACAGGTCAACTGTTACATCACCGGATAATGTAGATGTTGCACCTTTTTCAAGCTTGAACTCACCGCCTTCACCACCTGAGCCGATCTTGTTAAATTTAGTGCCGTTGATGAGTCCTGTAGTGAACTCGCCAGTAGTAGCAGTTAAAGCTGTATTAGGCTGGTAAGCACTATCAGCCTTAGCGCCTTGAGCAGCAGTAGCGTAGTCTGTAGCTGCTGTAGTAGCTGCTGTACCTAAACCGAGACTTGTACGCCCTGTTGAGGCATTAAGGCCAGTAGAGCCACCATCCCACTTATTACGGTCTGTATAAGCAGTGTCCCATTCAGTCTGCTTAGCTGTTGTAGGAATAGCGTAGCCAGCAGAGTAAGTGACAGCTAGAGTACCTGTAGAAGTTACAGGGTTACCTGAGACAGATAAGCCAGTAGGAACAGACATGTCTACTGATGTAACTGTACCTGAGCCAGCAACTGTAGCGTTAACCCAATTAGTGCCGTTATATTTAAGGAGTTGGTCAGTTGAGGCTGATGTGATAACTACATCGGTCAAACTGTCGAGGTTAGTAGGTACAGTAGGCTTACCTGTAAGATCACTATAAGCACCTGTCGTTGCAACAGTAGCTAAATCATCGGGCTGAGTAGCTGAATCTGCTAGAGCACCTTGAGCAGCAGTGGCAAAGTAACCTACATCTTGAGCTGAGGCAGTGCCTAAAGTAGGTAGATCATCGAGATCATCATAGCTATTAGATGTGGCTACTGCACCTAAATCGTCAGGTTGAACGGCTGAATCAGCTTTAGTTCCTTGCGAAGCTGTAGCAAAGTAGCTTACGTTTTGAGCCGCTGCTGTACCAATGTCTTCAGGTTGAACAGACGAGGCAGCTAAGCCTCCTTGAGCTGCTGTAGCGAAATCAGCAGAAGAAGCTGTAGCAGCAGAACCAAGGCCCAAGTTAGTACGGGCATCAGTGGCTGTACGCGCGCCTGTACCACCTTGTGTGATAGCTACAGTTACGATATTAGATTCTATAATACCTTCTACGCTGCCGCCTGAACCACGATAAATAGCCATTTTGTTCCTTACTGTTTAACTTTAGCTGGTCGTCCACGTGGTTTACTAGGTGTAGGAGCCATCAAAGGAAGAGGCTTCAGCTCTACTTGCTCCACCTGTTCACCAGCTTCAACTACTCGTTCGTAGCCTTCATGTCCGACCATGCTGTCAATATCTACTGCTTGAGTAAATTCAACGATGTTCCCTGATAACAGGCATCTAAATTTAGCCATATAAATGTTTCTTTCTTACTTTGTAAAAGACTCTATGTGAATCCTTTAAAAAGCCCCCTCCGAATAAGGGAAGGGACAGAACTCGGACTGTTATTAAGCTTCAGTAATAGTCACAGCACAAGTTTTATCGGTAGCGCCATACGTCTTAAAAGTAATAGTAGCTGTCTGAGTGTCAGTACCCACAGCAGTGAGCACGAAATCAACAGTACCATCAGCTTTAGCACGAGCAAGAGCAGGGGTGACAGTCACTTTAGCTGTATCGCTAGAGTAAGCACGAACAGGAATACCTGCTGTAGCTGTACTAGAGATCTTCGTTGTGATAGTGATTGTGTCTGTACCGCCTACATCAGGTGTAGAAGTAGCAGAATCAATATCCATCGAAGTAGCCGAAGCAACGTAGTCACCAGCACCAACGCTGTCGTTCATTGAGCGTACATCGACTGGTGTGTTAGCTGCAACAGTCAGGCCGTTAGCAGAATAAACACAAGTAAATTTAGTCTCTGAAGCGTAAGCAGAGTTGTTGTAGTCTGTAGTGATTGATCGCATTTAATATTCTCCTTAAGGTTGAGAAGAGAGCTGCCTTTTGAGCAGCCCCCTCAGTTAAGGATTAATTAAGCTGGAACAACCAAAGCTACAGCAGCACCGTCACGCAACTCAGCAACACCGTACAGAGTGTCAGCAGTGAACAAGTTAGCCAAGAACTCTTGCTTGTATTGAGTTTGTGAACGGATGCCCATTTGCTCAACCAACACGAAAGCGTCTTTGTGTGCCATCAATGCAACACGAGCTGGTTGGGCAGTACCCGAACCGTCAACAGCGTCAGTCGGAGTATCAGCGTTGCTAGACACAAACACAGACACGCCATACAAGCTACCAACTTCACCGTTACGGATGGTGTTAGCGCCACCAGCTTCACCAGTAAAGGCTTGCTCAGTGTAACGAGCCAAACCCATCAAAGTGTTACGGCTTGAAGGAGGGATGATGAAGAAACGACCGTCCATAGGCACATCAGCGTCATCGAGACGTTGGATAGTGCGGCGGATAGCAGCATCAGTCAAAGCAGCTTGGTTGTCGCTGGTGTAGTCATAAGCTGTAGTACCGTCAGAGCCGATATAAGCAGAACCGTAACGCGCGCCAGTGGTAGCACCGTTAACCAAACGACCCAACTTGATGATGTCAGAGTCGATTTGCTTGCTCAGAGCGTAACCAGCGTCTTCAGTGTAGAAAGAACGGAGGCTAGTCAAAGCTTGGGTAGCAACGATGTCTTCGATCAAACGTGAGTACTCATAGTGCTTGTTGATGAGCACTGGAGTGTTGCTGTCAGAGTGAGCTTGGATAGTCACAGCTGTAGCAGCAGTCTTAGCGTTAGCAGTACCACGAGTAGGAGTAGGGATATTGATGGTATCACCCTTCTTACCCTTGAAGTTCATCTTCTTGATGAGGTTAGCAGCTACGAGGTTCTTCTTGTAAGCAGCGATAATCTCATCGGACCAAATCTCTGGTACGAAAGCATCAGCAGAAGAGGTAGTGGTGGCATTAGCGCCGTCAAAATATGCAGTCATTTTTAAATTTCCTAGTTATAAAATAAATAAATAAAGTTTTATTTAACCCGTCCCTCTTGATACGCTCTCATGATCTCATCAGATAGCGCCTCATAGCGAGATGGGTCAGTCATACGAAGTCGGATTAGGTCTGACCGTCGATAGACTTTCTTAGATGACTCTCCAGTACCGCCCACATCTACAGACGCAGCCTTCATTGCACTTGTTCGAGCTGTTTCACCAGCCTTCTTAGTTTCCTGTGCTTTGACGGACTTAATCTGTTTGAAGGTAGACAACAATTCATTAGCACTGTCATAGTCATATTCAGCATCGGCTTTGGCGTAGAGACTCATACGCACGTTACTTCCTTTTACCCAATTAGCAAATTCTGGATCTTGCACAATTTGGGCGAAGTCTGGATGATTCTCACCTAGCTTCTGCTGAATCTGCATCTTTTTGAATTGCTGTGTGGCTTCACGAGCAGCAATAACATCCGGATGTGCTGACAGTTCTTTCTGAATCGCCTTACGTGGGTCTTCAAAGAAGTCAATTTCTGGCTCTTGCTCAATATGTTGAGGCTTAGATGCAAGGCTCTGTTTTAATAGTTCATCAGCTAGTTTACGAACTTCCCCGACCTCTTGAGCTTGCTTACCAATGAGCTTTTCAGCCTCTTGGTGCATCTTAATGATGTCATCCGTTGTCTTACCCTTATATTTTTCGGGGACTTGGACTACTGGTTCAGGTGCAGCTTGAGCTTGGGTTGCTTGTTGCTGCTGTTGCTTGTTCTCTACTACGTCTAATTCACTCAGACCATCGTTCTCATCAATATCTACTAACATACTGTTTCCTTCCTGCCGGTATAACGGTTCTAGGATATATAAAATAATTTAAAAATAATTGGAACTCGGTATTCCTACTTATGAGTTCTGCTTACGTTCTTGTGCAAGCTTTTGAGACCGCTTGCGCTCCCATGAGTCGTAGGCTGTTGGAAAAGAGCCTGAGCAACCGTCCAACTTCATGGTAGGTGCACTTATAACCCTAACCGCTTGCTGTCCACATTTGCTACAAGGTAGTTGCTGGACATCAGGCTGCACTAAGGCTTCAATGCGGTGAGAATTAACACACTCAAACTCAAACATTCGTAAGGCCATGTTATTGACCCTCCTCTTGTAAGTCATCGTACGCTTTCTCGTACAGCCCTTTCAGGCCGTATAACCAGTTCAATATATCCATCTGTCCACGACGAAAGTCTAATGGGTGTGTTTCCGTGACAGAAGATATAGTGTCGTAGCTATTCTTGACACGAAGAATGTCTTCCATTAAGTCCTTCCACCCTTGAGTGGACATCATGTTGAAAGCTTCTTCGTAGTATCTTTGTAGTTCTTTATCCATTCGGAGAACCTAATAGTTAATAAGGGTGTACTGTATAGTACTTTAATGACTTTGTCAACCCCTTTTGTAGTACTTATTGTAAATTATTTGCTTTACGTGCCATCTGCATCATGGCGATACGCTCATTAGAGGCAATATCCTCTACTTTGAGGTTCACATTCTTCTCTTTGAGCATCAAGTCAGCCAGTTTCAAGCGTTTCTCGAAGTCATCACCTTGATTCAGGTTAGTAGAGGCTGCTTGAACCATCTTAGCTTGCAGTTCCACAGGAGCCATTTGTGTCTCAACCTGTGTTTGCTGTGCGTTAGCAGTCTTTTCAGCTGTTTGAGCTTGCAGGAGAGCCAACTGAGCCTGTGCTGTCTGCAAAGCTAGTTGTTGCTGCATCATTTGCATCTGTTGTTGCTGAGGATCAGGCTGACCCATCTTCTCCAACTCAGCCATCATCTCAGCTCGGTTGCTCAGAGAGCTATTAGCAACGATACCCTTCAAGATAACAGGCAAAACAGGAGTATTAGGGCCAAGAGTCTGCAACAAAGCAATGAACTGCTGCTGTTCGTACTCACGAGCCATGATACCCAAGGTAGCTGTAGGTACAAAGTTCATCTCAACTGAGGGATAACGCTCAGGATCGAACTGCATGTAACGGAAAGCAGCCTTCTTGATAAAAGGAATCAGGAAATCCTCTTGGAAGTTAGTCAAGGTACGCTTGTACTTCTTGATAATAGCTCCCATTGCAGCAGACATGCCAGCACCACCTGCGTCACGAGCAACATTAGACACCATACCTTGAGAATCAAGTGTGCCTGTAGCTTGGAGAAGCATACGCTCAAACGCTTGAGCAGTTTGAAGGTTAGTACCGTCTGTGCTACCGAACTTAAACGGCTGGAGAATCTCGTTAGGGTTACCATTGGTCAGGATAGCCTTACCGGGTTTCACTTCAAACTTAGCACCACGAGGCAGACGAGTAGCGTCAATACCGATCATAGGGGCTGTTGTAAGGGCCAAAGAGTCCAAGTGGCTACGCATCTGGGCATCGATAGCCTTCTGCATGTTGTAGGCCTTCTCAATCGTTCCACGACCCAACAGGCGGTTAGGCACTGTATCGTCTTGGTAACAGATGATCGGGCGATCCTTCATCATGTAAGGGTTAGCTTCAGCCTTGAGCAAGGTAGAATCGTTAACAATAACGACGATAGCCTCAACCAAGTCAGAGTAAGAGTCAGCTTCTGAGTCCTCAGGGAAGAGGTCTACAACCTCAGCTGCACCGTCTTCAAGCTTCTCCAAGTACTCACGTGGCACTAGGCCGTAGTAAGTAATAAGTTTAACTTTATCATTCTGGAACTGAGTCTCTTCTTGGGTAACTTCCAAGTCCTCAGTGTCGTACATAGGGCCAACATTGACCTTACGATACGTACCTTCTTCGATACCTTTGACAACCTTGTGCAGAGAAACATACTTCTCAACTGCCACACCCAAGCACTCATCAATGGAAGTACCGTTAGGGTCAAACAAGAAGTTCTTAGGATTGATAGGTACAATCTTCACAGCTGTACGGTCAGATTCACGTACGCCAATGGCTGCTTGACCCATCACACCGGGGATAGCCTGAGTAGCTGGAATGTACTCTTTCTCAGTCTTAACGATGATCTCACCGATACCTGTACCGTAGATCTCAGCCATCAGCTCAATCTGGTCGATACTCTTACGGATCTTATCCTTAGCGAAGTCCTCCATCAACTGAGCCTTAATCATGCTCACATCAATGTCTTGACCGTTAACGTCTTGGATGTCGTCGTCGATCTCGAAGAAGTCACCTTGACCGAAAATAGCTTCCATGATCTCAGCGTGACGAGTCTCCACAGCCTGTTGAGTGGCAGGGGAGATGATACGTGAACGCTCTGACTCACGAGTTTTATCAGCTGAGTCCCACTGACCACGGAAGATACGCTCGTATTCATCCCACAAGTCAAGGTAGTTGGTATCTCGCCAATCACGCCATGAGTCACAATGGCTAACAATGAAGCTTACAAGCTCCTTGTCGGACTCAGTGGGTTCCTCGAACTTGGAGGATGATGTATCAATATTTTCCATTAGTATTAGGTTCTCTAATTAGTTAAACGCAATATACAACATTTGGATTACTTTGTCAAGTGGTTATTGACTTTTAATCTACTTAATCGGTAGAAACAGGGATGTAACCTAAAGCGTCTGTGCTCCATGGCTTTGTATAAGTATCGCTATAGAAGACGGGGATATAGTTCAACCAAGCCTGTAAGCCTGTGATGCTCTCCAGCTCAGACACTGCTTGAGAGCCGTTAGCATCGTAGCTATTTTTAACAGACTCTGTAACTGTTTTAGCTGGAATGTAGTCGATCCACGCTGTGAGGCCGCTAACGCTAGACAAGGGGAAGACAACACAACGTCGAGTAGTACCGTCTAAGACTGAAGGGAAGGTGTATGGAATCATTTTTGTCCTAGTTATTTGATTGTGAAGCCAAAAGGATCTTTGTACCAAGGGGCAGTAGGTGCTTGTTTTCTAGCGTACAGATCACGAAGAATGGCTTGCTCCTGTGCTAAAGTAGCGTCCACATGGCCTCCAGCAGGGCTTGTTTCCCAATATTCAGCCCTCGTCAAAGACTTTCGTGGGTCTTCCATACGGCCTACAGCAAAAGCTGGAGCTTCAGTGAAAGAGTGCCTATACTCGTTATACCCTTGAACAGGATAGTTAAATTTAGTTAACTTAGAAAAATCAGGGTCTAGTTTATTCCAAGCGTTATAGAATTGTTTTTCTGATTGGCTTAAAGACTCTTCACCTTGTCTTCGAGACTTTCCAAATAAAGTTCTAGCTTCTTCTTGCATTTTATAGTTTAACGCATGGGTAAGTTCGTGTGCTAAGGCATTCTTTTTATTTGGAGAAGATAAAGTAGGATTTAAAACAAGAGCATTATCTGATTTTGAATACGTACCATTTTCTAACATATCAGCGTTAAAAGCGATGGAAGGTAGTTTATTTTGAGCGTTTAATAAAACAGCCATCTCATAAGAAGCTGTACCCGGCTCTAAAACACCGGCCCACTCTTTTGGAAGAGGCTGCTTTGTACTTTTCTTAATACTTTCAAATAATCCATCTGCCATAGTTAATATCCTGATATAACATCTAAAGTTTCATAATCATCATCTTCGTAGTCAGACTGATAGCTAGTAACAGCTAACTGGTCAATGTAAGACAATGAGTCAATTAAGTCGTCATGAACCCCTGCTGTAGGAAACATGCAGTACTGGTCAATAAAGTCCTTCCACTCTGACTTATCTTTGTCATTGAGGGAAATACGACCATGCTCGAACCTACCCTGTAAAGACCAAACAACCCTATCTGTCTTCTTCTTGTTCCCGTGTGTCAGGTCCGTGATGTGACAGTAGACATTGTTCTTTCTCATCAGGTCATTCAGATAAGGCAGCACAGCATTCTTCAAAGCTCCACGTTCGATACCTACTGCGATAGGCTGATGCTCACGTACGGCTAGGAGGATCTTAGAGGCAGTCTCTCGGATGTCCCACCTACCGTGGATGATGTCCTTAACCCACCAGTTACCGTTATCCTCTATCTTAACGATCGAGATAGCTGATTCGTCTAGTCTCTTCTTAGAAGCCCCTGCTGACTTAGCTACATCCTCAAAGCCAGCTAAGTCGATAGCGATGACGTAGGAGCCATACTGAGGCTCAGGAGCGTACTTAATCCAAGTATCCTTGAAGATCTCCTGTCCTGCGTTATCGAAGCTAGAGAGGTATTCCTGTCTAAAGGCAAAGGTACTTAGGGTACGCTCAGCAGCATCAATTTCCTTAGGGTCAATAGTCTCGTTATCCCTAGTGGTAAAGTGCCATGAACCCCACTCTTCGTCTATCTCTTCTTGTCCTAGGTTAAAGACATCGTAGAACCAGTTACGTCCACTAGGAGTGGAAATGAACATAGCTCTACCTTTTTTATCAGACAGAGAAGCTCGAATGATCTTCTGCCAGACATCCTCTTTAATAAAGGCACATTCGTCCATGACTACATAGGTAAGCGAAACACCACGTAGAGAGTCAGGATTATCAGCACCTCTAACGAGAATCTTACGTCCATTGACTAGTAGGATCTCCAAGTTGTTGATATGGGAAGACTTGATGACAGGCCTACCTAGCTCATGCAAGAGATCCCAGATAATCGTTCTAGCTTGTCCTAGGGTAGGAGCTATGTACATCACAGCTGAGCCTTCAGGACAGTTCAGACCTTCAATGAGCAGGGTCACTGCGGAGAGCCTAGACTTACCACAGCGACGACCTGCTGCAACCACTTTAAAGCGATGGGTATCCTTGAAGACCTCCTGTTGCCATTTTAACAATTCAAAGTTAAGAGAGGTCATTTAATAGTAAAACCTAGAGGATCTTTATAGAATAAACTGTCCATAGCCTCATAAGGTTTATTCTTATTAATCATCTCTTCGTTATCTTTGTCCATGATCTGATGCAACCATGCGTCCCTAGCGTTCAGTTCTTTAGCTGTAGGGTAAACAGGCCATTTACCAGCTAAGATATCCTTTTGCCAGATCTTCCACAGAGCATCATCATCGTTAACGATCTTTCCACCAACGTAGCCGGGGACAGATACGAACTGACCTTTTAACGGCCCTTCAGGGATTTCAATACCTGTAGCGTAGATAGTGACAGGACGACCTTTTTCGTCTACACCGGGCTTACCCATATTAGAACGATGGTAGGCAACCTTGTTAAGCTCCTGAGGAGTTAGACCCATGCCTTGAAGGTCTGCGAACATATCAGCCATTAATCTACGTCCTTTGATTCTACGTCTACCGACTCTACATCCGTGATGTCATACGAGACATCATCTTGCTCAATAACAGTACTAGCTTGAGTAAGCCCTGTAATGTTAATGCTAATAGCAGGAGCACCACCGCCTTGTTTAACTTGTTCAAATGAAGATACAGGTACGATCCTGTCCACTATGAGCTTCCATGCTGCTGACTGAGCCTTATGTTCAGGATCTAAGGCAGCATCGAAGATAGCCTCTAAGACCCTAGCTGACTTAGGTGAGTTAAGCATCCTAGCTTTGTACTCATCCATGATAGCCTTGTCACCAGCTGGACGACCACGTAACTCCCTATGGCCTTTCTTCTTGGCTACTATCTCACCCTTCTTGGGTCTTCCTGCTTTCCTCTTAACTGGCTCTTCTGGGGTTGTCATCTTTGTCCTTTAAGGAGATAGACTATTAATAGAGTAGGGGTAACAATAGGGATACCCACTACTATGAGTACTTTAAAGATCTAAGACATTAACTTAACGGCTTAAAAGCCTTAGAAGCAAGAATCTAAATGAAGTATATACTTATAGTAGTACTTACT
>ERZ1034363.425-NODE-425-length-29478-cov-11.726710_pt1 | contig 29478 bp, 28 predicted proteins | sample MGYA00520616_ERZ1034363 | MGnify/ENA primary metagenome ERZ1034363 (study PRJEB33736, sample SAMEA104284506) | Azolla filiculoides | biome: Urban; feature: Water surface; material: Ditch water | place: Netherlands | collected 2015-10-28 | depth 0-0.1 m ... | reverse complement strand
AATCCAATGATGGCGATGATGATCAAAGGACCTATCACAAAATTCATTGAAACATTAGCTCAGAATATGGGGAAATTATAGTTTCCTGAATAACTTATTGAACACGAATTACATGATTTAATTAATGTAATTCGTGTTTTTTTATGCTCTAAAGTTCTCGATACAATTTTTAAAAAGTAAAAATTAGCATTTTTTCTTTTAAAAATCACTCGAAGTGACGGTAGTAGTTACTATTAGTTTATTCGTAATTAAGTTAAAGAAAAAAACACTATAAAAGTGAAATGAAAACGAAATTCCACTAACGTCACTTCGAGTGTTTTTTATTTGGAAAGCCTTAGATTTCCGAATAAAAAATGTATCGAGAACTGTAGAAGGTAAATCGTTACTATAGTTCTTGATATAATTTTTAAAAGTAAAAATCACTCGAAGTGACGTTAGAGTTATTATTGATTATTATTATATTTGGTAATCAAACCATAAAATATGTTATCAAAAACTACCTTCTTTTTTTTATTTCTTTCGTTAGTAGCAGAAATTATTGGCACAGTTGGAGGTTTTGGTTCTTCTGTATTTTTTGTTCCGATTGCAAATTTCTTTTTTGATTTTCATACAGTTCTTGGAATAACTGCCTTGTTTCATTTAGCCAGTAATTTGAGTAAAATTGCTTTATTCAGAAAAGGATTGGACAAAAAATTATTGCTTAACATTGGTATTCCATCCGTAATTTTTGTGATTGTTGGAAGTTACGCCTCAAAATATATTCACACCACTTTTTTAGAAATTACTTTAGGAATTTTCTTAGTTGTCATGACTTTATTTTTTCTAATCAAAGAAAACTTAGTCATCAAACCCGAGTTAAAAGAATCCATAATTGGCGGATCAATTTCTGGATTTGCAGCGGGTTTATTAGGAACCGGTGGTGCAGTTAGAGGAATAACAATGGCGGCTTATAATCTAGAAAAAAGCAAATTTATTGCCACATCAGCTGCAATTGATTTTTTGATTGATTTTACTCGCAGTTTCACTTATTTTCAAAATGGATATATTCACCAACACGATTTGTATTTGATTCCTTATTTGTTTTTGATTGGTTTAATAGGAACTTATATTGGTAAACGTATTCTGTATTATATTCCGCAAGAAAAATTTAAAAAACTATCACTGATTTTAGTTTTATTGGTAGGAATTATTACGATTATTGGCGTTTTTTATTAAAATTAAACTGTTTTCAAAGCCTCAATCAACAAATCAATATCTTCTTTGGTATTGAAATGGCTGAATGAGATCCGTAAACTTGGTTTTTTAGCTTCTTCTGGAGATAAAAATTCAGCTAAAACGTGAGATGGTTTGATACTTCCGCTTTGACAAGCACTACCTCGTGAAACAGCAATTCCTTTCATATCCAAAGTAAATAACAACATCGAAGTCTTTTCTTCCGATAAAGGCAATTGGACGTTTAAAAGGTTATAAAACGTATTCTCTCCATTGATTTTAACCTCTGAAAATACTTTTTTCAATTCAGAAAAACAGTAGTTTTTTAATTCAGAAATGTAATTGGTGTCGTTTTCTAAATTTGCGCAAGCTAATTCTAATGCTTTTGCCATTCCTACGACTTGATGAACAGCTTCGGTTCCAGCACGCATGCCTTTTTCTTGTTCACCTCCATAAAACAAAGGCTGTAGCATCGAATTCTTTTTGATGTAAACAAACCCAATTCCTTTTGGACCATGAAATTTGTGAGCACTCGCTACTAAAAAATCAATTCCCAAATCTTGCACATCTAAACTCGTTTTCCCAATAGATTGCACCGTATCGCAATGAAAAAGTGCTTTCGCATACTTGCACAAGTCCGAAACGCGTTTGATGTCTAAAATCGTTCCTATTTCATTATTTACATGCATTAATGATACTAACGTAAACTCATCTACTAATAATTTAGCGGCTAAATCTTGATAATCGATATTACCAGTTGGTAAAATGGCAATATATTCCACGTGAATTCCGAATTCCTTTGCTAAATGTTCAACCGTGTGCAACGTTGCATGGTGTTCAATTTTAGAAGTAATAATTCGTTTTATCCCCAAATCTTTAACTGCACTTCTCAAAACCCAATTGGTAGCTTCAGTAGCACTCGATGTAAAAATAATTTCTGAAGCTTGTGCATTTAGTAGTTTAGCAATGGTTTTTCGTGCTGATTCTAACAACGTTTTTGCACTTCTACCAAAACTATGTGTAGAAGATGGATTTCCATAATCGTTTTGAAGCACATCCATCATTGCTGAAATTACTTCTGGATGAATTGCTGTGGTTGCAGCATTGTCTAAATACACTTTTTTCATTTGAGGCTTTTAATTGTTTTTAGGTCAAATAGAATTTGCACCAGAAATTGGAAAATAATAAAATTAATACAGTGCTCTTTTCAAGTTGCAAAGATACAAATCATTTTATTTTTGAAGTCTTAATTTCTATTTGCATCGAAATTAACAAACTTTAGCAAATTAATAAATTAAAACCTTTATTTTTGTTGCATAAATTCGATTAATAAATGAAAAAACTTATAGTTTTAGCAGCCTCTATTTTCATGCTGCAAGCTTGTGATGATGGCGACATTACGTTAGAATCTTTTAATTTTGACACCGTTGCAGTTCAAAATTGTAGCGACAATAATCTTGTTTTTAAGATTAATGATAATGAGTTATTGCTTTTAAATATTCCGGCAGCTAGCTTTGCTAATGAAGAAACACCTGATGGAAGTCCAAGAATCGTAACTGTTAGCGGTTCAAATCAAATTATTTATAGATTATATTCTGGAGATATAGGTTCTAGTACAATTTGTTCTACTCTTCCTCCTGCCACTCCTGTTGTTGAAAAAGAATGGAATGCAACTGGTGGAACCATTGAGATTATAACTAACGCACTTTATGCTTCAGACGGAATTACCATAACGGGTTATACACACAATATTAAATTTGTAAATGTAAATTTTTCAAATTCGGACAACTCATTTAGTTTTACAGAATATATTTTTGGAAATTACGAAACAAATTAAGAGAATTCATTTTATAAAACTAAAGGACTATTCAAAATTGAGTAGTCCTTTTTTTTATTTCTTTAAGTGAAGTTCAAGTAAAATTTTAATCCAAAATCTTACTTTACATTTTGCTTAATATAAACTTCTGTTGCTCCCAAACCATATTTTTGATAGTTTGCATCTTGAAATGAAATGTTGTCATAACGTCCCAATAAAAAATCTAAATCGGCTTTCAAAACACCTTCACCAACACCATGAATAAATACCACTTTAGGCATCCTATTTTTAATCGCAAAATCAAGTTGACGTTTTGCAGTTTCTATTTGTAAAGTTAAAATATCGTAATTGCTCATACCTCTTTTTGATGGTACTAATTTTTCAATATGCAAATCAACTTCTAGGACAAATTCATCCTTACGAGACTTCTTTTCTTTGACAAAATTACGCTTCTTAGGGGCTTCTTTATCTTTTAAAACCGACGTTAAACTTTGAGTTGAGAAAAAACCACTTAAATAATTGGAATTATGTGTTTTAACTAATTCATTGACAAAAAATGTCATCGTAAATTTATCGGTAGTTTCTATCGAAATTTCATTGTTTTTTATTGCCACAACTCTTCCCGAAATTGCTTCATCCAAAACTTCAACCTTATCTCCTATTTCAAATTTCTGTGTCATTATCTTCGTCTTTTTTTGAAGGTATTTTTTTCATCAATTGGAATAACCCGTACATAAAAATTGCCATTGCTCCTATCATTAAATATTGATTAGGATTTGGTTTTGATTGTTCAATCATTGCAAAAATTCCAACAGCAGCAAACAATAAAATGTATAAAAATTGCTTCATTATATTTTTATTTAAGAATTCAAAAGTAGTCTTTTTTTTAGGTAAACTTTTAAAAGTAAAACCAAATTTTATCAAAACCTTGATTGAAAAAGATGGACGTGTTTTTCCAATTTAAATTTAATAACAACTCATTAACAAATCGTTTACAACACTTTTTTTGAGTTTGGCACGGCAATTGAAAATACCTAATCAAGCAACCTTTTTAGAAACGAATTTTAAAATGAAGTTGTTAGTTTAATCTTTAAATATTTGTATCATGAAAAAAATTACACTTTTAGTAGTAGCCAGCTTCATACTGGTAGGAAGTATGGCTTATGCGTCAGAAAACCCTGTTTTTTCTGACAAAACAGATAGAAGAGCTTATTCTATCGATTATAGAGATGCAGAACCTATAATTTTTAAAGAGCGAGGAATAGAATTCATGTTGTTTCCAAATGGAGAATTTGATTTTAATACAAGACCATCAGGACCAAGACATACAACAAACGGAACTAGTGGAGCTCCTGGAACAAGAGGATACTATGGCTCATCTGAAAGAGGTGTACGTGTTGAACACGACAACTTTGGTAGAGTAAGACGCGTAGGAAATGTATATATTAACTACGATGCCTTTGGAAGAGTAAAACGTATTGGAACAATTTATATGAGCTACAACAGCTTTGCTGTAACTAAAGTAGGAAACATGAGAATTGTGTATGACAGAAGAGGAAGAATTGTAGATGTATATGGCTTCATAAACGCGACAAACAGCGGATACTACTACAACCCAAGAGGTACATACTATTCAAACGATCATGACGACTATGGATATGACAATGATGAAGACTATGATGATGAATACGATGAGAATGACTATTACTACTATCGCAAAGACGGAACAAAAGCAAAAATGTCTGATGAAGACATCAAAGAAATAAAAGTTGAAACTTTAGAAGTAAAAAAAGATAAATAATTGGTTGGTTAGTTTGTTTTTAAAAATCCTGCGGATTCTGGGAAGATGAAGCAGGATTTTTTTATTTAAACACCTTCTTAAAAACAGAATTCATCACAAAATTAATATCTGAAGATATCTTTAAATAATAACTTAATCCTAAATAAAAACCAGATACTAATATTGATTTTAAGGCGATATTTATCACAGGATGAAAATTAAAATCCCAAAAATAAAACACTAAAAAGCTAATTAATACTAAAAACAAAGAAATCAAAGTTTTGTTAGTAAAAGGAAATAATTTCATTTTTAAAACCACAAATAACAATTTGGCTAAACTGTATAAGGTAATTGCTATTAATGTCGCTAAGGCAGCTCCATTTAAGCCAAAATTAGGAATAAAATACATGTTCAATAACACAATGAGCACCACCAATAGCAACCCAAGAATTAAAACAGCTCTGTAATATTTTGAATTAAAAATAATCGCATTATTGTTTCCTAAAATCAAATCGAAATATTTTGACAATCCGATAGTAAATACAACAAATAAACCCTGACTGTATTCAGCAGGTAACATCAAATATAATTGGTTAATATTTACTAAAATTCCTAGCAAAATCAATCCTCCAACTACTTGTAACGTTATGGATGATTTTTTATACAAATCGTTCAACTCTTGCCATTTATTTTCGCTCATTAGCTTTGCAGTGATAGGATACGTAATTTGATGCATAGCTCTACTTGGCACAGAAATAACCATTGCAATAAAAATAGCTACAGAATAATAAGCAATATTGTCAATCTTCATATAATGCTTAATCATGTATTTATCAATATCTAAAAGCATATTGGCAATACTTGCAGACAAAATGATAAAAACGGTATAGGTCAAAATTGACTTACTTTGTTTTGGAATTTTAAAATGCAGCACAATTTTCTTGACTTTATTTGCATAAAAAACAATCAATAGTAGACTTATTCCGTAAACTAAAACCAATGAATAAATAAAATCAGATGGTGTAATGTATTCAAAATATACTCCAAAAAGTAAAAGTGTAATTAATATTCGAACGAAAACTTCTTTGACAAAACTTCCAAAAACGGATTTCATGTGTGCGCGCAACCAAGCGTAAAAAATTTCAAAATAGCCCATAAAAATCCCAATTATCGGAATAATCCATACAAATGAATAAATTATTGGATTTTCTTGAGATTCGTAGACAGCAATTGTATCATAAAAGAGATAAAATAATACCATCAAAGGCACAATAAAAAACAACGGAACCAATAACATATACGTTATATAGCTGTTTAGTTCTTGCTCGGTTTTATTGTTCTCGTTGAAAAATTTTATTAGGGTATTTTGAATTCCAAAAGACATAATTGGATACAAAATATTTGCAGCAGACAATACATAGCCTGTTAATCCAAAATAATCTTTTCCTAAAAAATAAGGATACATAAACAGCGTATTCAACGCACCAATTCCAAACCCCAAAAAAGTAGTGATTGTGTTTTTAATTGATTGTTTAATGACAATTCCCATGTTTTGAAGTATGAATTTAGAATTTAGAATTCAGAAGTTTAGCTAACTTTTCAGTTAAGGATTTTCTGCTGTATTGTTGTAAACCAACAGGATACACTTTTAAATTATTTTGTTGAAACTGCTCAAAACACTTCAGAATTTGTTCTTTTAAAGCTTCTAATTCGTCATATTTGAAGAAAGTTCCTGTATTTGTTTCTTTTATAATTTGAGCGAAATCAGCATTTTCTGGTCCGATAGCGATTATTGGTCGTTCTGAAACCATATATTCAAATAATTTTCCAGGAATAATACATTTCGTTTCTTCTGAATCAATTTCTATAAGTAATAAAACTTGAGAACTTCTTTGCTCAATAATTGCTTCATTATGTGGTAAATATCCCAAATGTTTTACAAAACTATCCAAATGAAACTCTTGAATTGCTTGCAAAACTTCAGTACTCACGGCACCTATTAATTTCAGTTGAAACCAATTAGCAAAATCAGCATTTTCATGAACCAATTCTGACAAAGCTTTCCACAAAATTCTCGGATTTCTAGCCGATAAAAACGAACCAATATGTGCTAACGTAAATTTTTCATCCAACGGTTTTTTAACTACTTTCTCGACATCATAACCATTGGTAATCACTTCAATTGGCTTTGAAGTAATAGCTTTAAATTCTGTTTTTGTGGTTGGAGAAGTTACTAAAAGTTGGTCACAAGTCGTCATGACTTCCATTTCTAAATTTTTATGCTTTTTAGCTGCCCAAGAACTTAATTTTAATTGTTTGTGATAACCAATAGTTGTCCAAGGATCGCGAAAATCAGCCAACCAAGTAATATTTAATTCTTTTTTTAATTGTAAACCAATCAAATGCAAACTATGCGGCGGACCCGTTGTAATGATGGTATCGATTTGATTGTCTTGAAGATATTGTTTCAAGAATTTAACTGAAGGTTTCACCCAAAACACTCGCGCATCTGGTATAAAAACGTTGCCACGAATCCAAAGCATTGCTTTTTCTACAAATGATTGCTTTTTTTGATTTGGAATAATTCCGGAACTGATTTTTTTAGTCTTATTTTTTGAAAAAACCGAAGCCAATCCGTAAGGTTCAAAAATCGGTTGTTTGATGATTAAAGCTTTATCTGAAACTTCACTCATTAATTTCTCATCAATCAAAGGATACGTTGGATTTTCTGGAATATAAATGTGAGGTTCGATATTAAAATCAGGTAAATATTTGACAAATTTCAACCAACGTTGTACACCTGGACCTCCTGCTGGTGGCCAGTAATACGAAATAATTAATACTTTTTTGGTTGGTTTCAAGCTGTATGTTTATTTTACCTATTATTTTTCTTATTCTCCAAATACACTCCTGTTCCTATTAATAAAAGCATTCCTATTGAACTTATTAAAGCAATTGTACTTCCTGTTTTTACTACTTGAGGTTCAAATTTGAATTCGATAGTGTGTTTTCCTGCTGGAACGTTTAAACCACGTAATACATAATTTACTCTAAAAATTGGCGTCTCTTTTCCATCAATTGTTGCTTTCCAACCATTTTTATAATACATTTCAGAAAAAATTGCAAAACCATCGTTTTTATTATTTGAAATGTATTTCAAGTAGTTTGGTTTGTAATTCAATAATTGTATTGTTGCTAGAGAATCCTTTTGAAAATTCATGTTTTTAATTGGCAACCTTTTTAACCCAATTGGTAATTTGAAATTTTGATCAATTACCGCTTCATTTTCTGAATCTAAATTATCCAACGATTTAATTTCCTCATTAGCAGATTTTACCTTCTTAACTTTCTCCACAAACCAAGCATTACCATTCGCAAAAGGATTTGTAATTGGCACATCGCCTTGACCTGTTGGTACAATCACATATTTTACATTTAACATATCCAAGATAGGATTGCTTTTTGTAAAAGTAAAGGTTTTAAAATCGATCGAACTTCCCAATTCGTTGATGTTTTTTTCTACATTATAATCAAATAATTGATCAAATCGTCTTGGTCTTACCGCACTATAACCACCAACAGATTTATGAAAATATGACGTTCTAGCTTGCATTCTACCTTGAATTTCATATACTCTATAATTAGAAGTATCTTTCAAAATATGATTATCAACTTCAGTGGCTTCAAAAGGCATATCTACCTCGCGAGCACTTTTAAATTGGTCTGGATTATTATAAACATAACGCTTATCTACCATAAATAAATCGGCTACCATGAAAAACCCTACAACTACAATAGTCGTTGTTGCTGCTAATTTATTTTTGATAAATAACCAAAGTGCAATTGCGGCCACCGAAATTAATAATCCTGAACGCAATAAATCACTAGTATAAAAATTCATTCTATCTTCTTTAAGTGCATTGATAAAATTGATTCCAAAAGATTTATCTTGACTTTCGCCAAACATCTGAATCAATTGCTCATCCATGGCGCCAGAAAAATTAAAGACCCCTTTTGCTAAAAACAAAATCACTATCAAACCTAAACTGGTAGCAGTTGCTTTCCATAAACTAGACCATTGTTTTTCTTTTTCGGTTGAGAAAAACGACTGTAATCCCATGATAGCCAATACTGGAATACATAACTCCAACACTACTTGAATAGAAGAAACCGCACGGAATTTATCATAAAACGGAACAAAATCGATAAAAAATCGAGTCAAACCGTCAAAATTTTTACCCCACGAAAGCAATAATGATACAATTGCACCCGCAAGAAAAACATATTTTACTTTACGCTGATCATGAAATAATCCTAAAACTGCTAAAAAGAAAACTATGGCTCCAATATAAGCAGGTGCTGCTACAATTGGCTGATCACCCCAATAGGTTTTACCATAATACTCAACTGTTTGTAAAGCTTCAGCTGGCGTAGCTCCATAATTTAGTAAAAATGTATATAACGCAGATTCTTCTCCTAATGTTTCGCTATTGCCACCTCCAAAAAGTCTTGGGGCAATTAAATTAAAACTTTCGGCAATTCCATAACTATATTCTGTAATGTATTCATGTTCCATTGCGGAATTTGTAGTGTTTTTTGAACCATCGGGCTTAAACGTTAGTTCACTTTTTCCACGAATACTAAAATCTGTATATTCTGCTGTGGCCATTAAATTAGTAGCATTTGCTCCTAAAGCTAATATTCCTGCAATCGCAAAGACTCCAAATGTTTTGCCTAAATCTAAATATTCCTTGTTTTTAACTGCTATAACAATATAATAAATTGCCATAATTGCCAATAAAAACAACAAATAATAAGTCATTTGAAAATGGTTTGCATTAATTTCTAATGCTGCGGCTAGCATCGTTACTATTCCTCCTATAATGAATCGCTTTTGAAAAACCAACAAAACACCTGCAACAACCATTGGCATATATGCAATTGCATGGGCTTTAGCATTATGTCCAACACCTAAAATTATGATTAAATAAGTTGACAAACCAAAGGCCAAAGCTCCAAAAAAAGCTTTCAATGGATCAACTTTTAACACCATCAATAAGACATAAAATCCAAGAAAATAAAGAAATAAATAGTCAGCTGGACGCGGTAAGAAACGTAAAATATCATCTAATGCACCAATGGCATCATTTGGATATTTTGCGCCTAACTGATAGGTTGGCATTCCTCCAAAAGCACTATTGGTCCAATACGGTTCTTCATTTGACTCTTTTCTAAAATCATTTTGCTCCTTTGCCATACCTGTATATTGAACAATATCAGATTGGAAAATTTTATCACCTTGTAAAACAGGATAAAAATAGATAATTGATACTAAAACAAATCCGATAAGTACCAGTAAATGAGGAACTACTTTGTTGATTTTTTTCATTGGAATTATAATAAAAATAATAAGGTGCTAAAGTAACTAAAAAAAGGATATTGTTAAAATATCCTTTTAGTTTATGGGCAAAATACGATTATTTTATTTCTTCATAATCAATATAATCGCCAACAATTTTCTTTTCCTTTGGTTGTGATTGTGTTGCTTGAGAAGTGTTATTTTGTTGTTGCTCTTGTTGTTGTCTATATTGTTCTTGCATTTTTTCTTGCATTTTATTCACTGCTTTTTGCATTAATATAGGAGCAAAAATGCGCATCAAAAACTTGAACAAATAATAACATAAAATGATGATTGCTATGGTTCTTAACAAACTTGAGCCTGAAGCCATTTCCATATAAAACTGTTTTAAAATTCAAAAATACAGATATTGGTTGGTAAAACTTCAAAATTGTTTCTTAAAATTATTATAAAATAACTATTTTTGAAGATAAATTAAATTATATGAAGTCTCTACAAACACTTTTAGTTCTAGGATTATTGAGTAGCTTTCAATTAACTAATGCTCAATTTACTGACGATATTAACTCAAACCGACCTGGAAGATCTATGATGGCTTTTTCTGTTGGAAAATCTGTATTTCAAACAGAAACTGGAATAAATTATGTAAATGAAAATCATAACACGCTAGACTACAAAGCTAGTGGTTTCATGGCTGAATTTGATTTGCGTTGGGGACTATTTTTTGAACAATTAGAATTAATTGGTGAATTTCAATATCAAAATGATAGCTATACTTCAGACATAATTGACAAAAACAGAAGTGCTTTGAAAAAAACATTGTTTGGAGCAAAATATTTAGTTTACGATCCGTTTAAAAACTATGAAGAAAAGCCAAACTTATACAGCTGGAAAGCAAACCATCGTTTTAAATGGAGACAAATGATTCCAGCAGTTGCTGTTTATGGAGGAGTTAACTTAAACTTTTCAGACAATCCGTTCAATTTTGCACCTGTTGATATTGAAGAGCCTAAAATTAGTCCAAAAGCAATGTTGATAGCGCAAAATCATTTCGGAAGTCGTTGGGTTTTAGTAACAAACATTGCATATAATAAAATAGGAACCGATTTTGCAAGTATTGATTACATTCTTACTTTAACAAGAGGTTTCAACAAACAATGGTCTGGTTTTATTGAAAATCAAGGATTTATGGGCGATTATTATTCCGATGGTGTATTTAGAATGGGTGCAGCCTATTTATTCAATAAAGACATGCAAATTGACGCTTCAATTGGAAAAAATTTAAAAGGAACTCCAAATCTTTTTACAGGTGGAATTGGTTTTTCATGGCGTTTTACCAAAAACTACAAAGAAGTTAAAATAGAAAAAGACAATGGTAGTAAAATGGATAAAAAAATGAAGAAAAAAGGCGAAAAAGAAGCAAAAAAACGCAAAGATGCAGTAGAAGAATAAAATGATAACAATTAAAGAAGCACTTACCAAAAAAGAAATGAAAGATTACGTGATGTTTTCTTTCGAATTATATAAAAATAACCCATATTGGATTCCGCCAATAATTGCAGAAGAATTAGAAACTTTTGATAAGACTAAAAATCCTGCACTACAAACTGCAGAAGCGCATTTCTATTTAGCCTATAAAAACGGGAAAATTGTTGGAAAAGTAGCTGCAATTATCAATTGGGAAGAAGTAAATCTATTAGAAAAAAGAAAAGTTCGCTTTGGTTGGTTTGATGCAATTGATGATATTGAAGTCACTAAAGCGCTTTTAAGCAAAGTTGAAGAATTAGGAAAAAAACACCAAATGGATCACATGGAAGGACCAATGGGTTTTTCTAATTTAGATAAAGTAGGTGTATTGAGTGAAGGCTTTGATGAAATGGGAAATATGATTACATGGTATAGCTTACCATACTACATTACTCATTTTGAACAACTTGGACTAGCAAAAGAAAAAGAATATCAAGAAAGTATATTTTCTTTTAGTAACATTGACCCAACTACTTTTCAGAAATTTAGTGAACTTGTAAAACAACGTTACAATTTAAAGTCTTTGAATTTTACTAAGACAAAAGACATTATGCCTTATGTGGATAAAATGTTTGATCTGTTTAATGAAACATACTCAAAACTCCAATCATTTGTTCCAATAAATGATATTCAGAAGAATTATTTTAAAAAGAAATACATCAGTTTTATCAATCCTGAATTTATAAAATTCATAATGGATAAAAACGATAATATGATTGCTTTTGCAATAGTAATGCCGGGTTTTGCTCAAGCACTAAAAAAAGCTAATGGTAAGTTATTTCCTTTTGGTTTTTACCATTTATTACAAGCTAGAAAACATTCAAAAGAAGTAGTTTTTTATTTAATTGGTGTTACCCCAGAATATCAAAGTAAAGGTGTAACTGCTATTATTTTTGACGAATATTATAAAGTATGTCAAGCCAAAGGGATTGAAACTTGTATAAGAACACCTGAATTAGAGGAAAATCATGCAATCCATAATCTATGGAAAAACTTTAACACGAGAGTTAATAAACGTAGAAGAACGTATAGAAAAGAGTTATAAAAAAAGGGATTCAATTAGAATCCCTTTTTAATTATATAATAAATAAATTACTATTCTACATTTTGCACACTTGCTTCAGCAATTTTAGCATACGTTCCGTTTACTAATTTTTCACGGATAGCTTCAAAAGCTGTTAATGTTTCATTAATATCTTCAATTGTATGCGAAGCAGTAGGAATCATTCTTAATAAAATGATACCTTTTGGAATTACTGGATATACAACAATTGAAAGGAAAATTCCATAATTTTCACGTAAATCATTTACCATAATCATGGCTTCAGGAATTGAACCTTCTAGATATACAGGTGTAATACATGTATTTGTATCTCCAATATTAAATCCTTTTTCTTTTAATCCGTTTTGTAATGCGTTTACGTTTACCCATAATTTATCTTTAATTTCAGATGAATTACGTAACAATTCTAAACGTTTTAACGAACCAATTGTTTGAATCATTGGTAACGCTTTTGCAAACATTTGCGAACGTAAATTATATTTTAAATAATCAATAATATCTTTATCTGCAGCTACAAAGGCTCCAATATTAGCCATTGATTTTGCAAAAGTTGAAAAATAAACATCAATTCCATCTTGACAACCTTGCTCCTCACCTGCACCAGCACCTGTTTTTCCTAATGTACCAAAACCATGTGCATCGTCAACTAATAAACGGAAATTGTATTTTTCTTTCATGGCTACAATTTCTTTTAGTTTTCCTTGTTGTCCACGCATTCCAAATACACCTTCAGTAATGAAAAGAATTCCTCCACCTGTTTCAGTAGCCATTTTAGTAGCACGTTGCAGGTTTTTTTCCATACTTTCTAAATCATTATGTTTGTATGTAAAACGCTTACCCATGTGTAAACGAACACCATCAATGATACAAGCATGAGAATCTACATCATATACAATAATATCATTCTTAGTTACTAAAGCATCAATAATTGACACCATACCTTGGTAACCAAAATTTAATAAATAAGCTGACTCTTTCATTACAAAAGCAGCTAATTCTTTTTCTAATTGTTCATGAAAATTAGTGTGTCCACTCATCATACGAGCTCCCATTGGGTAGGCTGCTCCATATGCAATTGCAGCTTCCGTATCTGCTTTTCTAACTTCTGGATGATTAGCTAATCCTAAATAATCATTTAAACTCCAGTTTAAAATATTTTTCCCTTGAAATTGCATTCTTGGTCCTAGTTCTCCTTCTAATTTAGGGAATACAAAATATCCTTCTGCTTGTGAAGCCCATTTTCCTAACGGACCTTTATTGTTCTGAATTCTTTCGAATAAATCTTTTACCATGATATTTAATAGGTGTTAAAAACGAGACAAAAGTATAAAGAAAAAAGTTTTTATTATAATTTATTGTGTATGAAAATTTATAGCTATAAAAATAATTAGAAAATATTCTTGTTTATTTCATAAATGGACTTACATTTGCACCGAACGACACAGAAATGTGGTTACACGTTCATCATAAAAGTCGGGGGCTCCACCTCGGCTTTTGTACTTTTATGACATTAGATACCGTATTAATTTCTCTCAAATAAATCTAAAAAAATTTTATTTCTAATATAAAAAACATATTTTTACAACATAACAATATGTCTATTAGTACAAATAAAATTGCATGAAAAAAATTATTTTAACCACTCTTGGGCTTACACTTTTTTTAGTTAGTTGCTCTACTACTCAAAAAACTGCTTCAAAAACAGTTGATGTTAATGTGTATAAAAACACCATAACACCTGCCGATTTAAGCAAACACCTTTATATTATTGCAGATGACAATATGGAAGGAAGAAATACTGGAGAACCAGGTCAAAAAAGAGCTGGAGAATATTTAATTAATGAATACAAGAAGATTGGAGTAAGCTTTCCTCCTGGCGCAACAGATTACTATCAAAAAGTACCTTCTGAGTTTATGAAACGTGGATTTGCTCCTAAATTAAATGATTCAGAAAACATTTGGACATTTATTGAAGGTTCAGAAAAACCAGAAGAAGTTTTAGTAATTTCAGCACATTACGACCATGTAGGAATGAAAAACGGCGAAGTTTTTAATGGCGCTGATGATGATGGATCTGGTACAGTAGCTTTATTAGAAATTGCACAAGCATTTAACGAAGCTAAAAAACAAGGATTTGGACCAAAACGTTCAATTCTATTCTTACATGTAACGGGTGAAGAACATGGCTTGCATGGGTCTAGATTTTATTCAGAGAATCCATTATTTCCAGTAAAAAACACAATTGCAGATATTAATATTGATATGATAGGTCGTCGTGATACTTTACATCCAAATACAAATAATTATATTTATGTAATTGGTTCTGATAGATTAAGTAGCGAATTGCACACTATCAATGAAGAAGTTAATGCAAAATACACACAATTAGAATTAGATTATAAATACAATGATCGTAAAGATCCTGAGCGCATTTACTATCGTTCAGACCATTATAATTTTGCTAAAAAAGGCATTCCAGCTATTTTCTTTTTTAATGGTATTCATGCAGATTACCATCAATCTTCTGACACACCAGACAAAATTGAATATGATGCTCTTGCTAAAAGAACGCAACTAGCATTTGTACTAGCATGGGAATTAGCCAACCGACCTGAACGAATTAAAGTAGATAGAGATGGTAAATAATCATTCAATCTAAAAAATATTAACTCCGAAATTATTTTTTTCGGAGTTTTTTTTAGCCTTGATAGAAGTGGCATCCTTTTTGTTTTTTCTTTAAAAACAAAAAGATAGAACGAACAGCAAGAATTTGCTCCAAAAAATTTTATCTTTGTCAAAACATCCTTTTTATGAATAAAATTACCTTATTATTTTTATCACTAATCATTGTTTCATGTGGTGTGAAACAAACACAATCTATGTTAAGTAATGGCGATTATGATGGCGCAATTATTAATGCTATAGATGCATTACGAACCAATAAAAATGCAAAAGGCAAACAAGATTATGTCTATTTATTAGAAGAAGCATTCGCTAAAGCTAAACAACGCGATTTAGAAACTTTAAATTTATTAATTAAAGAAAACAATCCTTCTAACTACGAAAGAATCTACAATTTATATACACAATTAAATAACCGTCAAGAACGTATCAAACCTCTTTTACCTCTTCAATTATTGAAAGAAGGTCGAAATGCTATTTTCCCAATGGATGATTATTCTGATGAGTTAATTAGTAGTAAAAATAATCTTTCGGGTTTTTTATATGCAAACGCTAAAAAATTATTAGCTTCTAAAAATAAAATGGACTTTAGACAAGCTTATGATGATTTAGCCTATTTAGATAAATTAAATCCAAATTATAAAGATGTTAGGGCTTTAATGGATGAAGCACAATTTAAAGGGACAGATTTTGTTCATGTGTATACAAAAAATGAAACCAATATGGTAATTCCTGTTCGTCTACAAGATGACTTATTAGATTTTAGCACCTATGGAATCAATGATAAATGGACCGTTTACCACAATAACCGTCAGAAAGGAGTCAATTATGATTTTGGAATGATTGTTAACTTTAGAGAAATTAAAATTTCTCCTGAGCAAGTTAAAGAAAAACAGTTTATCAAAGAGAAACAAATCAAAGATGGCGTAAAAAATCTAATCGATGCAAACGGAAACGTAGTAAAAGATAGTTTGGGCAATCCAATTAAAGTGGATAATATGAAAACTATCACTGTTAGTATTTATGAATTTACTCAGTTTAAATCATGTCAAGTAACTGCTAAAGTAGATTATATTGATTTTAGAAGCAATCAATTAATTGACGCATTCCCAGTAACGAGTGAGTTTATTTTTGATTATATTTATGCTAATTATAATGGTGATAAACGCGCTTGTGAAGAATCATATTACCAATATTTTGATAGAAGAGCAGTTCCTTTTCCAAGTAACGAACAAATGGTTTATGACACCGGCGAAGATTTAAAAGCCAAACTAAAAGGTATTATTACTAATAATAAATTTAGAAGGTAGATTTTGCCCCAACCCTTTAAAGAGTTGGGGTTTTTAATTTATACTCTTAAATAGGCTCTCAAATTTTTAACACAAAGCAAACCATGAAACTTTAACAAAATGTACAGAAAATCTGTAATGCAGTGTGATGAAGATAGTTTACATTTGAATTTGAACTCATAAACCAAACTATATGAAGCAAAAATTCTTAAAAAACTCCCTACTATTATTCCTAATTGGAATGATTATTGCGTCTTGTTCGTTAGAAGAAGATTACTCCAATAGTAATTCTTATCAAAACAAAGTAAAAATTATGCACAAAAGTTTTAATGATTTACTAAAAGACCAAAAGTTCAGTAAAGCTTACAACAAAGTGCAAGCTCAAAAAAACAATGCCGCTAAAACGGTTATGGAAGAACAATATCAGTTTACAATTGCTGATAAACCCGTTAAAATTGTTCAATCAGAAAACGGAACAACCTATACCCTTTTGATTAACAGAACTATTGATGATGCTAACACATTTGAAAACCTAGTAATTAAATATGAAAACGATGGTAGTATCAATGCTACAATTATCAATTATCAGCCGTTTTATCCATTAAATACTATGAATTATTTTACTGGTACTGCATTTAATGGTTTGCAATCTGTTACACCTATTGTGTATAACGATGCATTAGTGAGTACAACAGGAAAAATATCATCAGATTGCTATTCAGTTTGTACGATACTTTGCCATGATTTAACAGAGAGTGGCCCTTATTCTGTGCCACATCCGCCAGGGTCTTCTTGCACAGGAAACAATGTAACCATTGATTGTGTGGTAACATGTTGGGGCGACAACATAGGTGGAGAAGATGCAGGAAATGACATTGGCACAGCAGACAACACCTCTGGTGGCGGAACAGATAGTTCTAACAATTCTGGAAGTGTTTCAACCCCTCCAAATAATTGTGGAAACTGCAATAACCCTATAGAAACAGCTCCTGTTTTAGAGTTGGATGAGGAGGAAGAAGAAATTGACCCTTGTACAGATTTGAAAAATAAATTTGTCTCAAATAGAGAAAACATAAAACCAATAATAGATTCTTTAAAAACATTTTTAAATGAACCTGATGAAAGAAGCGTTTCTTTTAAAATAACAAGAGTAATAGATCAGCCTGATAATTACGAACATTTATGGGAAGTTGGAAATGGTAATACGGCTCCAGTAAGTTTTGGAAGATTTTGGTATGGTTCCATACATACCCACCCTTTTGGATCTGACACAATGTTTTCTTGGCAAGATGTCGATAATTTACTCAGTCTTTATCAGGGAGCAACAGCCAGAAACAAAGGGCTTGTTTTTAATATGATTGTAAGTTCAAATGGAGATGTATATTGTATTAAGGTTGATAATATTGTAAAACTGAAACTTCAAATTGAAAACGACTGGAATATTCCCGAATTGGCAGATTGTGATGATAGTGAAAAAAACGCCGCATTACTTGAAATGATGCAAGAAGTATATTCATCGGATTCAAATAGCGAAAGAGCTTTTTTGAAAAAATTTTCAAACTATGGTGTTTCATTATATAAAGCAGATAGTACGTTGACTAATTGGTCCAAATTATCACTAACTGAACCTGTTTCTGCCAACTCCATTGTAAATAATTCACCTTGTAACTAAAAAAATAAATTATGAAAAAAATAATAACACTTTTACTTTTGTTAAACTTTTGTATAATTAATGCTCAAACTCCTATTATTAATTTGGAAGATAAAGATGGTTCAAGATTAAATGGAGCCTATTATAAAGATATAGATAGTGTCTTTAATAACTATGAAGGTGTTTGGGAATATTCAAATGGTTTGGACACGTTAAAAATTGAATTACGCAAAATAACATTCCAATTTTTAGGTAGGTATTATGAAGATGTTTTGGTTGGAGAAATAAAATATGTAAAAAATGGTGTTGAAAAAGCAAATACATTATCAGAAATAAATGCAAATTATGGAAAAGAAAAAAGACATACAATTTCTGGTAATACTATACTTACTTCTCCACAAAGATTGAACTGTACAGATTGTGCACCAGGGGAAAAAAGGGTATATCTAGGTTTTAAAGATCCAAATCCTTCTATAGGTAGGGCTGGGTACATTATTTTCAAAAAAACAACAGTAGCAAATCAAGAAGCTATAAAAATATTTATAGGATATGCTGGTGTAAGAAAAAGAGATGGTGAAATAATTCCAGAAACTACAATTCCGTATGGTTGGTACACTTTAATTAAACAATAATCCATACAACAACGACTTTTAAATTATAAAAATCGTTGTTGTCTTTTTTTGTACATTTATGTTATGATAAAAAAATTGAAAATAATTATTTTACTCTTGCTTTCTATTGGTTGCAAAGCACAAAGCACTTATCCTTTATCTAATTTTCAACAGAAACATTTAAAGAATAATAATTACATAAAAGATACTGAACACGTTTATGACAATTTTGTGGGTACTTGGCAATGGACAAATGGTACTTCAACTTTTACTATCAAACTTCAAAAAGTAGAATACTGGAAAGCACCAAATGATAATTATTATTCAGATTTAATACTTGGGGGATATCGTTATGAAGAAAACGGAAATGTATTAGTTGATAAGCTAAATTTTACAACCAGTTTTACAATTGACCCAGCAACTTGGGTTGATTTTGCCCAAATGCAAGGAGGTGTTTCATATCCTGACATAAATGAATTGGGTATGATTGTAAACGATTACATCAAAAACAAAAGCTGTATGGCTGAGTTAACTTTGCAAATAGGTCCTAATGGCGAACAACAGCTACAATGGTATTTGCATGATTTTGAAACATACAGAAACCCGAGCTTAGGTCCAAAACCATTAGACTTTTCAATCCCTACAAATGTAGTACTAACAAAACTGTAAAATTTTCAACAACGGCTTTTACAATTCTAAAAGTCGTTGTTTTTTTGTACATTTATGTTATGATAAAAAACACACTTAAAATATTATCGCTTTTATTATTTACAGTAAATGTAAATTGCCAAGTAACTATGATTGTACCACTATCTAGCATAGAAAGTGATTATGCAAATGGGGTTTACATGAAAGACTTAGACAATGAACTACCTTTTTATGTAGATACTTGGGAGGGTGTTTTAAACAACAAAAAATATACTTTTGAATTTGTAAAATTTACACAGCATTTGTTTCAATATGAGTCTGGAGGTGATTATAGCTACAGCGATATGTTAAAAGGTAAATTCAAGGTGGTTGATTTAGCTACAGGTATAACTCTTTATGATAATTTAGCAGCAACTGATTATGAGGATTATACTATTTTCTTAACTTCTCTTCAATCTGGCGGTTCTTTTTCATACGTAGACGCTCAAAATTGTTATAATACTGCTGATTTTCAACTTTATAAAGTATCAGGAAATCCAAATCAACTGCATTACAATCAATTTAGACTAATAAGTTATGCGTACTTTTTTGATTGCCCATATGAAAATCAGGAGGACATACCTATGTTTCTACCAACCGGAGATTTAATATTAACTAGACAATAAAAAAATAAGCGGTTTATAAAACATAAGCCGCTTTTAGTTTTATATATCTAATACTTTTTTTAAACGTTAACAAATTAATCTCAAATCTTCAACAGCAATATCACTATGCGATGCATCATAAACAACTACTCCATTCTTAATTAACAATACTTGTGGCGATTGATGCTGTACATTAAATCGGATTGCAATTTCATTAGAAATAGCTCTATAATTCAATAAATCTAAAAAATAAGGATTTATTTTTTCTTCCAAATTAAAATCATTTTCAAATTGTTTTAAAGCAAATCTACTGATACTACAACGCGTACTGTGTTTAAAAATTAAAACTGCTTTTTCTTCTGACATTGAAACAATTAAATCTAATTGATCCATAGCCGTTAATTGATTCCATTCCATCTTATTGTTTGGTTTTTCTTCTTCAGAAGCCCCAAAAACATTCTTCAAAAAACTCATTTTTGTCTCGTTTTAAGACATTTTGACCTGATTTATTTAACAAATCACTTAAAAACAAGTCAAATTGTCTGATTTTTTACTTTGGAACATATATTGTCCAATTCTAAACAAAAGTAAACAACTTACAACATAATAAAAAACATGAACATTAATAAATTCACAATCAAATCACAAGAAGCTTTGCAACAAGCACAGCAAATTGTACAAAGTTTTGGGCAACAACAGCTTGAAAACGAACACTTATTCAAAGGGATTTTGGAAGTCGATGAAAACGTAACTCCTTTCATTTTGAAAAAACTCAATGTAAATGTAGATCTTTTCAAAAAAGTATTAGACAGCACTATTCAAAGTTTTCCGAAGGTTGCTGGCAGTGATATTATGTTTTCTCGTGAGGCTGGAACCACAGTAACTGAAGCAAAAATCATCGCCAAAAAAATGAACGACGAATTCGTTTCTATCGAACATTTGATCTTAGCTATTTTCAAATCAAAAAGCAAAGTTGCACAAATTTTAAAAGACCAAGGGGTAACTGAAAAAGGTTTGCAAGCAGCCATTGACGAAATGAGAAAAGGCGAAAGAGTAACTTCTGCTTCTGCCGAAGAAACTTATAATTCTTTAAATAAATATGCTAAAAACTTAAACGAATTAGCTAAGAATGGAAAACTAGATCCTGTAATTGGTCGTGATGAAGAAATTAGAAGAGTGTTACAAATTCTTACACGTCGTACCAAAAACAATCCAATGCTAGTAGGTGAACCTGGTGTTGGTAAAACAGCCATTGCCGAAGGCTTAGCACATAGAATAGTTGACGGTGATGTTCCCGAAAATCTAAAAGACAAAATTGTTTACTCGCTGGATATGGGGGCACTAATTGCTGGAGCTAAATACAAAGGAGAATTTGAAGAACGTTTAAAAGCTGTAGTGAAAGAAGTAACTTCTGCCGAAGGTGACATTGTACTTTTCATAGACGAAATTCACACCTTAGTTGGTGCTGGCGGTGGCGAAGGTGCTATGGACGCTGCTAACATTCTAAAACCAGCTTTGGCTCGTGGTGAATTACGTGCCATTGGCGCAACCACTTTAGACGAATACCAAAAATATTTCGAAAAAGACAAAGCATTAGAAAGACGTTTCCAAAAAGTAATGGTTGATGAACCAGATACCGAAAGTGCGATTTCTATTTTGCGTGGTATTAAAGAAAAATATGAAACACATCACAAAGTGCGCATCAAAGACGATGCTATTATTGCAGCTGTTGAACTTTCACAACGTTATATTACTAATCGTTTTCTTCCAGATAAAGCTATCGATTTAATGGACGAAGCGGCTTCAAAATTGCGCATGGAAATCAATTCAAAACCAGAAGAATTAGACGTTTTGGATAGAAAAATCATGCAATTAGAAATCGAGATTGAAGCTATTAAAAGAGAGAATGATGAAACTAAATTGAAAGTACTTGGCTTAGATTTAGCTAACTTAAAAGAAGAACGCAACGAAATTTTCACCAAATGGAAATCAGAGAAAGATGTTGTAGACAATATTCAAAACGTAAAACAAGAAATTGAAGATTTCAAAATCGAAGCCGAACAAGCCGAGCGAAATGGCGATTATGGAAAAGTAGCCGAAATTCGTTATGGAAAAATCAAAGAAGCACAAGAGCGTTTAGATACATTACAAATTCAATTAGCAGAAAACCAAGCAGGAACTTCTTTAATTAAAGAAGAAGTTACTCGAGAAGATATTGCAGAAGTCGTAGCAAAATGGACAGGAATTCCTGTAATGAAAATGTTACAAGGCGAAAGAGAAAAATTACTTCGTTTAGAAGAAGAATTACACAGAAGAGTTGTTGGACAAGAAGAAGCTATTGAAGCCGTGAGCGATGCTGTTCGTAGAAGTCGTGCAGGATTACAAGATATGAAAAAACCAATTGGTTCGTTTTTATTCTTAGGAACAACCGGTGTTGGTAAAACAGAATTAGCCAAAGCTTTAGCCGAATATTTATTTGATGATGAAAACGCTATGACCAGAATTGACATGAGTGAATATCAAGAGCGTCATTCCGTTAGTAGATTAGTGGGTGCGCCTCCAGGCTATGTGGGCTATGATGAAGGTGGACAATTAACAGAAGCTGTAAGAAGAAAACCATATTCTGTTGTATTGTTAGATGAAATTGAAAAAGCACACCCTGATACGTTCAATATCTTATTACAAGTTTTGGACGAAGGCAGATTAACTGATAACAAAGGTCGTGTGGCAGATTTTAAAAACACGATTATCATCATGACTTCTAATATGGGAAGTGGTATAATTCAGGAGAAATTCGAAAACTTAAAAGGTTCTGTTGATGCCGCAACAGAAGCTGCAAAAGTAGAAGTCTTGGGCTTATTGAAACAAATTGTTCGTCCAGAATTTATCAATAGAATTGACGAAATTGTAATGTTTACACCTCTAACCAATGCAAATATCAAAGAGATTGTTGGCTTACAATTAAAAAGTGTTATTAAAATGTTGGCACATCAGCAAATCACAATGGATGCCACGCCTGAAGCAATTGATTACTTGGCAGAAAAAGGTTTTGACCCACAATATGGTGCTAGACCAGTAAAACGAGTAATTCAACGAGAAGTGCTAAATCAACTTTCTAAAGAAATTTTGGCTGGTAAAGTTACTGTTGACAGCATCATTTTGTTAGATAGTTTTGATGGGCAATTGGTATTCAGAAACCAAAATTAATTAAAGTAAGTAGTTTTTTTCATAAATTAGGTTTGTTTAGTTAGTCCCAATAGATTATTATGTCTATTGGGATTTTTTTTATCAACTAAAGCTTGAAAAAAATGATTTTTTTATTTAGGTTTACTACATAAAATCATATTATGAAAAAACTTCTTACCCTCGTATTGACAATTCTATCTTTTACAGCTTATTCACAAGAATTAAAGTTTGAAAAACCAAACTATAACAAAATTGAAAAAGAAATTGAAAAAAAATCTTCAAGTTATTATTATGAAAAACTTAAAGAAAAATTCAATTCTTCAGATTCTACTATGACTTTAGAAGAAAAAAGACATTTATATTATGGCTTTTCTTTTCAAAAAGAATATTCAAGCAGTTATCATAATAAGGCAAATGATAGTTTAATGAATATTCTAAATAAAGAAGATTATTCGATAGATGATTTTAAAAAAATTATAGAATTTGGTAATCAAATTTTATCTGAAAATCCATTTGACTTAAGAGTATTAAATTATCAACTCTATGCTTATGAAAAAATGCAAGAGAAAGATAATTATATGAAAAAACTAACTCAGTTTACTATAATTGTAGATGCTATTTTAAGTAGTGGTGATGGTACTAGCAAAGAAAATGCTATTTACGTAATTAATGTTTCACACGAATATGATATTTTGAATATAATTGGTTTCGAATTTGGTGGCAGCCAAAGTCTCATTGCTGGTCAATATGACTATCTCAAAGTAAAAGAAAATAAGTTTAAAATAGATGGATTATACTTTGACATTAGTCCAAGTATCAAAAACATTGAAAATATGTTTAAAGATTAATATCTCTTTTAATAAAAAACCAATTAAAATTATGAAAAAACTATTTTTATTAGTCCTATTAGCCATATCAATCGTTTCAATAGCGCAGGAAAAAAATGTAATAAACGACATAAAAAAAATAAAAAATAAAGAATTAGCTAAAGCATTTGCAACACAAGATATTGTTTTTGATGAAATTGAAAATTTTTTAATTTCCGAAGAAATAACCAAGAATGATTCTTTACAATCAAGTATAGAAAAATTGTCTGAATTATATAACTCAATTAGTAAAAATAATAGCGCTTTTTATGCCTTAAAATTAAATAAAAAAGAATTTGAGTTATTAGATAACTATTATATATGCCGATTACAAAAAATTGATTCTTTATACAAACCATTTTTAACCAAGCAAACCGCTTCAAATAAACAGAAAACTGATGAATCAAAGACTACAAAAGTTGAAGAGACAAAAGTTGAAAACACAACAATTGAAGAGACAAAAATAATTGAATCCGCTCCATCTCATGAATCGTGCATCAATTCTGAATTAGATGTGAACAAATGTTTTCAAAATATCATTTTAAATAAAGTTAGAAATAATTATAACGTACCTGAATATAGAACTATTGGTGTTCCTCAATTAAAACTTTTTCTTAATCTAAACATCAATAAAACCGGAAAATTAGAAACCAAAAATATTCTACGCTCTAGCGGTTATTTTGAATATGACATGGAAGCTGTTCGTGTTATGAGTATTATTAAAAAAAATATAACTTTTATTCCTGCTTATTCAAATGGTAAACCAGTTAATTGCTCATATGTTATCCCAATAAACGTTGCAATTATTGAAGATTAATTTTCAAAACAACATATAAAATCCTCAATAATCTTGAGGATTTTTTTTGCCTTAAAGTCTGTCAAAAACCATTAAGCAAAATGATTTTCATTGTTAAACATGTTTCTAATTATAAATTACTAAATTTGAATAACTAACCAAAAACGCATTATTATGAACAAGATTGTATTAAAAAACGCATTATTTGGAAGCATTATTGTTTCTGCATTACTGGCATTTGTTACTATATATATGAAAGCAAATCCAGAAAAAGAAGTAAGTATGATGGTTGGATTTTCTGGGATGATTCTTGCTTTTTTCTTTGTGATATGGGGAATTAAACAACAGCGAGATGCAGATCATGGAGTAATTTCTTTTGGAAAAGCTTTTAGGACCGGATTTTTTATAACTTTCATTATTTCAACAATTTACGTTTTAGTTTGGCTAATTATACTTTATAATTATTTCCCAAATTTTGCCGAACATTATACTAATATGGCTATTCAAAAAGCAAGTCCAGAAGAAGTTGCAAAAGTAACCGAAGAAATGAACTCTTTTAAAGAAATGTACAAGAATCCAATTTGGGTGATCTTATTTACATATATGGAAATTTTACCTTTAGGAATTGTTTTTTCATTGATAAGCGCATTATTTTTAAAGAAAAAAACAAACCTATTCTAATGAAACAACCACAAATCTTTATTCCGTTATTTTTCATCGGACTAATCCTTTCAGGAATTAATCCAAAGGAATATTTTACTTGGTTTTTAGAAGTATTACCTGCTGCAATAGGCTTTGCTATTCTAGCTTTTACTTTTAAACGTTTTCAATTTACCAATTTTACATATTTTTTCATTCTCATTCATTGCTATATTTTATTCCTTGGCGGACATTACACATACGCTGAAGTTCCACCGTTTGAATGGATAAAAGAAACGTTTAATCAAAGCCGAAACAATTATGATAAAGTAGGTCATTTTGCTCAAGGTTTTATTCCAGCTATGATTGTGAGAGAATTATTCATTCGTAAAAAGGTCGTTTCAAACCAAAAATTTTTCAACTTCATTGTTGTTGCAATCTGTTTGGCAATTAGTGCTGCATATGAATGGTTAGAATGGGGCGTTTCGATTTGTACAGGTGAAGGTGGTGATGCTTTTTTAGGAACACAAGGCTATGTTTGGGACACACAATCTGATATGCTATATGCAACTATTGGTGCAATTTGTATGCTGATTTTCTTTAGCAAGAAACACAATAAAGCAATTCAAGAGCAAACTCAATAACAAAATACAAACTATAAAATGTTACAACTTAACTTCTCTCCTTTTCCAATATTAGAATCAGAGCGTTTATGTTTTAGAAAGCTAACAGATAATGATGCTCCAGAAATTTTAGTACTTCGAGGCAATCCAGAAACTATGAAGTTTATTCCAAGACCATTGGCTACAAGTATTGAAGATGCTTTGAATCACATCAAAATCATTAACGACAAAATAGACGAAAACATTGACATCAATTGGGCTGTAACCGAAAAAGGAAGTGACAAATGCATCGGAATTATGGGTTTTTACAGAACGCAACCAGAACATTATAGAACTGAATTAGGTTACATGATTGCACCCGAACATTGGGGAAAAGGTTATGTAACTGAAGCGGTAAAAACATTATTAAATTTTGCTTTCAATTCCTTAAATTTTCACTCTATTGAGGCGGTAATTGACTCAAGGCATAAAGCTTCGGAACGTGTTTTACAAAAAGCTGGTTTTGAAAAAGAAGCCCATTTTAAAGAGAATTTTTATTATAACAACGAATTTACCGATACCGTAATGTATGGTTTATTAAAACGAAATTTTATAAAATAAAAAAGCTCCCAAATTTGGGAGCTTTTTTATTTATGATAATCCAGTAATCACACCATTATTATCAATATCAATTCGTTCTGCGTTCGGAACCGCTGGTAAACCTGGCATTCGCATTACTTCACCTAAAAGCGGTACAATAAATCCAGCACCACTCGCGATTTCAAATTCACGAACCGTAATATCAAAATTTGTAGGACGACCAATTAATTTCTCATTATCGGAAAAACTCGCAGGTGTTTTCGCCATACAAACCGAAAAATGGCTGAAACCTAAATCGTTAATCATTTTTAATTGCACTTTCGATTTTGGAGAAAATTCTACCGAATTCGCACCATAAATCGTTTTGGCAACTACATTAATTTTATGTTCAATACTATCCGAAGGTTGGTATAATGGTTGGTAATTGGCTGTTCCTTTTTCAATTTCTTCAACTACTTTTTGTGCTACTTCAGCCGAACCTTTTCCACCATGAGCAAATGCAGTACTAACGATAGCAGTTACTCCTTTTGTAGCACAAAGCTCTTTCAATTTATCATATTCCGCTTGCGTATCATCTGGAAAAGCATTGATACAAACCACAGGATTCAATCCAAATTGTTGCATGTTTTCGATGTGTTTTTCCAAATTACAAAAGCCTTTTTCAATTGCGCTTATGTTTTCCGTTTTAAAATCTTCAGCAGCTAACCCCGCGTGATGTTTGATGGCACGAATCGTAGCTACTAAAACCACAGCATCGGGTTTCAAACCACTTTGTTCACATTTGATATGCAAGAATTTTTCAGCACCTAAATCGGCACCAAAACCCGCTTCTGTAACTACATAATCACCTAACGATAATCCCATTTTTGTAGCAATTGCGGTATTCGTGCCTTGCGCAATACTAGCAAATGGTCCACCATGTAAAATCGCTGGATTTCCGTCGATCGTTTGCACTAAATTAGGCTTTATAGCGTCTTTCAATAAAGTTGCCATTGCTCCTACTACATTCAAATCACGAGCGAAAATAGCTTTTCCATCTAACGTTTTTCCAACAAATATATTTCCTAAACGGAATTTCAAATCTTCTAAATCTTTTGCCAAACACAAGATCGCCATCACTTCCGAAGCTGGTGTAATATTGAATCCGTCTTCACGCATGGTACCATTCGCTTTCGCTCCTACTCCAATAATAATTTGACGTAAAGAACGGTCGTTCATGTCCATTACACGTTTCCATGCAATTGATTTTGGGTCAAGATTTAAAGAATATTTCGTGTTTTGCAGATTGTTATCAATCACAGCAGAAAGCAAATTATTAGCTTTCTCAATTGCCGAAAAATCGCCAGTAAAATGCAAATTGATATCTTCCATTGGTAACACTTGCACATAACCACCACCAGCAGCACCACCTTTTAAACCAAAAACTGGCCCAAGTGAAGGTTCACGTAAAACGGCAATCGCTTTTTTACCGATGTAATTCAATCCATCTGTTAAACCAATCGACATTGTAGTTTTACCTTCTCCATATTTTGTTGGTGACATTGCAGAAACTAAAATCAGTTTTCCTTTTGGGTTTTCTTGTTGTAAGTGTAAAGGTAATTTGGCTTTATACTTGCCATAAAATTCTAAATCGTCTTCTGAAATGTTGATTTTTTTGGCAATATCTTTAATATGAGACATCATTGCGTTTTGCGCAATTTCAATGTCTGATGGAAATGTTGACATTTAAGAGTTGTGTTTTAATTTGGAACGAAATTAAGTGTTTTATTTGGAATGAAAAATGATAAAAATCAATAAAAAAAACCTGCAAAGTAAAAAACCTTGCAGGTTATAAATTATTCTAAAGACAACGTAATTTGTCCGTCGTCGTCTAATTCGATATTGAAATCTGTGATATCAGTACTTTCATTATCATCAGAAGCTTCTTGTTGTGTTTCTGGTTCTTCTAATGCTTCTTCGTAAGGCAACGGATCTAATAAATTAATCTGCTTCAGTTTATCTGTAGTCAATTGGTTCCCCAAAGCTTTAATTCCTTTCACAGAAATAAACTGCTCTAAATCAATTACTTGATTTTCTTTTTGAACACCTTTCACTTTAGCAAAAATCACCTCAGCAACAGGACGCCAATCGGTAGAAACGATTTCTAATTGTGATTTTTCGTGCTCGGTTATGAAAATTTCCTCTTTATTTTCGTTTTCAATTAAGAAACGTTTTACAAAATATCTGTCTTTTTCGCCATCGAAATAAATACACGAAATCGGTTTATTTGGATTCCATTTTTCTAACACAATCATGTCTTCTTCAAAATGCGTTGAAAGTTCAGGAATTATTGTTTTCAGTTTCCCTGATTGGTTGACGATTAACAAGCGGTCATTAGGTTTAAATTCGCCTAACAATTCGCCTCTTCCATCGACATTTAAACGTTGTACCGTATCATCAAACCAAACTTTTCTCGGACGCAAAGTTGAAATTCCTTTCTCTTTTAGTTCAATTTTTTTGATTGGATA
>ERZ1034363.422-NODE-422-length-29638-cov-6.291736_pt1 | contig 29638 bp, 34 predicted proteins | sample MGYA00520616_ERZ1034363 | MGnify/ENA primary metagenome ERZ1034363 (study PRJEB33736, sample SAMEA104284506) | Azolla filiculoides | biome: Urban; feature: Water surface; material: Ditch water | place: Netherlands | collected 2015-10-28 | depth 0-0.1 m ... | reverse complement strand
GGATTGACATTCAATGCTCCTTACTTGACCGCAGCAACGATCTTGGTGGCGGCTTCGGCCATGGAATCGGCAGAGATAATCGGCAGACCAGAATCCTTGAGGATTTGTTTGCCCAGATCTTCGTTGGTGCCCTTCATACGGACAACCAGCGGAACCGACAGGTTCACAGCACGCGAAGCAGCAACCACGCCCGTGGCGATGGTGTCACAGCGCATGATGCCGCCGAAGATGTTGACCAGAATGCCCTTGACCTTTGGATTCTTGAGCATCAGCTTGAATGCTTCGGTAACCTTCTCAGCAGTAGCACCGCCACCGACGTCGAGGAAGTTGGCTGGCTCAGCGCCGAACAGCTTGATGGTGTCCATGGTGGCCATGGCCAGACCGGCACCATTCACCAGACAGCCGATATTGCCGTCGAGCGAAATGTAGGCCAGGTCGAACTTCGATGCTTCAACTTCGTCCGGATCTTCTTCATCCAGATCGCGCATCGCAACGATTTCTTCCTGACGGTAGAGTGCGTTCGAGTCAAAGTTGAACTTAGCGTCGAGTGCCTTAACCGTGCCGTCGCCTTCATGAATCAGCGGGTTGATTTCGGCGAGCGATGCATCGGTTTCCATGTAGCAGGTGTACAGCTTCTTCAGCGTGTCGACACACTGCGGAATCGAGGCTTCGTTCATGCCCATGCCCTTGGCCAGGGTCAGTGCCTGCTCGTCGGTTAGACCAACCAGCGGATTAACGAAGACTGTAACGATCTTTTCTGGGGTCTTGTGCGCAACTTCTTCAATATCCATGCCGCCTTCGTAGGAGGCCATGATGGCTACTGCCTGCGTTGCACGGTCTGTCAGCGCGGCTACATAGTATTCGTGCTGGATGTCGGCGCCTTCTTCGATCAGGAGGTGACGAACCTTCTGGCCTTCTGGACCAGTTTGATGCGTAACCAGCTGCATGCCGAGAATGTCGTTGGCGTACTGACGCACTTCGTCGAGCGACTTAGCGACTTTAACGCCACCGCCCTTACCGCGACCACCTGCGTGAATCTGGGCTTTAACGACCCAAACTTTACCGCCGAGGGTTTCCGCTGCCTTCACGGCGTCATCGACGCTGGTGCAGTGGATACCGCGCGGAACGTTTACGCCGAATTTCTTCAGGATTTGTTTGCCCTGATATTCGTGAATTTTCATGCGCTTTCCTTGCCTTTTAAGGTTACGAATTTCAAACGGATTGTCCCCCACCCGCTCGAATCTGAACGTATGCGCCGAAATTGGATGCAGTGCATCAGTCCATTAAGACTTTGCCAGCAACACCCGTTTCGGATTCGAAGATTCTAGCACGCAGCCAGCAAAGCGCACCCCCTAAAATTCATAATTATGGACACAATCAAAAGATTGAAATTGTCCAGGGGACGGGGGCTCAGACCGGGCTATCTACTTCTAAATAAACAACTTTAATATCAAAATGGCTGGCTATCGCCTCCCCTACCGATTGGACACCAAAGCGCTCGGTGGCGTGATGCCCGGCAGCCACATAGGCAACGCCGTTTTCCCTGGCCAGATGCACCATGGGTTCTGAAACCTCACCGGTTACAAAAACATCGGCACCAGCGGCAATAGCTGCTTCAAAATAACCCTGCGCCGCGCCTGTACACCAGGCAACCTGTCGAACAGGTTGCGTTAGCGAATCGGCCAATACAAACGGGGTGCGCCCCAACACCTTGTCTAAGTTCTCTGCCAAACCTGCGATGGTTGTATTGACCAGCGGGCGTCCAATTGAACCTAAACCCTGCTCACCAAACACATCCGTCTGTTGCCAGCCTGCCGCTTTAGCCAGACCCGCGTTGTTGCCTAAGGTTGGGTGCGCATCTAGCGGCAAATGGTAGGCATATAAGTTGATATCCTTAGCCAGTAGCGTCTTGAGGCGATTTCTCTTGATGCCGGTAACCACGCCACTCTCGCCGCGCCAGAACCAGCCATGGTGAACCAGAATGGCATCTGCATTATGTGTCAGCGCCAGATCTAGCAGTGCCTGATTGGCGGTAACACCGCAAACCAGTGTGCGAATTTCTTCTCGCCCTTCCACTTGCAAACCGTTTGGGCAATAATCCTTAAAGCCCTCCGGTTTGAGCAAATCATCCAGATACTGCGTTAGCACATCACGATTGACCCGGCTCATGCGGTGTTCCTTTTAAATACCGATCCCGCGATCATACGCGACGATTTGAGGAGTTTTAAGCATGTGCCAGCTACTGGGCATGAGCTGCAACGCCCCCACCGATATCTGTTTCTCGTTCAGCGGCTTCTCACGTCGAGGCGGCGGCACAGATGTCCATCGGGATGGCTGGGGGATTGGGTTTTTCGAAGGCGAAGATGGTCGCGGTTGCCGGGTATTTCTGGATCCAAGCCCATCGATAGAATCACCGTTGGCATCGGTTGTACGCGACTATCCGATTCACTCGATGAATGTGGTTGCCCATATCCGTAAGGCAACCCAGGGTGATATCTGCCTACAGAATACCCACCCCTTCCAGCGCGAACTGTGGGGCCGGTACTGGGTGTTTGCACATAATGGCAATCTGGTCGACTTCAATCCGGATCTGTCCGGTCGCTACCTGCCTGTAGGTAATACAGATAGCGAGCGGGCTTTCTGTTTCCTGCTTGATACGCTGGCTTTGCGATTTGGCCCGAAGGCGCCTAGCTACGAACACCTGATGGATACGATGGCAGAAGTTGCTGCGACGCTCCGTGCACACGGTCCGGCTAATTTTCTACTATCAAACGGTCGTTGGCTGATTGCCCACTGCTCTACGGATCTGCACTACATTGTGCGGCGTGCGCCATTCAATGAAGCCCATCTTAAAGATGAGGATGTCTCTATTGATTTTAACGAAGTGGCTTCTGCCACTGACTGCGTCACCGTCATTGCCACAACACCGCTCACGGATAATGAGGCCTGGACACGTATTGAGCCCGGCACACTGATTCTATTTCGTGCCGGCGAACCCGTTGAATTCCGTCACATGGATCAGGCGATCTGATCTGCTTCCGGTTTTTTAACCGGTGTAATAAAGCGGGCTATAAACATCCCAAGCTCATAAAGCAGCCAGAGCGGCACAGCCAGTAGCACCTGCGACATGATATCGGGTGGTGTAAAAATCGCACCGATCACAAATGCACCCACAATGACATAAGGGCGCCAGCTGCGTAGTTTCTCTAGCGAGACAATCCCCATGCGCACTAGCACGATAACGACTACGGGCACTTCAAAGGTCACACCAAACGCAATAAAGGTGGTGAGCACGAAGGAAAGGTATTTGTCGATGTCGGTCATCCAGGCCACACCATCCGGCGCGACTGCAACCATGAACCCGAACACCGAAGGGAACACCACAAAATAGGCAAAGGCCATGCCCATGGCAAACAGACCCAGCGAGGCCAACATCAAGGGCACGATCATTGAACGTTCGTTCTGATACAGCCCGGGCGCAATAAAGGCCCAGGCCTGCCAAAGCACCACAGGCAATGCAATCAGAAAAGCCAGCATCAGGGTGACTTTAACTGGTACCAGGAAGACACCAACGACGTCCGTTGCAATCATCTGGCCGCCCGCAGGCAACACTTCAATCATTGGCTGGGCCAGCATGGCGTACCAGTCTCTAGCCCAAGGGAAAAGCAGAACAAAGACTATCAGGACAGCCAGACCGGCACGCACCAGCCGTGTCCGCAATTCCATCAGATGCTCAATGATGGTGCCTTGCAAAGTGTCGCTAGCAGACGGCGCATCGGATTCTTCCGGCGGCCCTGCCAGTTCGGGTGGACGCTTGGAATTAAACTTGGGCAATCTGAAACGGGGTAGCGGCATAGGACTCAGAACAAAGTAAGCTGATCTTCTTTAGGCGCTGGTGGTCCCTCAGAATCTTTGGCCGTAGCCAACATTTTTTTAGACTTCGGTGCCACCTGTTGTTCAGCCTTAGGGAGCGCATCCATCACTTCAGTTTGCTGGGCGCGAACCTCCTGGTGCAAGGAAGTTTCTACCGCACGCATGGATTCTTGCATCGACTGCACGGTTGTTTCCATCTCGTGCTGCAGACGCCTGATTTCTTCGAGCTCAACTTCACGATTGAAGTCGCGCTTGATGTCATGAACGTAGCGCTGCAAGCGACCTGCGAAGCGGCCGATATTACGCGCAACACCAGGCAGGCGTTCAGGGCCGATGACGACCAGCGCAACGATGGCCACCATCAGCAGTTCTGAGAAACCGATATCAAACATGGATGTATTGAGGCAAATAAGAATGCCGCATCACGCGACGCTGACTACAGCGGCGCGCACCTGCATGCAATCATTTAGCCCTTGTTAGCCTGTTCGCCTTCTACCGTACGACCAGTTGCTGGTGGCACTGCCGGCGCCTCTGAGGTTACGGCAGGTTTGGCCACATCGGCTTCACCTTCTTTAATACCTTCTTTGAAACCCTTAACAGCGCCGCCCAGATCCTGTCCTACGTTACGCAATTTCTTCGTGCCGAAAATCAGCAGAATGATGACCAGAACGATTAGCCAGTGCCAAATGCTAAATGAACCCATGTTTTATCTCCTGAATTATTTTGTTAACGATTAATCTAGACGCTTAAGCATCGGCCCGACCGGTTGGTCGCCACCGACAATATGTGCATGCAAATGCGGTACTTCCTGGCAGCCGATTTCACCATTGTTAATGATGACACGGAAACCGTCCGGACTACCCGCTTCGGTAGCAAGACGGTTTGCCACAGACAAAATTCGCCCCAAAATCGGCTCATCTGCTGCTGTTGCCTCTTGTAATGAGGTGATGTGCTTTTTAGGAATCACCAGGATATGCACAGGGCGCTGCGGATGGATATCGTGAAAGGCAAACACCAGTTCGTCTTCATAGACTTTTTTCGACGGAATATCACCGGCAACAATTTTGCAGAAAATACAGTTCTGGCTCATCTGACAGATTCCCAGTTATTTCGCAGTACGCGAACGCTTTTCATCGATACCGGAGATGCCCTCACGACGGTGCATCTCCTGCAGGATATCGTCTACTGACATATCAAAGAAGGCCATCAGTACCATCACGTGATACAACACATCCGTGGCTTCATTCACGATGGGCAAACGCTTGCCATCCTTGGCAGCCATAATCAGTTCGGCAGTTTCTTCGCCAATCTTCTTGAGAATGGCATCAGGGCCCTTGGCAAATAAAGAGGCCGTATATGAAGTCGAAGGATCTGCATTACGACGTGCCGCCAGCGTTTCGCTTAGACGATTTAGGACTTCTAAGGTACCTTGCTTCATCGATACATCTCCTTCGGATCACGCAGCACTGGTTCGACGGCATGCCACTGCTCGCCAATCAGCGCATAAAAGAAACAGGATTTGCGGCCAGTATGACAGGCAATCCCGCCCGTCTGTTCGACCAGCAATAGAACCGCATCCCCATCACAATCCGTCCGCAACGCACGAACTTTCTGTTCGTGACCGGATTCTTCACCCTTGCGCCAGAGTTTCTGACGGGACCTAGACCAGTATACCGCGCTCCCGGTTTCCACCGTGAGCTGCAATGCCTCACGGTTCATCCAGGCCTGCATAAGAATGACACCCGTCTCTAATTCCTGGGCAATCGCAGGGATCAGCCCCTCTTCATTGAAGTTCAGGGCATCAAGCCAATTAAGTTCCGGGTTAAGGTCTTTGCTCATGGCATTACATCCGGACAGGAATGCCCCGTTCTTTCATGAAGGCCTTGGCCTCTTGAACGGTATGCTGCCCAAAGTGGAAAATCGAAGCAGCAAGAACGGCAGACGCATGACCCTCACTAACACCATCGGCCAGATGCGATAGGTTACCGACGCCACCACTAGCGATTACCGGCACGGGCACAGCATCGGAAACAGCACGTGTGAGTGCCAAATCAAAACCTTCGCAGGTACCATCCCGATCCATACTGGTTAACAGGATTTCACCGGCACCGTATTCAGCCATTTTGCAGGCCCATGCAATCACATCCAGGCCCGTGGCTTTGCGACCGCCATGGGTAAAAACTTCCCAACGACCGGGCGCGACCTGCTTGGCATCAATTGCTACAACAATACATTGGGATCCCACTTTATCCGAGGCTTCACGCACAAGCTCCGGACGATCTACCGCGGCGGTATTAATCGAAACCTTGTCGGCACCGGCATGCAGCAAGCGGCGCACATCAGCCACCTGACGCACACCGCCACCTACGGTAAGCGGAATAAACACTTGAGCTGCGCAGGCTTCGACAACTTCAAGAATAATGTCTCGCTGATCCGAGCTGGCAGTAATGTCGAGAAAGGTAATTTCGTCGGCGCCTTGCGCATCGTATCGACGCGCAATTTCAATCGGGTCACCCGCATCGCGCAGGCCCACAAAGTTGGTCCCTTTGACAACGCGGCCTGCCGTCACATCCAGGCAGGGAATGATCCGTTTAGCTAACATGTCGATTAGCGCTCAGCGCCCAGGCCAGCATCTTTGGCAAAGCGATCTGCTTCAGCCTGTGCCGCTCCGAGATCCAGCGAACCATCATAAATGGCACGGCCAGCAATAACGCCCGTAACGCCATCTTCTTCGACGGCACATAGCGAGGTGATATCCGCCATATTAGTTAGCCCACCCGATGCAATCACCGGAATCTTCAAGGCTAGTGCGAGTTTCTTCGTGGCTTCGATATTAATGCCACTCAACATGCCATCCCGGCCAATGTCTGTGTAGATAATGCTTTCAACACCGTAGTTCTCGAACTTCTGTGCCAGATCGATCACATCATGCCCGGTAATCTTGGACCAGCCATCAACGGCGACTTTACCGTCTTTAGCATCCAGCCCGACAATGATGTGGCCCGGAAACGCGGTGCAGGCGTCCTGCAAGAAACCCGGCGTCTTAACAGCAGCAGTGCCGATAATGACGTAAGTAATACCCAGATCCAGATAATGCTCAATGGTATCCAGATCACGGATGCCCCCACCCAGTTGCACAGGGATCTGGCCATCAACCACTTCAAGTATGCTCCGAACAGCGCCATCATTGACCGGTTTACCGGCAAAGGCACCATTCAGATCTACCAGATGCAAACGTCGGGCACCCTGATCCAGCCAGGTTTGCGCCTGCGCGGCCGGGCTATTATTAAAGACGGTAGCGTCTTCCATCAGGCCCTGTTTTAGGCGTACACATTGGCCGTCTTTGAGGTCAATCGCGGGAATGATCAGCATGATAGTTTTTGGTCAGATCAGAAATCACACGGAACCTGGTTGCTTACGCAACCTGAGGATTCCAGCCTACAAAATTACGAAGCAACTGCAAACCATCCCGCGCACTCTTTTCAGGGTGGCACTGAATGGCAAAAACATTGTCGCGCGCTACCGCTGCGGTAAACGGATGACCGTAATCAGTTTGTCCGACTACGAGTGCAGCATCGTCTGGCACAACATGATAGCTATGCACAAAGTAGAAATACGATTTGTCAGCAATGTCTGACCATAGTGGGTGTGGCGTCTGCGTTACCTGATTCCAGCCCATATGTGGCACTTTTAGCCCCAGGCCATCTGCACCCTTAAGGTCTCGAGCAAAACGCTTAACCTGACCCGGCAGTATCCCCAGCCCAGCAGCATCACCTTCTTCGCTGTGTTCAAAGAGCATCTGCAGGCCAATGCAAATACCCAGAAACGGTTTGCTGGCGGCTGCATCAATGACTGATTGACGCAAATTGCGGGCATCGAGCTCGGCCATGCAGTCACGCATGGCACCCTGCCCCGGGAACACAACACGGTCCGCTGATTCGATCAGATCAGGCGTGGAGGCCAGAACGACTTCTGCCTCACCTGCAACATGGCGTAGCGCCTGCTCGACCGAACGCAGGTTACCCATGCCGTAGTCAACAACTGCAATACGGTTGTTCATGGGATCAGAGCGAACCCTTGGTCGAGGGAATCACATTACCCTGACGGGCATCTGGCGCAATCGCCATGCGTAGTGCGCGACCAAAAGCCTTGAATACCGTCTCGGCCTGGTGGTGGGCATTCTCGCCACGCAAATTATCGATGTGCAGCGTCACCTTCGCATGGTTCACAAAACCATGGAAGAATTCTGAAAAGAGGTCGACATCAAACTGCCCGATCCAGGCGCGCTTGAATGGCACATTCAGGATCAGTCCCGGCCGGCCAGACAAATCGATTACCACCCGCGACAATGCTTCATCGAGCGGTACATAGGCATGGCCATAACGGACGATACCTTTCTTGTCACCAACCGCCTCGGCAAAAGCCTGGCCCAGGGTGATGCCGATATCTTCTACGGTGTGGTGTGCATCAATGTGCAGGTCGCCCGTTGCCTTGACTGTGAGGTCAATCAGCCCGTGACGGGCAATTTGGTCGAGCATGTGGTCCAGAAAGGGAACGCCGGTCGCAAGGTCTGCCTTGCCCGACCCGTCGAGATTAATCTGGACGGTAATCTGGGTTTCGAGGGTATCGCGCTGAATCGTGGCTTGCCGCATGATTTTGCAGTTCAAGTGAGTCTGAACGCCATGATACCATCGGAGCGCCTTTGTATTTAGGAAGTTGCAGATCCATGAGCCGATTCTGGAGCAAGGTCGTCCACGACCTGACCCCTTACACCCCAGGTGAGCAGCCAAAACTGGTCAACCTGATCAAACTCAATACCAATGAGTGCCCCTATCCGCCTTCAGATAAGGTGCTGGCCGCCATTGGGGCAGCCACCAATGCCGATCTACGGCTTTACCCGGATCCCGATTCGACCGCCCTACGCCAGGCCATTGCCGACTATTACGGCCTGACTCGTGACCATGTCTTTGCTGGTAACGGTTCCGACGAGATTCTGGCGTTTGCCTTTCAGGCCCTGCTGAACCACGAAGGACCGTTGGTTTATCCGGACATTACCTACAGCTTTTACCCGGTTTACAGTCAACTCAACCATATCTGTACCGAACTGCTGCCACTGGATGAAGATTTCTCACTGGATCTAACTAAGGTGCCTGCACATGCCGGCGCGGTCATTTTCCCGAATCCGAATGCGCCTACCGGGCGCAGTGTCACCCTGTCAGCGATCGCCGATCTATGCCGTCGCATGCCGGATCGCGTGGTTGTCGTGGATGAAGCCTATGTCGATTTTGGCGCCGAAACGGCTGTCTCCTTAATCAAGAGCCATCCGAATCTACTGGTCGTACAAACCTTCTCCAAATCCCGGGCCCTGGCTGGTCTGCGTGTTGGCTTTGCGATTGGTCAGCCAGAATTACTGGCTGGGCTGGAGCGCATCAAGAATAGTTTTAATTCCTATCCGGTGGATCGTCTGGCCAGCGCTGGCGCGATAGCCGCTATGGAAGACCGGGCAACCTTCGAGCACGATCGTCAACGCATTATGGCGAGCCGCGACTGGGTCAATTCCGAGCTGCGTGCCCTAGGTTTTGATGTTGTGCCTTCTCAGGCCAATTTTGTCTTTGCCAGACACCCCAAACGGGACGCGAGTGCGTTGGCACTTGCCTTACGTGAACGTGCCATTATCGTGCGCCACTTCCGTTTGCCTCGGATTGATCAGCACCTTCGCATTACGATTGGCACGCGCGAAGAATGCAGTGCATTGATCACTGCGCTGAAGGAAATCCTGATCTAAACCAGACCACTCAGACCCAGCACGCCCCCAAGCAGGATTAACCACAGGGGGTGGAGCTTGGTTTTGAGGTTTAAGACGATGGTCACCAGTACCAGAAGAATGCCGATTAAGCCGGGGCTTGCCGAGTGGGCAATCAAAGTACCTGAAGCCAGTACCAGGCCAACGGCCAAAGGTGCAACGCCTAATTGAATGGCTGCTCTACCTCGCCAGTGCTGCAATTTATCCCAATGTTTAAACAGCAGACCCACCAGCAGGCTCATCGGCAAACACATACCCAGCGTTGCAAAAAATGCCCCCTGCCAGCCAGATACTTGCTGACCAATCAGGGTAACAATGAGCACATTGGGGCCCGGGGCGGCCTGGGCAATGGCAAACAATTCCGTAAACGTACGTTCAGCCATCCACCCATGTTCTATTACTGCAATCCGATACAACTCAGGAATGACGGCCGAAGCGCCGCCAAATGACACAAAAGCCACCAGAAAGAAGCTGATAAAGAGTTCGAGCAGAATCATCATGCTTTAGCGTCCTGGCTTAAACGCCACCAACTCAAGGCAATAGTCAGTGCGGCACCGCCCAACATAACTGTGGGCAATGGCCACTGCAGTAAGGCAATGCCTACAAAGGCTACAGCAGCAAATGGCAGGTAGACACGTCGATGCTTAACGTTAAGACCCATGCGGATACCGGTAGCAATAATCAACCCGGCGCCAACCAGCGTAATGCCATGCAACATGGATTGCACGGCAGGCAGCTCACCATAATGCTCATAAAGCACACCGAGCATCAGCGCGACAAGGAATGGTCCGAGCATAAGTCCTAAAGCGCCCGCAACCGCACCACGCCAGCCACAGAAACGCACACCAACTGCTACGGCCAAATTAACAACGTTAGGGCCCGGTAAGAACTGACAGAGGCCGAGCAATACATTGAATTCTTCAGCAGTGAGCCAGCCTTCGGTTTCTACCAGCAAACGACGGGCCCAGGGCAACACCCCACCGAAACCAGACAAGCCAACCCGGCTGAACCCACGGAAGAGTTCTGCCGGCGTAGGCGTGGGTTTAGTGGCCGAGTCGAAAGTCTGCGGAACGGGCATGTGCCGTTAAGCCCTCACCCTCAGCCAGACTTGAAGCAATACGCCCCAGTGTCTGAGCGCCAGCCTGCGACACATGAATCAGACTACTGCGTTTCTGGAAATCATAAACACCGAGTGGCGACGAAAACCGGGCACTGCCCGAAGTCGGCAATACGTGGTTTGGACCGGCACAGTAATCGCCCAATGATTCTGAACTATAGGCACCCATAAAGATTGCGCCCGCGTGGCGAATCTGTGGCACCAGCGCCTGCGGATCCTTCACTGATAATTCCAGGTGTTCCGGTGCAATACGATTGCTAATCTCGCACGCTTCAGCCAGATCTTTCACCAGTATTAATGCACCCCGATCCTTTAACGAGGTGCGAATCACATCTGCACGCGGCATTTGCGGCAGAAGGCGTTCGATACTTTCCGTGACGGCATCCAGGTAGGCCGCATCCGGACAAATCAGTATCGATTGGGCCAATTCATCATGCTCGGCTTGCGAAAACAGATCCATCGCCACCCAATCGGCCGGGGTGGTGCCATCTGCAATCACCAGGATTTCCGAGGGGCCGGCAATCATATCAATGCCCACCGTGCCAAATACATGGCGCTTGGCATTGGCAACATAGGCGTTACCAGGCCCTACGATCTTATCGACTTGCGGTACTGTCTCAGTGCCGTAGGCGAGTGCGCCAACCGCTTGCGCCCCACCGATGGTGAACACGCGGTCAACGCCTGCGATAGCTGCAGCCGCCAGGACTAGCGCATTGCGCTCGCCTCCCGGTGTTGGCACCACCATGATCAGTTCACGAACGCCCGCTACCTTGGCGGGAATGGCATTCATCAGTACTGATGACGGATAAGCCGCCTTGCCCCCTGGCACGTACAGACCAACACGATCAAGCGGCGTAACGCGTTGTCCCAACACCGTGCCATCCGCTTCGGTATAGGTCCAACCTTCTACGCACTGACGCTCGTGGAAGGCACGGATACGACCGGCGGCTGTTTCTAGTGCCGTTCGTTGGTCATGGGATAGCGAGGCCAGCGCTGCCTGCAATTCAGACTGCGGCAGCTCCAGATGATGGGCATCATGCACATCGAGACGATCAAACTTTCGGGTGAACTCCAGTAGGGCAGCATCACCACGCCGACGAATATCCGCCAGGACATCGACGACAGTGCGCTCAATACTGGCATCCTGCTCGGCTTCCAAAGCCAACAGATCTTTCAATTGGGCTGGAAAGTCAATCGATTGCGTACTTAGTCGGCGAATAGTCATGTCTTACTCCGGATCAGGCGGCCTGACGCGCTACGGCACCTTCGAAATCAGCAAGGATACGCTGCAAACGCTCGTGCTTAAGCTTGAGTGCGGCCGGATTAACCACCAGACGAGACGAAATCGGCATCACCTCTTCAACCGCCTGTAGGTTATTGGCGCGCAAAGTATTACCTGATGACACCAGATCAACAATCGCATCCGACAAGCCAACGAGTGGGCCCAACTCCATGGAGCCATAGAGCTTGATCAGATCAATATGAACACCTTTGGCTGCAAAGTGCTGGCGGGCAATGTTCACATACTTGGTGGCGACACGCAGACGGCTACCGGGCTTAACGGCCGACGTGTAATCAAAACCTTCGGATACCGCAACCATCATCTTGCAGCGGGCAATTTGTAGATCCAGCGGTTCATACAAACCCTGACCGCCATGCTCGATGAGCACATCCTTGCCAGCGATACCCATATCGGCTGCACCATATTGCACATAGGTCGGCACATCGGTAGCCCGCACGATGACGATACGCACGTCCGGATCTTGCGTCGGCAAAATCAGCTTGCGTGACGACTCCGGGTCTTCGGTAGGAAGAATACCTGCCGCTTCAAGCAAAGGCAGTGTTTCTTCCAGAATACGACCCTTAGATAGGGCGATGGTGATACCGCAGTTATTACGACTCACAGCGAATTCCAATCAGTTCAAAGCAGACGTGGCGCCAGAGAGGCCCAAACCTCTATTCTAACGGACCCGACGCACCGAGGCGCCCAGACGAGCCAGCTTTTCCTCGATACGTTCGTAACCGCGATCCAGATGGTAAATCCGTTCAATCAGCGTTTCACCCTCTGCTGCCAGACCGGCAATGACCAATGCAGCGGAAGCGCGCAAGTCGGTTGCCATGACGGTGGCACCTTCCAGCTTTTCAACGCCTTTAACGGCGGCTGAATTACCGTCGATATGAATATCGGCACCCAGACGCATCAGCTCTACCGCATGCATAAAGCGGTTCTCGAAGATGGTTTCTTTGATGATCGCCGTGCCTTCGGCCAGACAGTTCACCGCCATCAGCTGTGCCTGCATATCTGTCGGAAATGCCGGATAGGGTGCAGTCCGGAATGACACGGATTTCAGACGCGCTGGGGCCTGTATAGAGATGCAGTTTGCATCGCCGCCGATCGTACAACCCGCTTCAACCAGTTTCGCCGTTACGGCTTCTAGATAGGCAGCCGAAGTGCCTTGCAGGACGACATTGCCACCGGTAATTGCTGCCGCACAGAGGAAGGTGCCGGTTTCGATACGGTCCGGCATCACGGCGTGCTCGGCACCATGGAGCGCCGACACACCCTGAATACGGATGATGTCGGTACCTGCACCTTCGATCTTGGCACCCATCGCAATCAGGCAATTGGCCAGATCTACGACTTCCGGCTCACATGCCGCATTCTCGATAATCGTTTCACCGTTGGCCAGTGTTGCGGCCATCATCAGGTTTTCGGTACCCGTTACCGTCACCATATCGGTACAGATCCGGGCACCCTTCAATCCACCCGCCGGCGCCTTGGCATGGATATAACCAGCTTCAACATGGACTTCCGCACCCATGGCCTGCAGACCTTTGATGTGCTGATCGACCGGGCGGGCACCGATGGCACAGCCTCCTGGCAAAGACACTTTGGCTTCACCCCAACGGGCAACCAGTGGGCCCAGCACCAGAATCGATGCACGCATGGTTTTAACCAGATCATAGGGTGCAACAGCCTGCGTCAGGCTATTCGCGTCCAGTGTTACACCTGCTTCAGCGCCATCTAGCGTAGAAGCAACGCCCATATTGGTAAGCAGACGAATCATGGTAGCCACATCATTCAAATGTGGCAGGTTGGTCAGCACCAGTGGTTCACGCACCAGCAAGCTGGCACACAGGATAGGCAATGCGGCGTTCTTCGCCCCGGAAATACGGATTTCACCTTCGAGGCGGCTGCCGCCCTGAATCAATAATTTATCCACGATTAGCCCACTCCTCTGGGGTCAATGTCTGCATGGTCAGGGCATGCACCAGTTCATCACGCATGGCATCACCCAGCGCACCATATACCGCCTGGTGCCGACGAACACGGGCCAAGCCCGCAAAGGCATCGCTCACAATCAACAGCTCGAAATGACGACCATCGCCATCCAGCACGAGGTGAGAAACAGGCAGCTTTGCCCGCAGTGCGCTTTCGATATCTTCCAGACGTACCATATAACCAGATCCTGTTAGGTGCGTAGCTTATAGCCACGAACCAGTAAGATAAAACTTAACAAACCAACCATACCGGTAAAACCGAGGGCCACACCAAAGCTGAGCCATGGCGAGGCATCGGAAACCGCAAAAAATCCATAACGAAAACCATCAATCAGATAAAACAACGGGTTTAACCGAGACAGTTCCTGCCAGAACGCAGGGAGAGATTGTACCGAGTAGAAGACGCCTGACAGCATGGTCAGCGGCAGAATCAGAAAATTCTGGAAGGCGGCCAGTTGGTCAAACTTCTCGGCCCACATGCCGGCAATTAGCCCCAGCGCACCCATCAGGGCACCGCCAAGCAAGGTAAAACCAAGCACCCAGGCTGGTTCGGCCAGGTATAAACCGCTTACCCAGCAGGTGGCTAACAGCACGCCACAGCCCACAACGGCACCACGAATGGTGGCTGCCAACAGATAGGCAATAAAGAATTGCAGGTTGGAGATTGGTGTCAGCAAGACAAAAACCAGGTTGCCAGTGATTTTGGACTGAATCAGCGAGGATGAACTGTTGGCAAAGGCGTTCTGTAGCACCGACATCATCACCAGCCCGGGAATCAGAAAGGCCGTGTAGCGCACCCCATAAACCTGCACATGGTTATCCAGCACCTGAGAAAAGATCATCAGATAGAGCAAGGCCGTGAGGACCGGTGCACAGACCGTCTGAAAGCCAACTTTCCAGAAGCGCAACAGCTCCTTACGCAATAGCGTCATAAAGGCAGTCATGGCATCTTCCCCGCCTGCTTACGTCCGCCATCCATAATCTTCAAGAACGCTGTTTCGAGGTCTGGCGGAGACAACTTCATGTCTTCTAACCGACAGCCAGACTCCCGCAACGAGGCCAACACTGATTCTATATCCGCCAGTTCATCTAATGTCCACTCCCAGGAACGCGGCATTTCTGACAGCGCCAGAGCGGATTCTGCAAGCGCTGGGGGTAAATGCCCCCCCTCTGTGAGGCGAACAGTCAGCCGGTGTTTCGCAAACTGCCGGATTAAGGTTTCCGTTTTTTCCAGGGCACAAATTTCGCCAGAGCGCATAAGGGCAAGACGACCACACAGGGCTTCAGCCTCTTCCAGATAATGCGTTGTTAACAATATGGTGTGGCCATCCCGGTTAAGGCGGCGGATGAACTGCCACAGACCCTGACGCAATGCGACATCAACCCCAGCAGTCGGTTCGTCCAGAATAATGACAGGCGGTCGATGAACCAATGCCTGGGCTACCAGCACCCTTCGTTTCATGCCGCCAGACAGGCTACGCATGGAATGATCGGCCTTCTCCGAAAGATCGAGTTCGGCTAAGAGCTCATCAATCCACGCATCATTCTTCTTGATGCCGAAATAACCGGATTGCAAACGCAGAATCTCGCGTACCGAAAAGAACGGATCAAATACCAGTTCCTGCGGCACAACCCCAAGGGCCTGACGCGCTGCTCGATAATCACTCCGGGTGTTATGACCCAACACGTCAATAGCGCCCGCATCCTGCCGACACAAGCCAGCAATGCAGGAAATCAGGGTGGTTTTTCCGGCACCATTCGGGCCCAGCAGACCAAAGAATTCGCCTTGTCTAATGTCTAACGATACGTCATGCAGTGCATGTACCGGATTGTTAGCACGGGCAAAAGTTTTAGAGACCTGCCTTACGGATACTGCTACAGCGCTCACCCGATCAAACCACTCGGAACAAGGTTTGCAAACCGTAAAGATCGCTTAAGGCACGCAATGCGGGGGGTGCATGATGCACAGTGACCGTAGCGCCACGTGCCATTCGGCTGCATGCTAAAAGAACCGATAAGGCGGAGGAGTCAACCCGACCCACACCAGCCATATCGACATGAAGGGCCGGTTTAGAAGTTTTCAAGGCACGCAACAAACCCGGTACTTCAACGACGGTGAGATCACCACGAATCTCCAGTCGCTGGCCGTCTTCGTTTCGTTGAATGCCTGTCATGAATGGCGGCTTAGGAAGCCTTACCCTTCTGATCGAGCTGCTTATTCTTATCCGACAGCATTTTGATCAGTCCATCAATCCCGTGGGTATGAATTTCCTGGGTAAATGCATCACGGTAATTGGTGATCATTGAAACACCCGCCAAGGTAACGTCAAAGACCTTCCAACCGTCATTCGTTTTTTCTACACTGAAGTTGACGTCCAGGGGCTTGGCACCCGGCTTGATAATTAAAGTCTTGACCACGACGGTTTGATCATCGGGATTCATTTTAAACGGCTTATATTCCATCCGTTGTTCTTTTTTGATGCCAACGAATGCATTGGCAAAGGTGCGAATTAGCAGTCTACGAAACTCAGCAACCAGCTGCTTCTTCTGCTCAGGGGTGGCCTGCCGCCAATCCTTACCCACTGCCAGGCTGGTCATCCGATTAAAATCGAACTGGTTAAGAATCGACTTCTCTGCCCACTCCACCAATTTGGTGATGTCGCCTTTTTGCAGAGATGGGTCCTGATTGACATAGACATAGGTCTCCTCGGTAATCTGCTTGACGAGTACATCAGGCGGCACCACTTCAGCATGTGCCAAAGTCGCCAGCATCAAGCCAAATATCAGGAATAACTTACGGATATGTAGCAACACCATGAAACCAACCCTTTTAAAAGTAATTTGATGATTTTACTGCTGAGTCGACTTGGCGTCATCAGGCGCACTAGTCACTTTCTGCTCAGGCTCATTCTCTACATCCAACCCCGGTGGCGCGCCATCGTATATGAGGTTCAGGCGGTTCTGCATGAACGCATCACGCAGATAGCTGTATTTGTCGGTAGCTGCTTCTTCAATGATTTTTTCAGCTGGCAACAGGTTGGCGCGGGTGTTGAGGAAGCGAACGCCCCAGGCCGTGTAGTAGGCGGTTGGATCTTTAAGCACCAGATCCAGCGGGCTAGCGGCAATATCGGCTGCCCAACCGAATGTATCGCGTACATCACTCGGCCCCAGAATCGGTAGCACAAAGTAGGGTCCTGGTGGAACGCCCCAACGGCCAAAGGTTACGCCGAAATCATTTTCACTCTTATACCAACCGGCATTACCAGCCACATCAAAAAGGCCACCAAAACCCAGCGTGGTATTGATCACCACACGACCCAGATCGTTAAATGCCTGCTCAGCGCGACCTTGTAATAGATCGTTCACACCGATCATGACATCGCCAATATTCGAGAAGAAATTGGTCACCAGAATGCGCAGTGGTTCAGGCATGATGAAATCATAGGTAACAGCAATCGGCTTGATCAGCACCGTATCCAGTGCCTCATTCACCTGGAACATGCCGCGGTTATAGCCTTCCCACGGGTCACGTGGATTGGACAGCTCGGACGTGGCACAGCCAGACAGCGTGGCAACCAATGCCAACGCAGCGAGCCAGCGGCGAAAATTGAGTTTATTGAGCACCTGCATCCTTTTTGCCTTCCGAAGCTTTATTGAACAGGAACTGACTAATTAACTTTTCAAGCACGATGGCCGACTGTGTTTTAGCAATTACGCCCCCAGCCGGAATCATACGCTCGTCACCACCGGCATCCAGGCCAATGTACTGTTCGCCGAGCAAACCGGAGGTCAGGATAGAGGCAAAGGTGTCATTAGGGAATTCGTACTGGCTATCGATTCTGAGAACCACATTCGCTTCATAGGTCTGCGGATCGAAGCGGATAGCCGCGACCCGTCCAACCACGACGCCGGCACTTTTAACCGGGCCACGTACCTTCAACCCGCCAATGTTGTCGAATTTAGCGGTGATTTCGTAGGTGCTCGCAAAATTGCTGGCTGAAAAATTACTCACCTTCAATGCCAGAAACAGGACAGCGGCAAAGCCGATGACCACAAACACACCTACCCAGAGATCCATTACCTTGCGGTTCATCATAAGCCTCGGAACATAAAGGAAGTCAGCACAAAGTCTAGTGCCAGTATAGCCAGTGCTGACGTAACAACAGTCCGGGTAATCGCACGTGATACCCCTTCTGCGGTTGGTACAGCATCGAAACCTTCAAACACGGCAATCAGGGAGACAGCCACCCCGAATACCACGCTTTTGATAATGCCATTGAGCACATCGTTAACAAAATTAACATTGGCCTGCATCTGTGCCCAGAATGCGCCCTCATCTACCCCGATGAAGACAACGCCAATCAGCCAGCCGCCAAAGATACCGGCAGCAGTGAATAACGCAGACAGCAACGGCATTGACAAGACACCACCCCAGAAACGGGGGGCAATAATTCTAGCCAGCGGATTAACCGCCATCATATCCATAGCGGTGAGTTGCTCAGTGGCTTTCATTAGACCAACTTCGGCGGTGATCGACGAGCCCGCGCGCGAAGCAAAGAGCAGCCCGGCAACCACAGGCCCCAGCTCACGAACCAATGAGAGCGCTACCAGAATACCCAGCGCCTCAGAAGAACCATAGCGCTGCAGGGTGTCATAGCCTTGCAAACCAAGCACCAGGCCAACGAATAGACCTGATACCAAAATGATAATGAGCGATAAAACACCGCTTGCATAAAGCTCACGCAGCAGCAAACGTGGACGACGGAAGGTTTCCCCGGAATTCGCCAGCAGGGCAAAAAAGAAACGCGCCGCAAAACCCAGTCGCCAGACACGATTAATGGTGTTGGAGCCGATGACGGAGAAGAAGCGTTCAAGCATATTCATCTGCCTGCCCCTGCCAACAACGCCTCATCCAGGCTCGCTGCCGGATAATGGAAGTGCACAGGGCCATCGGGTTGTGCATGGACAAACTGATAGACGTACGGATCTGTCGAAACGCGGATTTCTTCAGGCGTGCCCGACCCAACAATACGCCCGGCGGACATGAAATAGACGTAGTCCACTACAGCCAGTGATTCATGCACGTCATGCGTCACCATGACCGAGGTAGCACCTAGCGCATCCGTCAGACGTCGGATCAGCGTTGCAATAATCGAAAGAGAAATCGGATCAAGACCCGTAAAAGGCTCGTCAAATAGAATCAATTCAGGGTCCAGGGCAACAGACCGCGCCAGCGCAACACGACGCGCCATGCCACCAGATAGCTCTGCGGGCATCAAATTGGCGGCGCCTCGTAAACCAACAGCTTCTAGCTTGAGCAAAACCAAATCACGAATTGCCGATTCCGGGAGCTTGGTATGTTCACGCAACGGAAAAGCGACGTTGTCGTAAACGGATAGATCCGTAAACAGGGCCCCGAACTGGAAAAGCATGCCCATGCGACGGCGCATGGCATAGAGCTTACGTTCGCTAAAGCGGCTAACTTCCTGCCCTGCTACCTTGAGCGACCCACGCTCTGGTTTGATCTGACCTCCGATCAAACGGAGCAATGTCGTTTTGCCACACCCTGAGCCACCCATAATGGCTGTCAGCTTCCCCTTGGGTAGCTGCATATCGATCCCTGAAAGAATCTGGCGATCGCCATAGGCGAAATCGAGGCCATGAATTTCTACGTAGGGGGTGGTCATTAAAAGGCAGATCTCTTTAGTTACTTTTATCTTGTAATTCTATCACTGACCCCCCTCCTGCCAACGATCAAAAATGCACGAACAACGAAGAAAATGCTTACAAAACATGCCTGTTTTCAGTAAAGCAGCCTGCTTCATTGCTAGAATCGCCCTTAACAAAACCAAAGTGACTGCATACCGCCCATGACCGTTATTACCGACCTACCCTTACCCGATTTCGAACACAAATTGGTGCGCCCAGAGGAACTGGCGAAACGGGTTGCTGAACTCCCCGGGCCGGTGGTTTTTACCAATGGATGTTTCGATATTTTGCACCGTGGCCATGTCACCTACCTAGCGCAAGCTCGTGCCCTTGGTGGCTCTTTGATTGTCGCCGCCAATACCGATGCCTCCGTTAAGCGACTAGGCAAAGGTGACGATCGTCCGCTCAATCCGCTTATTAACCGGATGGCTGTGCTGGCTGCGCTGGAATGCGTGACTCTGGTGACCTGGTTCGACGAAGATACGCCGATTGAGCGCATTCTGGACTGCAAGCCGAATATTCTGGTCAAAGGCGGTGACTGGTCCGTCGATAATATCGTGGGCGCCCCTGAAGTGCGTGGCTGGGGGGGTAAGGTTGTTTCCATCCCATTCCTGCACGACACGTCGACCACGGCACTCGTCACCAAGATCCGCACCTGTTAATCAAGCCCACTATAAGTGAAACGGCCGGTCGGGATGCAAAGCACCCGACGCCGGTAAAACAGTTATAGAACGACCTGAGTGCCGAGTTCAACAACTCGGTTCGTTGGAATATTGAAATAACTGGTCGCGCTATCAGCGTTACGGAACATCATTACAAAAAGCTTCTCGCGCCAGAATGCCATTTCCGAATTCAATTTAGGAATCAGCGTTTCACGGCCCAGGAAGAATGATGTTTCCATCATGCTAAACGGCAGCCCATAGACATCGCATAGCGCCAGAGAGGCTGGCACATCGGGCTCTTCCTTAAAGCCATAGCGAATGAGCACGGTCCAGAAATTCTCTTTCAAAGCGCGTACTTCAACGCGATCTTCAACCGGCACAAAAGGCACATCTTCAATAATGACGCTAGTCACGACAATACGCTCGTGAAGCACCTTGTTATGCATCAGATTGTGCAGCAGGGCATGCGGCACGCCCTCAAGATCCGCGTTCATGAAAATTGCAGTGCCAGGCACGCGTGTCGGCATCCCGACTGCCAGGCTTGCCACAAAGGCATCCAGGCGCAGCTCTTCACTGCGTAGACGCTTACGCAGCAGCGCACGTCCACGCTCCCAGGTAGTCATGATGGTAAAAATCACCACCCCAGCGACCAATGGGAACCAGCCGCCATCCGGAATTTTCTGGATATTGGCCCAGAGGAAAATCACTTCGAAAACGAGGAAGAACGCAAAAAGCAGGGCTGCGCGATACCAGCCCCACTTCCAGATCTTGGCGGCAACCACCACAGCCAGCAACGAGGTAATGACCATGTCACCCGTTACCGCCAGGCCGTAGGCCGCAGCCAGGTTATTGGATGACTTGAAGGTCAGCACCAGCAGAATCACCGCGCTCAACTGCAACCAGTTGACCCCGGGCATGTAGATCTGGCCCTGCTCCTTCTCCGAGGTGTGTTGCACCAGCATCCGTGGCACAAAGCCCAACAACATGGCCTGACGGGTCATCGAGAATGCCCCCGTGATAACCGCCTGGGAGGCAATTACCGTAGCGCAGGTGGCCAGACAAACCAGTGGAAAGCGAAGATATTCGGGGACGCCCATATAGAACGGGTTATCCATGGCGGCGGGATTCGCCAGTACCAATGCCGCTTGACCAAAGTAATTGACCACCAGCGCCGGCAACACGAAAAACGCCCAGGCCAGACGGATCGGCTTACGGCCAAAATGCCCCATATCGGCATAGAGCGCTTCGGCACCCGTGACTGCCAGCACCACACTACCCATGGCATAAACCGCAATGTGCGGGTTATCCATCAGCAGATGAATGGCATACATGGGATTTAAAGCCAGCAAAACGTGCGGATTCTGGATCAGGTTATAAACCCCCATAACCCCCAGCACGCTGAACCACAGGCCCATGACCGGGCCAAAAAACGCACCCACCTTCGCTGTGCCATGCCGCTGAAATACAAACAATCCGATCAGGATCATCAACGTTAAAGGAATGACCATACTACGCAACTGTGGCGCCACCACATCCAGACCTTCTACCGCAGAAAGCACGGAAATCGCCGGTGTCACCATACCATCGCCATAGAACATGGCCGTGCCCAATATACCGGCCAGCATGATCCACTTGGCACGCTTGGGTTTGTCATGCGCTTCATGGAGCGCCAGCGCGATCAAGGCCATGATGCCGCCCTCGCCCCGGTTATCCGCACGCAGGATGAAGACGATGTACTTGATCGACACAATGACGATCAACGCCCAGAAAATCATGGACAGACCACCGAAGACATTAGCCTCGGTCAACGGAATCGGGTGATTACCCGCAAATAGTTCCTTAAAAGCGTAGAGCGGGCTGGTACCGATATCCCCGTACACCACACCCAATGCACCGAGGACGAGCAACTTCATGCTCGTCTTCTGGCTATGACTCAATTCGCTATCCGACGTTGCTGCCGACATATCCAATCCCTACAACAAATCTCAGAACAACAACGTCAATAACCTAACGACTCATTAAAACGGAATATCATCGTCCAGATCGGCCACATTGGCTGGCGGACGACGGCTCGCATTGTTGCTCACCGAGGCAGCTGGGGCAAACGGGTCATCACGGCTAACGGGTTCGCCCTGTCCTTCACGGCGGCCCAGCATTTTCATTTCTGTCGCTTCGATTTCGGTCGTGTAGCGTTCCTGGCCGTCTTTATCCTGCCATTTGCGGGTCTTGATACGACCTTCGATGTAGACCTGCGAACCTTTTTTCAGATACTGGCCGGCAATTTCAGCCAGACGACGATAGAACACCACACGGTGCCATTCGGTCGATTCACGCTGCTCGCCACTCGCTTTATCACGCCAGCTATCAGTCGTAGCCAGGCGGATGTTACATACCGCATCGCCAGAAGTGGTGTAACGGGTTTCCGGGTCTGCACCCAGGTTGCCGATGAGTATTACTTTATTGAGCGATGCCATAAGAATCTCCAGAGTTAACGAGTGTAGCGGCCAAAAAAATGGCTTACCGATCTATAAGATTATCATGCCGGCAGTCGTGCCGGCCACTTCAGCAGAATAATGAGCCAGATTAAGGCCAGGACGCCGCAGCCACTAAACACTGCGGCAAAACCGCCGCTTTGAAGTAACCAGCCCCCCATGGCGCCGCCGGCAAAGAGGCCGAGCGACTGAAGCGTGTTGTAAATACCCAAAGCCCGCGCTTTACCTGTCGCTGGTGCTATGCGTGAGATCAACGAAGGCTGCAACGCCTCTAAAATGTTAAATCCTGTAAAGAAGACGGCAATTAAAAGCAATATAAGCGACGTTGCAAGAACTTCACTCAGACCCTGACTGCCCATCAACAATACAAAACCGAATTGAACCAGCCCAATCAGTATTACAGCAAAAGCAAAAACCTGAGCCATCCGTTTGTGCCGTTCAGCCTGCATCATGGCGGGCCAAAGCACAAAGAACGACGCCAGCACCGCTGGCACATAAATCATCCAATGCTTCTGTAGAGGCAGCCCGGCCAGTTGAATCAGCAGCGCCGGAACAGCGACCCACATAGCAATCTGGATGGCATGCAGAATAAACACCCCCAGGTTCAGTCTAAAAAGACGGGGCTCAACCAGCATCTGACTAAAGGTGCCCGGCACCACCGCCGGTAAGGCAGGCGCTGGCGGCACCAGACGGAAAAGGGCCCAAAAGGCGCCCAAACCCAGCGCACACGTCACCCAGAAAATACCGTTCAGGCCAACCCATCCATACAAGACAGGCTCTACAGCCAGAGACAACGCAAACATCAGGGCGATCGACCCACCGATCATTGCCATGGCCTTGCTGCGCTGACTATCCCTTGTGAGATCGGCAACCAACGCGGTAATTGCCGCTGAAATTGCGCCACTCCCCTGCAGCATACGACCGAAGGTCATCGCTTCAATGGAATTCGCCATGGCGCAAACGATACTGCCGGCCAGAAAGAGCACCAGGCCACAGGCGATAACCGGTTTGCGCCCCCAGTGGTCTGCCAGAATGCCAAATGGCAGTTGTAAACAGGCCTGGGTTAAGCCGTAGGCCCCCAGAGCTAGCCCTACCGCTGCCATATCCTGCCCGCCCACGAGATCACGGGCGGCAACAGCAAAGACCGGCAACACAATAAATAGCCCGAGCATGCGGAGTGCAAAGATGGCGGCCAGGCCCAGTGCAGCTCGACGCTCCGCGGGCAACATGGGCTCTTTAACAGGGGTATCTTTGCGTGACATATCAGCCTGGATGTACCGGTTTTAAGGAAGGATCGTAAGAAATTGATAAATAAATGGTGCGCTAGTTGCGGCGCACAAAGACAGCCGCGTAATATTACCAGTTGGCCTGCGTTTTACCGGGGCCCAATTGCTTTCAGACAGACCGGACTCACACATGGACGACATCCGCATCCGCGGTGCACGCACGCACAACCTTCAGAACATCAGCTTGGACCTACCTCGTCATAAGCTGATTGTGATTACCGGCCTCTCCGGTTCCGGAAAAAGTTCGCTCGCCTTCGATACGCTGTATGCCGAAGGTCAGCGTCGCTACGTCGAAAGCCTCTCAGCCTACGCCCGCCAATTCCTGCAACTTATGGAAAAGCCGGATGTCGACCTGATCGAAGGCCTCTCACCCGCCATTTCAATTGAACAAAAAGCGACCAGCCATAACCCGCGCTCCACCGTGGGGACGGTAACCGAGATTCACGACTACCTGCGCCTGCTCTTTGCCCGCGCCGGTACACCTTACTGCCCCGAGCACCATCTGCCACTGCAGGCGCAGACCGTGTCACAAATGGTCGACCACGTCTTGGCCATGCCGGAAGAAACCAAGCTGATGATCCTGGCGCCCGTTGTGGCCAACCGCAAGGGTGAACAACAGGAACTCTTTGCAGAATTACGCGCCCAGGGCTTTGTTCGTCTGCGCGTCAACGGCGAAATTCACGAGATCGATGCCCTACCTAAACTCGACAAAAACAAGAAGCACGATATCGATGTTGTGATTGATCGCCTGAAAGTACGGGAAGATACGCGCCAGCGTCTGGCCGAAAGCTTTGAAGTGGCATTACGCCACGCGGATGGCCGCGCCATTGCGCTCAACATGGAGACCAATGAGGAGCATCTCTTCTCCGCACGCTTTTCCTGCCCTCACTGTAACTTTGCGCTGCAGGAACTCGAACCCCGAATCTTCTCATTCAACAATCCGATGGGCGCCTGTCCGAAGTGCGATGGCTTGGGGGTGATTCAGTTCTTTGACCCCAAACGCGTTGTCGCCCATCCCGAACTCTCACTCTCCTCTGGCGCTATTCGCGGTTGGGATCGACGTAATCAGTTTTATTTCCAGATGATCATTGCACTCGCCGAATATTACGGCTTTGATGTGATGACACCATTCAATGAGCTACCGGAAGATACGCGCCAGATTATTTTGTATGGTTCGGGCGAAGAAAGCCTACCCTTCCAGTATCTGAATGAACGTGGCAAGTTGACAGCACGAGAACACACTTTTGAAGGCATCATCCCCAATCTTGAGCGTCGCTATCGTGAAACTGATTCATCTACCGTCCGGGAAGAATTAGCCAAGTACGTGAGCGACACGGTATGTCCTTCCTGTGAAGGCGCCCGTCTGCGCAAGGAAGCGCGCTATGTACAAGTGGGTGAACGCACCCTTTACGAAATTAGCCGGCTGGCACTGCGCGACTGCCGCGACTACTTTGCTAACCTGAAACTCCAGGGCCATCGCGCCCAGGTTGCCGAAAAGATTCTCAAGGAAATCACGGCGCGCCTAGAATTCCTGATTAATGTCGGGCTCGACTATCTGTCGCTTGAACGTTCGGCTGACACACTCTCTGGCGGTGAGGCCCAGCGCATTCGTCTTGCGTCACAAATCGGTTCCGGCCTTACTGGCGTAATGTATGTGCTCGATGAACCATCGATTGGTCTGCATCAACGTGATAACGATCGTTTACTAGGCACACTCAAACACCTACGTGATTTGGGCAACACCGTGATCGTCGTTGAGCATGACGAAGACGCCATCCGTATGGCCGACTATGTCGTTGATATGGGTCCAGGCGCCGGCGTTCATGGCGGCCGTATCGTGGCCGAAGGTACACCGAAAGAAATCATCGAGCATCCGGAATCAATGACTGGTGCGTTTCTGTCTGGCCGTGAAGCGATCAAAGTCCCAAACACACGCAAGTCACCCGATCCAGAGCGCGTCCTACAACTGAAAAATGCAACGGGCAACAACTTGCAGGGCACCGACCTCACGATTCCATTGGGGCTCTTTACCTGTATCACCGGCGTTTCGGGCTCAGGCAAATCAACCCTGATCAACGACACGCTTTATGCCGTCTGTGCCAAACATCTGTACGGCAGCAGCCTCGACCCTGCTCCCTACGAAGAGCTTAACGGGCTCGATCAGATCGACAAGGTCATCAACGTGGACCAAAGCCCGATCGGCCGCACCCCGCGTTCCAACCCGGCCACCTATACCGGTCTGCTCACCCCGATTCGTGAATTGTTCTCAAGCGTCCCGGAGTCTCGCACCCGTGGTTATGAACCGGGTCGTTTCTCCTTCAACGTACGCGGCGGCCGCTGCGAGGCCTGCCAGGGCGATGGCGTCATTAAAGTAGAAATGCACTTCCTACCGGATGTCTACGTGCCATGTGATGTCTGCCATGGCAAACGCTATAACCGCGAAACGCTTGAGATTCATTACAAGGGTAAGAACATCCACGAAATTCTGCAGATGACCGTAGAAAACGCACTGGAGTTCTTCAGCGCTGTGCCGACGGTTGCCCGCAAACTCAAGACATTGATGGACGTTGGCCTGGGCTATATCCAGCTTGGCCAATCGGCGACCACCCTCTCCGGGGGGGAGGCGCAACGCGTCAAGCTATCGCTAGAACTTTCTAAGCGCGATACTGGTCGCACCTTGTACATTCTGGATGAGCCAACTACTGGCCTGCACTTCCAGGACATACGTCTACTCCTAGGTGTGCTGCATCGTCTTACCGAGCACGGCAACAGTGTGGTTGTCATTGAACATAACCTCGATGTCATCAAGACGGCTGACTGGGTCATTGATCTAGGTCCGGAGGGCGGTGCCGGTGGGGGTCGCATTATTGCAGAAGGTACGCCAGAAAGCGTTGCTGAGGTGAAAGGGAGCCACACGGCACACTTCCTCAAGCAGGTTCTGGCCAATTCTCTTTCGGCACCTATTAAAGTTGGCAAAGCGAAATCTACGGCAAAGGCTGTTAGCAGGAAAAAGGCCAAGGAATAAACCAATCACTTTGCTGACAACTACAGCGACGTACCAAAGAACACGGGCCAAACCAAGCCTGATGGTTTTTCGATAAAATTTAAGGGCTGGGGATAATCCGGCTCTTCGTTTTTATAACCTACGCCACCCCCACAAGGATTACCGATCATGAGCACCAGCTGGTTAGACAAAAGCCACATCATCGCCAAACCTGGCTTTAACCGTTGGTTAGTGCCTCCCGCTGCACTTGCCATTCACCTATGCATTGGCATGGCTTACGGTTTCTCGGTGTTCTGGCTACCGCTGTCACGAGCCATTGGTATCACTTCTCCCGTTGCCTGCCCGGCGGAAATGAGCTTACTGACTGAGCTATTTGCCAGCAATTGTGATTGGAAGATTTCCACGCTCGGCTGGATGTATACCCTTTTCTTCGTGTTCCTCGGCTCTTCCGCTGCCATCTGGGGCGGCTGGCTAGAACGTGTCGGTCCACGCAAAGCTGGCTTGGTTTCTGCCATTTGCTGGTGTGGTGGTCTGGTGATTTCCGCAATCGGCATCAAGCTGCACCAGATTTGGCTGATGTGGCTGGGCTCGGGCGTGATTGGCGGGATCGGCCTAGGCCTTGGTTACATTTCACCAGTATCAACCCTGATCAAATGGTTTCCGGATCGCCGCGGCATGGCAACCGGTATGGCCATCATGGGCTTCGGTGGGGGTGCCATGATCGGCGCACCTCTGGCCGACCTACTGATGAAACACTTTGCGACCCCAACTTCCGTTGGTGTATTTGAAACATTCCTAGTACTGGCTGCAATCTACTTCGTCTTCATGATCTCAGGCGCTTTGGGCTACCGCATTCCGGCCGAAGGCTGGAAGCCGGCTGGCTGGACACCACCCCCACCCTCCAAGAGCGCGATGATCACTAGCCATCATGTGCACTTGAGCCATGCCTGGAAGACACGCCAGTTCTGGCTAGTCTGGATCGTACTGTGCGTCAACGTTACCGCCGGTATCGGTATTATTGGTATGGCCTCGCCCATGCTGCAGGAAGTATTTGCCGGCAAATTGATTGGTATCGACCTCGCCTTTAACGAACTGAGCGCCGCCCAGAAAACCTCCATCGCAGCCATCGCAGCTGGATTCACAGGTCTGCTATCGCTATTCAACATCGTTGGCCGTTTCTTCTGGGCATCGTTGTCAGACAAATTGGGACGCAAAGCAACTTATGCCACTTTCTTCCTACTCGGTTTCGCTATGTACGCGGCTATTCCGAGCACGGCCGAAACCGCAAGCCTCGCCTTCTTTGTCATCTTCATGTGCGTGATTCTGTCTATGTACGGCGGTTGCTTCGCTACGGTACCTGCTTACCTCGCAGACATGTTCGGCACCAAGTTCGTTGGTGCCATTCATGGCCGTCTGCTCACGGCATGGTCGGCCGCCGGTATCTTTGGCCCCGTCATCGTGAACTACCTGCGTGAATATCAACTCGCGCACGGCGTGGCACGTGCTGATGCCTACAACATCACCATGTACATTCTGTCAGCCCTACTCATCATTGGCTTCATTGCCAACTGGTTAGTACGTCCGGTTTCAGAAGAACTCCACATGAGCAAAGAAGAGGTTGCCGAAGAGAAAAAAATCGCCGATGACACCCATGAACACTTTGTATCCGACGTATCCGCTATTGCTCATGAAGTTAGTCATTCGTGGAAGATCGCACTAGCATGGGCTGCTGTTTCAATACCCATGGCCTGGGGCATGTGGATCACGCTGCAGAAAGCCCTGCTACTCTTCAAGTAAACGAAACGCGGCCCAATAAAAAAACCGCCCTAGGGCGGTTTTTTTATTCACTACCTGTTCAGCATCACTCCACGGTTACCGACTTAGCGAGATTCCGCGGCTTATCCACATCCGTACCCTTGGCCAAAGCCGTGTGATACGACAGCAGCTGTAGCGGGATGGTGTGGACGATGGGCGATAGGCTACCGGCATGATCCGGTACGGTAATGACGTGTACGCCTTCTGATTCTTTAAAACCGGTGTTGGCATCGGCCAGGACGAAGAGTTCACCACCGCGGGCTTTGACTTCCTGCAGGTTGCTCTTGAGCTTTTCCAGGAGGGCATCGTTAGGGGCGACGGAGATGACGGGCATGTCTTTGTCGACGAGTGCCAGGGGGCCGTGCTTGAGTTCGCCGGCGGGGTAAGCCTCGGCGTGGATGTAGGTGATCTCTTTGAGCTTGAGTGCGCCTTCGAGGGCGATGGGATAGTGCGTGCCACGGCCCAAGAACAACGCGTTTTCTTTGCTGGCAAATTCTTCGGCCCAGCTGATGATTTGCGGCTCCAGCGCCAGCACGGCTTGCAGTGCGGCGGGCAGGTGGCGCATGGCTTTGATGTGCCCGGCTTCCTCTTCGTC
>ERZ1034363.421-NODE-421-length-29659-cov-3.805422_pt1 | contig 29659 bp, 24 predicted proteins | sample MGYA00520616_ERZ1034363 | MGnify/ENA primary metagenome ERZ1034363 (study PRJEB33736, sample SAMEA104284506) | Azolla filiculoides | biome: Urban; feature: Water surface; material: Ditch water | place: Netherlands | collected 2015-10-28 | depth 0-0.1 m ... | reverse complement strand
ATTAGTAAAGCCCCTAAAGTGATTTAGGGGCTTTTTTCTTTAGTACCGCCAGCAGGCAATAGACTCAATTTGTTCTACGGATAATGTATCCGACAATCAATGAAGGACTGCTAACGACCCAAAGCGGACACTCAAAGAAAAACCACCCGAAGGTGGTTTTATGGGGTAGCTTATTTTAAGAACTCTGTCGTCACATCATTTTGTGGGTATGGTAATTTATCGACCTGCCAAGTCTTTGATTTCCCGGACTTAAATACTTCATTCAAATTAATCTCGATAAAGTTCATACGATTTGCGTAGTTAGCAATTTTCATGCGATTATTTTTTAAATCTTTAATATTTACCCACTGCGTGTAATCAGAAACAACCTGCTTTCCATCCGTTGAACGAGCAACTCCAACAGGAATATCAACGTTATTCAATATATGATCAGCAGCTTGCATAGCATCAGCACTATTAGCTGGCTGATAGGCAAACTGCTTCAAATAAGTAGCTCTGACAAAACGTGATGGTGGAGTGTAATCCGCCGGTAAACCCAGCAAACCACCACCCTGACCCAGCTCAGTCACATTGACATTGCCTACAGTTACAGATGATGTTGCAGTCGATGTAAGCGATAGATAGTTGCGTACATTATTAAGATGCCAGTCATACGTAGGGGCATTAGTTAACACTCCCGCAACGTTGTTATGGATCATCATTTGACCCTTAACAAACTCGACCACAATACTGTCGCCACCACGATCAGTTAATACGAGGTGTAACCAAGGTGGTGTTGGTAAGCCCTTGACTTCGCTTGGGTCAAACCACACCTTATATTTAGGAAGCTCGCTTCGTAACTCCTTAACCGAGCCAAACATTCCTAAAATAAAGCCTCCTAAGTTCAAGATAGAAACGTAGTTCTTATCTTGTGGAGTAACGGTTTGATATTCAGTAAAGCCAGGTAAAAAATTTCCGCTAATAGCTAGGCCTGCTTCATTTTGGCCCTCAAGATATGCTGGGGGGCCTGCTAAGACTCCAGGGGCAATTGCAGCAAATGCATATTTACTAGATAGGTTTGTTGCAGGCAACTTTAGTGATGTTGGTGCACTAAGATTGATAGAGGTACCTTTTGGATTCGCCGTGAGCTGCCACTTCATATCGAAAGCCCACTCCATCGTTCTGCCCGCAACAACAGAGCCATCTTTTGCAACGATATTGACAGCAGTACATGCATTACTCGCGAATGGGGCAAATGCCAAGGTAGCAGAAACTGAAGCAGCTACCATTTTTTTAATCATTGTTTGTTTCACTGGAACTCCTTAGTACAGGTCAAATTGAATGTGAAAAGCATAGCATTGATCAGGTGTCGATAGCTCCCAGCCATCAAAGAAAATGAAATATGGGGCGCAAAAACTTATAAGTTACCCTCACTTAAAGTATGTTCATTAAGCTATTAACGACTTCCAGCCCTGCAGACCTCAAGCAGACATCCAAAAGCGCTTCATCTCCGGAAGATCTTGCATGCCTCGCTCATACCCATACTTGATAGCAGGCTCCATAATTTCTGGGTCTACAACACTCATGGTTTTTCTACCTGGCAACATACCAACAACAACTAACTTTGTCTTTGTGCCTCCCGCCTCTAGATCTTTTACTTCTTGCAAAATCGTATTAGGCAAATGATTTAAACGCAGACCTTCTTTTTCTTGTTGAATCGTATCCGCTAAAGCAACAACAAGGGCCCTTCTTGACCCAGCCACAATATCGCAATGCGTTTCTGTCGAGCCAATACTTCCATCCATGCAAACGCGATCTTTAACCCAGGTTGGGCCAGTAACGCCAGGTGCAGAGGCGCTGGCAGCACATGCATCAATCACAGATACACCCGTATCCGGGGCAATCACTAAACGCTCAGCGGTATAGCAATCAATGGTGGTGATATACATTTTTTTCGGGATAGTTTTCATATCACCTAGAAACACTTTCATGTTTACTTGAAACTTGTCAGATGGAATTGATCTTGCAGCCATCGCAGCATGACCAATTGCCTGAATAGTATCGGGATTGCCATCCTTAGCAGTGAGACCCATTTTCATTACTCGCTCCTGGCTAGGAGAGAACTTCTTGGTTGGCACTAACTTAGCCATGATCTTTGGATAGTCTGCTAATAAATTAAATTCCGCAGAAAATAGATCTAGACGGCTACCCAATAAAGCGCTGCCTAATACTGCACCAGCCGAGGTGCCGACAACGATATCAGCCAAGCGCAGATCAATTCCATTTGTCAGCATGGCATGAAAGTAGCCAACTAAAAAAGAGCTCATATATTCAGAGCCACCACCCAAAACGATTGCCCGATCCTTACCTTTTCCCGGGGGATTTTTATACGGTATAGGATGAGCTAGGCCATCATTCCAGCCAGAGGTCGTTTTCTGAATTTCTTTAGCCTCTAATGCCCTCACCTCTGCTATCGTTTTCTTAGATAGATTGGGAGATTGTGAAAATGCCTGCGTGCTTGCGGCAGCGGCAACACCTACTGCAGAGGATTTTAAGAAATTGCGTCGAGAAGATCGTTTCATATTAGCCCAGTTAATTGTTATCCCAATAACTATCTTTATATCAAACCTTTCTTGACGCCTGGCAATCCTAACTATTCGAAAATTTCCATACCTTGATTCGATACTTTGCGACATCAATAGAAAAACGACTTAGGAACTTCTCCCTAAGTCGTTAATTTCAATGATTGGCCCGCCAGGACTTGAACCTGGAACCAAAGGATTTATAAGAGCAGAAGCCCATGATAGATCCATATAAAAATTGGGCCTGCGGGTGGTCTGTGTCGGTGTTTAAGCAAATGTGTAGGCATTTCTGAAATCTAGCCGGTATTCCTTAGCCCAGCAGCAATGCCATTAATCGCAATATGAATTCCCCTTTGCACCCGCTCATCATGCTTGCCAGCGCGGTAGCGTCGCACTAACTCAACCTGCAAGTGGTGAAGTGGGTCAATATAAGGGAATCGATTCCTAATTGATCTTGCTAGGGCTGGATTCTTAGCTAAACGCACCTTTTCACCAGTAACCAAGTTCAAAGCATTAACCGTTTTATTCCATTCAACCTCAATTGCGCCAAAGATTCTTTTACGCAACTTTACATCCAGGACAAGCTCGCTATAGCGAGATGCCAGTGCCAGATCGCTCTTAGCCAAAGCCATATCCATATTTGATAACAAGGTTCTAAAGAAAGGCCACTCCCTGTACATCTTTTGCAGAAGACTCAAGGCCGCTTTTCTATCAGCAGCTTTGGGTTGATTTAAGAACTCTTGCACAGCGGAACCAAAGCCGTACCAACCCGGCAGCGTTAAGCGACATTGACCCCAGCTAAAGCCCCATGGAATAGCCCTGAGGTCTTCTATCCTTTGAGTAGCTTTACGACTGGCAGGACGGGAACCAATGTTGAGCTTAGCAATCTCTCGTATCGGCGTTGCATTAAAGAAGTACTCAGAAAACCCTGGAGTCTCATAGACCAAACCACGATAAGCGTTCATGCTAGCTTGCGATAATTGGGCTGCAGCATCTAAGAAGGCTTTACTTGCCTGTTTAGTCGGCTTCAATAAAGTGGCTTCTAAGGTAGCGGCTACTAAGGTTTCTAAATTGCGTCTACCAATCTCAGGATTAGCGTACTTCGATCCAATCACTTCACCCTGCTCCGTTAAACGAATTTGGCCGCGGACTGTACCTGGAGGCTGCGCCAGAATGGCTTCATAACTTGGACCACCACCACGACCTACTGTGCCACCTCTACCGTGGAATAGGCGTAATTTGACTCCATGCTTTTGTTCCAGAGGCTCAAATACTTTCACCAGGGCAAGTTCGGCGCAATACAACTCCCAGTTGCTAGTCACAATTCCGCCATCCTTATTGGAATCGGAATATCCCAACATGATGTCTTGTTCAGCACCAGATCGTTTTACCAAATTCAGAATGCCTGGCAAGGCATAAAGCTCTTGCATGATGGGAGCGGCATTCCGCAAATCTTCAATCGTCTCAAACAGTGGAACCACAATCAGATCAGCCGAGGCTTTTTTACCCACAGTCCCATGCATCAAGCCCACTTCTTTTTGAAGTAATAAGACTTCTAGCAAATCACTGACAGTTTCAGTATGGCTAATGATGTAATGGCGAATGGTCTCAGCACCAAAGAGCTGACGCATTTTCTTGGCCATCTCAAAAATGGCAATCTCAGAAACCGTAAAATCAGAATACCCATGACCCAGCACACGCAGTGGCCTTGGGTCTTTTAATAGGGATAGTAGAAGTTCGCGCTTTTGCACTTCAGAAAGACTGGAGTAGTCTTTTTCAACTGATGACACCTGCAGGAGCTCAGCTAGCACTGCTTCATGCATATCTGAGCTTTGACGTAAATCCACAGTCGCCAAATGAAAGCCGAACACCTCAACAGTGCGAATCAAGCCACGTAGGCGACGATCGGACAGGGCTTTGGCCCCTTGAGAGACTAGTGAAGCTTCAATAGCCTTAAGGTCGGAGCGAAATTCTTGTGCATTAGCGTAAGGATTTTGAGGTGCCACAGCATGACGGGCTGCATCAGTACCAGTTAATACTTTTAAGGTAGCAGCTAGCCTAGAGTACATGCCTGTAAGGGCCCTGCGATAGGGCTCATCCTGGCGATGCTCATTGGTGTCTGGAGATGCAGCAGCAAGCTCTTGCATCTTTTTAGGAAACTTCAAGAGCAATGCAGAGACTGATAGCTCCCTACCTAAATGATGCACTTCAGTTAAGTAATGTCGCAACACCATTTCAGCCTGTCTTGAAACTGCGTACTCAAGTGTCTTGGCACTCACGTTGGGGTTACCATCTCTATCCCCACCGATCCACTGACCCATCTTCAAAAAGCTGGCGACTGCATTACCTGCTAGAGAGTCTTCTAATTGAGCATAGATCTTTGGAATCTCTCTTAGAAAGGTTGTCTCGTAATACGTGAGTGCATTTTCAATTTCATCGGCAACAGTCAACTTGGTAAAGCGCAATAAGCGGGTATGCCAAAGCTGTAGCACCCGAGAGCGGATTTGTTCCTCATTAGCCTTGAGCTCTTTATTGAGCAAAGCGTCTTTTTGTGGATTGTTAGCCTTAGATGACTCTTTGATCTGATCCCGTGCAGTTAATAAATTAGCAATATCGCGTTCAGCCTCCAAAATACTAGTTCTCTGCACTTCGGTTGGATGGGCGGTCAATACTGGTGAAATCAAGCTTGCTTCCAATGTCTTGGAGATCATCTTGCTGGTCACACCAGCGGCATGAAGCTTTTTCATGGCCACTGGAATGCTGCCATCTTGATAACTGCCCATACGCTCATAAGCTACGCGACGGCGAATATGGTGACGATCTTCGGCCAAATTGGCCAAATGACTGAAGTAAGTAAAGGCTCTGAGGACCTTCATTGCACTTTCGCTGCTCAATCCTTTGAGCAACTTCGTTAGCTCTTGATTTGCCTTTTGATTGGCATCTCGATGAAAGGAAACGGATAGCTTTCTGATTTGTTCCACTAAGCCATAAACGGCATCACCATCCTGCTCACGAACAACATCACCAAGAATCTTGCCTAGCAGGCGAATATCCTCGGTTAAAGGTATTTCAGAATTTTCCTTAGTTGCCATTTAATTTTTTTGGAATAAAGATCTAGCGTACCACTGAGATCGGGCTTTAACTAGCCGATATCAATAATTACAGGGGGCACGATGACTTTATACGGATTTAAGGGCAGAACGCATCGATGCAATAACCTCTTGATAGTCAGGCTTTGAATAAATTGCAGAGCCTGCCACAAAAGTATCCGCTCCAGCTTGCGCAATCTGTGCAATATTGCTTACATTTACACCGCCATCTACCTCAAGCCGAATTTTTTTGCCGCCATTGGCTTCATGGGCATTCAAAATCTTTCTAACTGATCTCAATTTATCTAGGGTTGATGGAATAAATGATTGGCCACCAAAGCCAGGATTAACTGACATTAACAAAATCAAATCAACTTTATCAAGAATGTAATCCAAGCAACTTAAAGGAGTTGCTGGATTTAAGGTAATACCAGCCTGACAACCACTATCCCTGATGAGACCCAAGGTGCGATCAATGTGGGCGCTAGCCTCAGGATGAAAGCTAATTAAATTTGCACCCGCTTTAGCAAAGTCTGGAATGATACGATCAACGGGCTGAACCATGAGATGAACATCTATACATGCTGGCTGACCATCTTTGACAGCATAAGATCGTATCGCTTCGCATACCAAAGGTCCAATGGTCAAGTTTGGTACGTAATGATTATCCATTACATCAAAATGAATCCAGTCCGCGCCAGCAGCCAACACGCTACCGACCTCTTCTCCCAGTCGCGCAAAGTCTGCCGATAATATTGATGGAGCGATGATGTATTGATTATTCATATAATTTCCTAGATGATCACTGATCCACTAAACAGCCATCAGGGCCTGTGTAGCACGAAGCATTTGACAGCTATAACCCCATTCATTGTCGTACCAAGAAAGTACCTTTACCAACTTGCCATCCTTAGAGACACGAGTTTGAGTGCTATCAAAAATACTGGGCAAAGGATTATGGTTAAAGTCTACAGAAACCAAAGGTAAAGTGTTGTAAGCCAATACCCCCTTTAGAGCTCCCTCGCTGGCTTTCTTTAGAATTTCATTTACCTCATCCATGCTAGTTTTGCGGGATGGTACAAAAGTTAAATCAACTACTGAGACATTAATGACGGGGACTCGCATTGCGAAGCCATCGAACTTACCCTGCAACTCTGGTAGCACCAAACCTACGGCTTTGGCAGCACCCGTTTTGGTAGGAATCATACTCATCGTTGCAGATCGAGCTCGGCGCATATCCTTGTGATATACATCGGTTAATACTTGGTCATTGGTATAAGCATGGATGGTAGTCATGAGGCCAGATTCAATGCCAATGCTATCTAACAGGGGCTTAACAATTGGGGCTAGGCAATTAGTGGTGCAACTAGCATTAGAGACAACAATATCGGTAGGTTTTAATGATTGATGATTGACGCCGTAAACAATTGTGGCATCTACATCATTTTCTCCCGGGGCAGAAATTAATACTTTTTTTGCGCCTTGCTGGATATGCACCATAGCCTTTTCTTTTGAAGTAAAGACGCCAGAACACTCGAGAACCACATCCACATCATAATCTCCCCATGGTGTTTCTTGAGGGTTACGGGTTGAGAACATTTTTATTCGATCACCATTGATGACCATATTGTCGCCATCAACTGTAACTGTTCCAGGAAAACGACTATGTGCAGAATCGTACTGCGTAAGATGGGCGTTCATCTCAATTCCACCTAATCCATTAATAGCTACAACCTTAATATCATCGAATTTTTCTTCGTAGATGGCACGCAACATCATGCGTCCAATACGGCCATAACCATTAATTGCGACTTTGATAGTCATAAAACTCCTTGAATGATAAAAAGGTTTTTAATTGAATTGGGAATTTCTAAAAAATTGGGTCTAATTCAGAAAATTCATTTGCGATAAGTTTTGCACCAGAAAACTGGGCATCGAAAAAAAATTGGCTTCTCACGACTAAAACCTCTAAACCAGCCTGTCTCGCTGACAAAAGCCCATTTTCAGAATCTTCAATAGCCAAGCAAATATTGGGTTGTACGCCCATCTTTTCTATTGCAAGGAGGTAGGCTTCTGGATCTGGCTTTTTCTTGACGACATCCTCACCACAGATCACCACTAAGGGGTTTTGTTGAATTTCATTTTTTAATACAGAACGCCATAAGCTATTCCAATTTGAATAACTTGTAGTGGTAACAACACCCCATGACTTACCGTGTTCTGAAATCTGATTGATAAAGTTGATTAAGCCCGGTCGGGCCACGACTTTACCAGCCTGCATCAGTTCGCCATAGATTTGATTTTTGGTCAAATGCACACTTTTAAGGAGTTCATCACTGGGAAATTGATCATTGCCAGGATTGATCCCTTGAGCTAATCGATAGCTTTTCAAACGCTCAAAACCGCCTGTAATTTTCAATAGCTCTCGATAAACCTGGGCATCCCATCGCCACGGAATTGCATGCTTCTCAAATGCAGCATTAAAAGCTGGTAGATGTCCTAAACCTTCAGTTTCAGCGATAGTTCCATCAACATCAAACAAGAACAGCTCATAAGGTCTTAAGTCAAACTTCATCTATCGACACCAGTATTTAAATGGCTAGCTTATTTCACAACCGCAGCAAGCTCGCCTTTGGCGTATTGAATAGCCATATTGTCCAAGGAGATAGTTTTGATTTTGGAAGCCTGACCCGCACTACCAAATGCAATAAATCGATCACAGCAAATTCCTTTAGCTGCAGCAGTAGCTACTTTAAAGAAGGCTCTTGGATCAAATTCTTCTGGTTTTTCTGCCATTAATTTACGCATTGCGCCTGTCATTGCTAGGCGAATATCAGTATCAATATTGACTTTGCGAACACCATTTTTGATGCCTTGAACAATTTCTTCCACGGGCACACCATAAGTCTCTTTAATAGCGCCGCCATATTGACGAATAGTTGCTAACCATTCTTGCGGAACACTTGATGAGCCATGCATCACAAGATGCGTATTCGGAATCCGTTGATGAATGGCCTTGATGCGATCAATTGCCAATATATCGCCTGTAGGTGGACGACTAAATTTATAGGCGCCGTGACTAGTGCCAATAGCAATTGCCAAAGCGTCCACTTGGGTTTCTTTAACAAATTGAGCAGCCTCATCGGGATCTGTCAGTAATTGAGAATGATCTAAAACACCCTCTGCACCTACCCCATCCTCTTCGCCAGCGGTACCAGTCTCTAAGGATCCCAAACATCCAAGCTCACCTTCAACTGACACGCCAACTGCATGGGCCATTTCGACAACACGACGTGTTACCCCTACGTTGTAATCATAAGTAGCTGGAGTTTTAGCATCAGCCATTAAAGAGCCATCCATCATTACACTAGAAAAACCACTACGAATGGACATTTGACATACATCTGGGGAGGAGCCGTGATCCTGGTGCAGACATACTGGAATATGAGGATATTGCTCAGCAGCAGCCTGAACCATTAAGCGCAAGAATGCTTCACCAGCATACTTCCTAGCGCCTGCTGAAGCCTGCAAAATCACAGGGCTGTCGAGCTCATCAGCAGCCTGCATGATTGCATGAATCTGCTCCATATTATTAACATTAAATGCAGCAATTCCGTATTGATGCTCCGCTGCATGATCTAGCAATTGTCTTAAAGAAATTAACGCCATAATTACACCTCTATTAATTTATTGTGTTGCTCTTTTAACTAAGATATCTACCGCCGGCAAAGTCTTCCCCTCTAGAAACTCTAGAAAAGCACCTCCACCAGTTGATATGTAATCGATTTGATTAGCAATTTGATACTTACTAATCGCTGCTAAGGTATCGCCACCACCACCAACTGTAAAAGCTGGTGAATGAGCGATTGCAGCAGCTAGCATTTTGGTTCCTCCTCCAAACTGCTCAATCTCAAATACACCTACTGGACCATTCCAAACAATCGTTCCTGCGTTTGAAATAATCATCGCTAACTTTGCTGCAGTTCGAGGTCCAATATCTAAAATCATGTCGTCAGATTGAACCTCCTCTGCCATCACCTTATTGGCTCGTGCATGCGAAGAGAATTCATTGGCAACAATCACATCCGTAGGAATAGGCACTTCAGCACCTCGCCTAGCCATGATCTCCATAATCTCGCGAGCTTCATCTAGTAAATCAGGCTCTGCCAATGATTTACCAATCGGCAAGCCCTTGGCCAACATAAAGGTGTTGGCAATGCCACCGCCGACAATAAGTTGATCAACTTTTTCAGCAAGGGACTTGAGAATGGTGAGCTTAGTGGAGACTTTTGATCCCGCCACAATTGCTACTAATGGGCGTTTTGGGCTTTGAAAGGCATGAGTTAAGGCATCGAGTTCAGCCGCCATTAAGGGGCCAGCACAAGCAATTGGTGCATATTGTGCAAGCCCATAGGTAGTTGCCTCAGCGCGATGTGCAGTACCAAATGCATCATTTACATAAACATCACATAAGGCTGCCATTTTTTTAGCTAAGCCATCATCATTCTTTTTTTCGCCAATATTGATTCGACAGTTTTCTAGTAACACCACTTCACCTGGGTTCACTTTGACACCATTCTCGACCCAGTTACTAATTAGCGAAACTTTACGCCCCAACAAATCAGCAATTCTTAATGCAATTGGGCCCAAGGTTTCTTCTGCATTCAGCTCACCCTCGACAGGCCTACCTAAATGAGATGTGACCATCACAGCAGCGCCTTGGGATAGGGCGTACTCAATCGCAGGAATGGATGCCTTGATACGAGTGTCATCCATAATGACGCCGACATCATTCTGGGGCACATTGAGATCAGCCCGGATAAATACACGCTTACCCTTTAAATCAACATCCGACATCCTAAGAAATTTCATTGGATTCCTCGGAAGTAATTAGGAACATCAGATATATCAGGGACCAACCGATCTGGGTCAGCCATTGAAATCGGACGGCCATGGTTATAACCGTATGGGACTGCCCAGCAAACTACGCCTGCAGCTTTAGCTGTAGCGACATCAATCTCTGAATCACCGACAAAAAGACTGTTGCCCGGGGAAGATCGAAGAGTATGAATGCAATGCTCAATCACGCCAGGATGTGGTTTTTTGAATGGCAAAGTATCACCGCAAATCACCATATCGAAATATTGATTGAGTTCGTATTTTTGCAAAATACGCTCTGTAAATTTCGTTTCTTTATTGGTTATGATTGCCTGCTTGATCCCTATAGATTTGACCTTCTGAAGAGTCTCTATTACTTTGGGGAAAAACTGACTAGAAGTTCCAGCGGTATCTCCATAATGAATCATGAATCGATGCATTACCTCAGACCAAGGAACTGATTTACTGGCAATATGAATCGCATTAGCAGCCCAAGCTTGCTCCATAAGCCAGCCTGTTCCATGCCCAATCCAGCGTCGCACATCTGCCTCATCAATATGTCTGCAAGAAAAATCTTCCAGAGTTAGATTTACCGCTTGAGTAATTTCAGTAGCCGTATCTAACAGCGTGCCATCAAGGTCATACATCACTAAAGACATGTGGACTCCTATTTCTTATACGCTAGCGACTAATCGATCAACAGTAATGCCTAGTAGCTCATATACCGCTGGTGCAGGAGCCGACTCGCCAAAACGATTAATCCCAATGACTTCACCCTCTAGACCTACATACTTACGCCAAAAATCAGGATGACCAGCTTCTATTGCAATTCGCTTAATTCCTTTTGGCAAAACATGCTCCTTCCAGGCAGCGTCTTGCTCGTCAAATAAAGCGGTGCATGGCATAGATACCACTCGCACATTACGGCCCATTGCCTGCAAGCTTTCTTGGGCCTGCATTGCCAGACTCACTTCGGAGCCAGTAGCAATGAAAACGGCCTCTGGCGCACCCGCACAATCAGAGAGTACATACCCCCCTTTCAAGATATCTTGGGCTTGAGCACGAGTGCTCGAGTACTGAGGAAGGTTTTGGCGCGATAAAAATAATGCTGCAGGACCGTTCTTGCGCTCCACCGCTTCAATCCAAGCAACTGCAGTCTCAAAACCGTCACATGGACGCCATAAATGGAGGCCCGGAATTAAACGCAGGCTGGAAGCATGTTCAATAGGTTGATGCGTTGGCCCATCTTCCCCCAATCCAATCGAATCATGGGTTAATACATAAATGACCCGTTGCTTCATGAGTGCACTCATGCGCATACCATTTCTGGCATAGTCAGAAAAAACAGCAAAGGTACCACCATAAGGAATTAAACCGCGGTGTAATGCGATGCCATTCATAATGGCACTCATACCAAACTCTCGGACGCCATAAGAGAGGTAATTAATATCTTCGTCTTGATGGTTATGCCAAGCCTTACTGGTTTTTCCAGCAGTTAAATTTGACCCCGTCAAATCTGCTGACCCACCCAAAAGTTCTGGAACGCCAGCAACTAGAATATCCAATGCCTGCTGTGATGATTTTCGACTAGCAGTTGGAGCAGTAATTGATTTAGCCAATTCCAAAAGAGCAGTTTTAGTCTGAGGCCAATCAAGTGGTAGCTCCTCTTGCATCGTCCTAGTAAATTCAGCGGCCAGCTCTGGAAATGCACTTGCATAGGCACTCAATTTCTGACTCCAAGCTGCTTGTGATTCTTGTCCATCCTTAACTGCATTCCACGCAGAACGAATATCTTCCGGAATCTCAAAAGCAGCGTGAGGCCAAGCGAGCTTCTCCCTGGTTGCTGCAGTCTCTTTTTCACCCAAAGGTGCACCGTGCACATCATGCGTGCCGGCCATATTAGGCGAACCCCAACCAATTGTTGTCTTACAAATAATCAGAGTCGGCTGCTTTGATTGTTGCTGCGCTTGAATGATTGCCTTCTGAATTTGTTCAGAATCATGTCCATCGATTGGGCCAATCACATTCCAGCCGTATGACTTAAAGCGCATAACTGTATCGTCTTTGAACCAGCCTTCTACATGCCCGTCGATTGAAATACCATTGTCGTCATAAAAGCAGATAAGCTTATTAAGGCCCCATACACCTGCCAGGGAACACGCCTCATGACTAATTCCCTCCATCAAGCAACCATCACCCATAAAAGCATATGTTCGGTGATCGATAATTTCATGCTCAGGTTTATTAAACCGTTTAGCTAAGATCTTTTCCGCTAATGCCATACCAATTGCGTTAGCTATACCTTGCCCTAAAGGTCCAGTAGTAGTCTCCACGCCAGGTGTCATATCAACTTCTGGATGGCCTGCAGTAATGCTATGCAATTGGCGAAAATTCTTAATATCCTCAATGCTGACTGCATAGCCAGTTAAATGGAGCAAGGAATACAACAGCATTGATCCGTGACCATTAGAAAGAATGAAGCGATCACGGTTAGGCCAACGAGGATCTGCGGGATTGTGTTTTAAATGCTTTCGCCACAACACTTCAGCAATATCAGCCATGCCCATCGGCGCACCAGGATGGCCTGATTTAGACTTTTCTACCGCGTCAATCGATAAAAAGCGGATCGCATTAGCTAAGGTTCTATCTTGGATGGTGGAGGCCATATTTGCTTTCTATATTGTGAAGTTATGCTCTACGCTTTAAATCCATCAAACGCAAAATCATTGGCGTAAATATCAATTGCATTGCTAAACCCATCTTTCCACCAGGAATAACTAAAGTATTAGGCCTCGTCATCATTGAGCCGCCAAGCATAGAAATTAAATATGGGAAATCAATCCCCTTGGGATTAGCAAAACGAATGACCACCATGCTTTCATCGGCACTCGGAATATCTTTAGCAATAAAAGGGTTGGATGTATCAACAGTAGGAACGCGTTGAAAATTGACATGCGTTTTAGAAAATTGCGGGCAGATATGTTTCATGTAATCTGGCATGCGACGCAAGATGGTATCTACAACTGCATCTTGTGAATATCCTCGCATATTCTGATCGCGATGGAGTTTTTGAATCCATTCCAAATTGATAATTGGCACAACGCCCACCAATAGGTCTACATGTTTTGCAACATTGACACCATCTCCTACATAGGCGCCATGCAGACCTTCATAAAAAAGTAGATCTGAGCCAGCATCCATCTCTTTCCAGGGTGTAAAAGTGCCTGGCTCTTGCTTGAATTCGGCTCCTTCGGCAGCATCGTGAATATATTTGCGATATTTACCTAGTCCAGTTTCACCAAAAGTCTTAAAGATTTCTTCAAGCTCACCTAATAAATTAGCCTCAGGGCCAAAATGACTAAAGTGATTATTGCCGCTAGCAAGTTCATGCTTCATTTGCTCACGCATTGACATGCGATCGTAGCGGTGCATTGAATCACCCTCCAAGACCTGCGCTTTAATGCCATCACGCCTGAAAATATGTTGAAAGCTTTTCATCACAGTCGTAGTTCCGGCACCCGATGATCCTGTTACAGCAACAATTGGAAATTTAATGGACATATAAAACCCCTGGCGAATAAATTAACGGTATAAAGAGCGATCACTAAATAGTGGTGATGAGTATTTGTCATCAGAACCGCTATCGTATTCACGGTGATACTTCTCAATACGCTCAACTTCATTACGAGATCCCACAACAACAGGGATACGCTGGTGAATGTTTTCGGGTTGCACATCCATAATTCGCACCCTTCCTGTAGAGCCCAGTCCACCAGCCTGCTCAATCACAAAACTCATGGGGTTGGCTTCATACATCAAGCGCAAGCGGCCAGGACGAGATAAATCTTTAGTATCTTTGGGGTACATAAAAACGCCACCTCGCATTAATATGCGATGCACGTCGGCGACCATGCTCGCAATCCAGCGCATATTAAAGTCGCGACCGCGAATATCCGTTTTCCCAGCCTTACATTCAGCTACGTAGCGATGAATAGGCGGCTCCCAGAAACGCTCGTTACTGGTATTGATTGCAAACTCGCTAGTCTCTTCTGGAATCTGAATATTGGCGTGCGTCAACACAAAATTGCCGACTTCACGATCCAATGTAAATCCATGAGTACCTTTACCAACGGTAATCACCAGCATAGTTGATGGGCCATAAATTGCATAACCTGCCGCCAATTGCTTTGTGCCTGGCTGAAGGTAATCAGCCATCTCGGGCACTCTTCCCTTTGGTGCCTCAAGAATTGAAAAGATGGATCCCACTGATACATTCACATCAATATTGGATGAGCCATCCAGTGGATCGAAGACAGCTAAAAATGGACCACGTTTTTCTGGATCGCTGACTGTAATTGGCTCATCATTCTCTTCGGATGCCAATCCAGCAATCAAACCTCCATATTGGAATGTATTGATAAAAGCCTGATCAGACAAAACGTCTAATTTTTTCTGGGTCTCACCTTGAATATTTTCAGTTTCCAGGCTGCCCAAAATATCAGCTAACCCACCTTTGGCCGTCATTGAGGAAATCGCTTTGACAGCTGCCGCGACGTCTACCAATAAAGCCGCTAAATCGCTTTTTCCTTCAGCCTGCAGCTGTTGGATTAAGAATTTTGATAATGTAGTCCGGCCTAAATGCATGCCAATTCCCCTTGCTATAACGTGGTCATGAATTCAATGTAGTGATAGAAAACCATAAAATCCAATCACTAATATTTACTTATTCATCAGGTTTGACTGATAATTGGCAAATGCGACCATACACCCTAAAACAAATCAATACATTCATTGAAGTTGCCAAGGAAAAGTCTATTTCCAAGGCGGCTGATAACCTTTATGTCACCCAGCCAGCTATTTCCATGCAAATTAAGCAGTTGGAAGATGTTTTTGGCCTTCCATTACTTGAGCCAGTAGGCAGAAATATTCAGCTAACCAGCGCTGGCAAGGCCTTTTTAGAGCAAGTCTTAACGGTTGCATCTGAACTAAAAGATCTGGAAGCACTCATGGCCGGGCATCGAAACCTAGGAGGTGGCGTCATTTACCTAGGAATTGTGAGCACTACAAAATACTTCGTACCCATGCTTTTGGTCGAATTCCGTAAACTTTTCCCCGGCATCGAAGTCATCTTGAAGATCGATAACCGGGAAAATATCCTCAGCATGCTGGCCAGAAATGAAGTGGACCTAGTCATTATGGGTAGGGTCCCCCAAGAAATGGATTGCGAGGCAGTTCCATTTGTTACCAATCCAATGGCCATCGTCTCCAGCCCTAGCCATCCTTTTTCACGGCGCAAGCAATTGGCGTTCAAAGATCTTGAGGGACAAGAGTTCGTGGTTAGAGAGCTAGGCTCAGGCACTCGCCAGGCCATGGAAAGACTGTTTCGGGAAAATCAGACTGAATTGACAATTGCCATGGAAATGCCCAGTAATGAAACTATTAAACAGGCAGTCATGGCTGGTATGGGGATGAGTTTTCTGTCCCTGCGAACAGTAAGACATGAAATGAGCACTGGTCATATAGCCCTTTTAGATATAGTTGGCCTTCCTCATGTGGGTCATTGGTACATCACGCACAGAGTGCAAAAAAAGCTTTCTCCTGCTGCCAAAGCTTTTAAAGAATTTGTTATTGAGCAAGGAGGTCCAAGAATTAATGTCTGGGCTTAATATAAGTTTTTACTTATGCTTTATTAAAAATAAATGAATATTTCTTATATTATTTCCTTCGTATAGTTTGATCAAGGGGCTTACCTGCCCATATCAAACCAAATGAATGGAGATAAGAAATGGATCAATCGAATCGCTATGCTGACCTAAGCCTCAAAGAAGAGGACTTAATCAAAAACGGGAAGCATATCCTCGTTGCCTACAAAATGAAGCCGAAATCCGGCCATGGCTACCTAGAAGCTGCAGCGCACTTCGCGGCAGAATCCTCCACCGGAACCAACGTTGAAGTCAGCACAACTGACGACTTCACTAGAGGCGTAGATGCTTTGGTGTATCACATCGATGAAGCCACTGAAGATATGCGCATTGCATACCCAATTGATCTCTTCGATCGCAATATTACAGATGGCCGCATGATGCTAGTGTCATTTCTTACTCTAGCCATTGGTAACAACCAAGGCATGGGTGATATTGAGCACGCAAAGATCCATGACTTTTATGTACCTGAGCGCGTAATTCAATTATTTGACGGTCCCGCAAAAGATATCTCTGACTTATGGCGCATCTTAGGTCGACCAATTAAAGATGGCGGCTATATTGCCGGCACTATTATTAAACCTAAGCTTGGCTTGCGCCCTGAACCATTTGCTCAGGCTGCCTATCAATTTTGGCTTGGTGGCGATTTCATTAAGAATGATGAGCCACAAGGTAATCAAGTTTTCTGCCCCCTGAAAAAGGTAATGCCGCTAGTTGCAGATGCAATGAAGCGAGCTCAAGATGAGACTGGCGAAGCAAAATTATTTTCTGCAAATATCACCGCCGATGATCATTACGAAATGTGCGCTCGCGCAGATTACATTCTTGAGACTTTTGGGCCAGATGCCGATAAGGTTGCTTTCTTAGTAGATGGCTATGTTGGCGGTCCAGGCATGATTACTACAGCACGACGTCAATACCCAAACCAATATCTTCACTACCATCGTGCAGGTCACGGAGCCGTTACTTCACCATCTGCAAAAAGGGGTTACACCGCTTTTGTATTGGCGAAGATGTCACGCCTACAAGGTGCATCAGGTATCCACGTAGGTACGATGGGCTTTGGCAAGATGGAAGGCGAGAATGATGACAAGATCATTGCTTACATGATTGAACGTGATGAGGCTCAAGGGCCTGTTTACTTCCAAAAATGGTATGGCATGAAGCCGACCACCCCTATTATTTCTGGGGGTATGAATGCATTACGCCTCCCCGCTTTCTTCAAGAACTTAGGTCACGGTAACGTCATTAATACAGCCGGTGGTGGTGCTTATGGACATATTGATTCGCCAGCTGCAGGTGCTATTTCATTGCGTCAATCTTACGAGTGCTGGAAGTCTGGCGCAGATCCGATTCAATTTGCAAAAGAACATAAAGAGTTTGCAAGAGCTTTTGAATCATTCCCTGGTGATGCCGATAAGATTTATCCAGGATGGCGTGAGAAATTGGGTACACATAAGTAATCTGTATTGATTAGTTCACGCTATCAGTTCTTTTCTATAACCAATCACAAAGCCTCCTTAGGCTTTGTGAGCTAGAAAGATCACCATGTCAGAAGCGCAACAGTACCGCATCAAAACCCAGCCTTTTTACCAGCCTCAGGCAAATGAAATTGCGCTCTATGAGGCTGCATATCAGGCACGCTTACCTGTAATGCTGAAAGGTCCTACAGGTTGCGGCAAATCTCGATTTGTGGAATACATGGCTTGGAAATTGAATAAGCCATTAATCACTGTAGCCTGCAACGAGGATATGACGGCCTCTGATTTGCTAGGGCGTTATTTACTTGAATCCAATGGCACTCGCTGGCTTGATGGCCCACTCACAAGTGCAGTCAGAATGGGTGCTATTTGCTATCTCGATGAGGTGGTTGAGGCTAGACAAGACACTACGGTTGTTATTCACCCCTTAACAGATCACCGTAGACAATTACCCCTTGATAAACGCGGCGAGTTAATCGAGGCGCACCCCGATTTTCAATTAGTGATTTCCTACAATCCGGGCTATCAAAGCTTAATGAAGGATCTAAAGCAATCTACCAAACAACGCTTTGTTGGCTTTAATTTTGATTACCCCACGCAAGATGTGGAGGCAAATATCATCTCCTCCGAAACCGGCATCGATTTGGAAACCGCACAAAAACTTAGTCAAATTGCGTTGGTTGCTCGCAAATTGAAAGGTCATGGTTTAGATGAAGGGATTTCTACGCGGCTATTGGTCTACGCTGCTAGCCTGATTAAATTGGGCATTAATCCTCGTGATGCCACCCTCATGGCAATGGTGCGTCCAGTTACGGACGATGAAGATATTGGCGCAACTCTAGAGCATGCCATTGATGCAATCTTTGCATAGTTAAATCATGGAAGCGCTTCCCTCAAATTCATCTCTTGAGTTGCATCAACTCAGGGAGAAATTGGACAGCCGCTTTCCACAAGTAGATGATGTCTTTGAGGAGTGTATTAAAGAAGCTAAAGCAGTACTAAGCCCCTTGGGAATAGAGCAGTATATTGAGCAAGCCCGTTTTCTTGGCAAGATGGGTAGAGGCGTTGGGCCGATGATGATTTTCTTACAAGAGTGGCCTCAAACAGCGAATATCCTAGGCGAAAAGTCTCTTGAATGCATCAAAGAAACTATCCACGCAATTTGGAAGTCTCCAAATGGCACTGCAATTACGGCATTTTTAGAGTCTTTACCTGCAATATCGAGGCGACTACCTTCAGAAGATCTTCTAAAAGAATATCTTGCAGTAACGGTTGATCTTATGAACCGCACCAGCACATCTATACATGGGATACATAAAACCTATGCAAGCCCCAGCTTGGTAGACTTTATTCAACACTCACATCAGTTGTTAGGTGTGATGAGTATTTCTGGAATAAAAAAATGGGTTGATTATGGTGTCCGTAACTACCACCACCATCCAGAAAACCAAAGAGCATTTTTTCAACTCAAATCTTCTGATAGCAAAGCAGTGATGCAGCGCGAGCGAAGCGGAACCTTGCTTGTGGATAACACCCGCAAACTTGATCTCTATCTATTGGGCCTTTGGAATGAAACAGAATTGTTGGTGCCCTACCCAACGGGGATAAACGAATCCCTCATACATGCGCCCTATTATGACCACGCGGGCATTCGGCTGCCTGATGTATACGAAGATTTAAACGAAATCCCAGGAATTGATCGCTATCGGGCAACGCTGGCACATATGGCAGGGCATCGCACCTGGAGCACCCCCATTTTTGCGGATAACTTTAGCCCTCTTCAAAGACTAGCAGTTGAGTTTATTGAGGATGCACGAATTGATTTTCTGATCATTAAGCAATATCCAGGATTAGAAAAATTATTACTATCCCTACACCCCAAACCATTTGAAGGTGAATGCAACCCACAATCGCACTCCTGCATTCGTCATCGCTTAGCAATGCTTTCGCGAGCAATTATTGATATAAACCATGGCTACCAAGATGCTGAGATACAGCACTACTCAGAAAAAATTCGAACGTTATTGGCAAAAGAGGATTTGAGCACTCAAGAAGTTCTTAATATCGCCCTTTCTTATGTAGCAAAAACCAGATTGCAAAGTGATCAGCTGCCTCAGACTTACTTTAAAGATACTGAAATTAGCTATCGGGACGATAACCGACATCTGTGGAAATTTTATGAACTCAGTGACGACGAGGAACAATTTGACCTAAAGACTACTGCGGACTCGGTAGAAGAAATTCAAGCACTACCGCCACGACACTACTCCGAATGGGATTACGCCAGTCAAACTTACAGGCCTGATTGGGTCAGTCTATATGAAGGATTGCATCCTGCGGGTGATCCACGTGAGATTGACCAAATTCTCGAGAAACATTCAGTCTTAGCGAAACGACTTAAGCGTCTTTTTGATTTATTGAAACCACAGAATCAAGTTCGCATTCGTTATCAAGAAGAAGGTGATGAATTGGATTTAGATGTTGCTCTACGATCATTAATTGATCTAAAGAGCGGCAATCAACCTGACTTACGCATCAATATGAGCCATAAGACAAATGGACGAAGTATTGCCGTTATGCTCTTGCTGGACTTATCAGAATCTTTGAATGCGAAAATTGAATCCTCCAATCAATCCATATTAGAGCTGAGTCAGGAAGCAGTCGCCCTCTTTGCCAGCTCCATCGATACATTGGGCGATCCATTTGCTATCGCTGGATTTCACTCTAACTCACGGCATGATGTTAACTACCTCCACATCAAAGGCTATAGTGAATCTTGGAATGACGATGTAAAAGGAAGGCTTGCTAACTTAAACGCCAAGCACTCCACTCGCATGGGTGCGGCTATGAGACATGCGGCGCACTATCTCAATGGGCAATCCGCAGATAAAAAATTGATGATTGTTCTAACTGATGGAGAGCCTTCAGATATAGATGTCAGTGATGAGAATGTACTAATTCAAGATGCACGGCAAGCAGTTATTGAGCTAGATCACATGGGTATATTCACTTACTGCATAAACTTAGACAAAAATGCCGATCAATATGTAGGAAATATTTTCGGCAAGCAATTTACAGTGATTGATCGTATTGAAAAACTACCTGAGCAATTGCCACGATTGTTTATGGCGCTTACTCATTAAATTAGCACGGAGAATATTTTTATGGCACATATAGCAATTATTGGAGCTGGCGTGGGCGGCATGCCTGCAGCATATGAACTAAAGGCACTTCTTTCCAAAGAACATCGCATCACAGTAGTCAGTGCTGTTGATTATTTTCAATTCACCCCCTCTAATCCTTGGGTTGCCGTAGGATGGCGAGATCGAAACAGCATTACTTTGAAAGTTAAACCTCTCCTTGAACGCAAAGGTATTGAATTTATTTCTAAGCCCGTCTCAAAAATTGAAGCTGAGAACAATATCTTGATATTGTCTGGCGGAACGCCAGAGGAACAAGCTCTACCCTATGACTATCTAATCATCACAACTGGGCCCAAACTGAGCTTCGATGAAGTTCCGGGGGCTGGGCCTCATGGTGGCCATACCCACTCGATTTGCACGGTTGATCATGCCGAGAGTTTTTGGAAAGACTACCAAGAGTTTCTCAAAAATCCGGGGCCGATAGTAATTGGTGCCATGCCAGGAGCCAGCTGCTTTGGGCCTGCTTATGAATTTGCATTTATTGTTGATGCAGATTTACGTAAGCGTAAGTTACGTCACAAGGTACCTATGACCTATGTCACTAGCGAACCCTATATTGGCCACCTCGGTCTTGGCGGTGTTGGTGATAGCAAGTCTATGCTCGAATCCGAAATGCGCAATCATGACATCAAGTGGATCACCAATGCTAAAACGCATAAGATTGAAGAAGGCAAGCTGTTTACAACGCAATTAGATGATTTGGGCACCCCTTATAAAGAGCATGAGGTTCCATTCAAATTATCAATGATGCTGCCAGCATTTAAAGGGATAGATGCGGTGGCTGCAGTACCCAATTTATGCAACCCTCGCGGGTTTATTTTTATTGACGATCATCAAAGAAGTAAAGCCTATCAAAATATCTATGCGGCTGGAGTATGTGTTGCGATTCCGCCTGTAGAGGTAACGCCCGTAGCCACAGGAGCTCCAAAAACAGGCTACATGATTGAAACGATGGTTACTGCTATTACCCATAATATTGCCTCCGATCTCGCTGGAGAACCAGCAACTGCAAAAGGCACTTGGCATGCAATTTGTTTGGCGGATATGGGTGATACAGGCGCAGCATTTGTAGCATTGCCTCAAATTCCTCCGCGTAATGTGAACTGGTTCAAAAAGGGGAAATGGGTTCATTTAGCCAAGATTGCCTTTGAGAAATACTTTATTCGGAAAATGAAAACTGGTAACTCAGAGCCCATTTATGAGAAGTATGTTTTGAAATTATTGGGCATTGAGCGCCTAAGCAAATAATGGTGATGCCATGCTAGCAACAGAAACATTGAAAAATAAATCAGTCGTTTATGTAATCGATAATGATCAGGCTGTTCGCGAATCATTCTCCCTTTTATTGGGTGAAAATGGCTATGCTGTAAGTTGCCATGAAAATGCAGAATCTTTCTTAAATTCTCTAGATGCAACCAAGCAACTCTCTATCAGCTGCGCCCTTTTAGACGTCAATCTAAGCAATTTATCGGGTATTGATTTGCAAAGGGCTCTAATTAATAAAGGCATCAATCTTCCACTTGCCTTTGTTACAGGCAGCAGTGAAGTTGCAACAGCAGTAGCAGCCCTAAAACAAGGTGCATTTGACTATATTCAAAAGCCTATTCAAAAAGATGTCTTATGCAACCTGGTTGCTGAGATGCTTTTAAAAGCCCATTTGGATAGGCAGAAATTCGCAGAGGCCAATGCCATAAAGGCATTATTTAAAACTCTCACATCACGAGAAGTACAAATTTTGGAGCTTGTTGTTGCGGGAAGAAGCAATAAACAAATTGGCTTAGAACTAAAAATATCAATTAAGACAGTTGAGCAGCATAGGTCTAATATTATGGAAAAGTTACAAGTAAAAAGACCTCCCGGACTATTGCATTTAGTATTTAAATACCAAAAATCACTACCCCATAACTAAACCATCAACATTGTTTGCGCTCACATTAATATTGTTAGAACCAAGTAACTAGCTCGACCATGAAAACGCGGCCTAAATTAATACTCAAAATTCTGATATCCAGCCTACAGATTCGAACTTTGCACCAATATGCAGGTTAGGGACTCTGGTATGAAACCCCTGCCAGCGCCAATTGACGAATCAATTTATAAAATACTGCAAGTACATCAATATATTGGGTGATTCAATAATTAAGAGGTTACATAATGCTGATCAAGTGCCCTAACTGTCAAAAATTTAATCGCTTGCCGCTGGACCGAATCAATCAAAAGCCCATTTGCGGGATTTGTAAATCGAGCTTACTCTTAGGAACTATCGACGCCGATCAGGCAAGCTTTAGGAAAATCTTAAGTCTCAGTAAAATACCTGTCATAGTTGATTTTTGGGCGCCTTGGTGCGGTCCCTGCAAAATGTTTGCCCCCACCTTTCTATCTAGCGCCAAAAAGAATGGCGAAAGTATTCTTCATATCAAACTCGATACCGAAGCAAATCCAGCAATCGGTCAGGAATTTTCAATTAGATCTATTCCAACTTTGGCAGGTTTTAAAAATGGTGCCGAAATGGAGAGGGTGAGTGGAGCGCTTTCTCCCCAACAGTTAGATCAGTTTGTTTTGCGACTACTTTAAAAATGTCACATTAAATCATAATCAACTAGTGCTTGCAGTAGCTCTTGTAGAGAATATTCACTACATCAAGCGCTACCTCACTAGATAGTGAATAGTATATTTGCTTGCCTTCTCTCCTAGTTTGAACCAGACCCTCATTGCGTAATACAGTTAATTGCTGAGAAAGCGTGGGTTGATGTATTCCTAAGGCACTCTCAAGATCTCCAACACACTTTTCACTTTGACTTATCTGGCACAACAATAGCAATCTATCGCTATTTCCTAGCGTTTTAAGTAGCCTACAAGCCTCATTTGCAGATTCCTGCATTCTTTCCAGATCCATATTCACAGCCATATCAGGCCCCAAGATTTTTTAGAACAAATTCGCACATCTCATTCATTTTACTTTATTATATAATATAATTAAGTAAATTAATTAACCGAATGCAGAGTCATGGATAAAAAACTAGGGATTTCAGGCCGAATAGCAGCATTCTTTCAAGGGGCACAAATTACCCCCCTGCTAGCGATTCTTGCTTTGCTTTTAGGTTTATTTGCCATCATCGTGACTCCGCGTGAAGAGGAGCCTCAAATTAATGTGACGATGGCTAATGTCATCATCCCCTTTCCTGGTGCAAGCGCTAAAAACGTAGAGGAAATGGTCTCGATTCCCGCTGAGCAAGTGCTCTCGCAGATTGCCGGCATCGAACATGTCATGTCGATGTCTCAAACAGGTCTTTCAGTAATCACTGTTCAATTCAAGGTTGGTGTCCCGAGAACAGAAGCCCTGGTAAGGCTGCACGATACCGTAGCAGCCAATTCAGATTGGTTGCCAAAAGATCTTGGGGTCATGCCCGCCATCATTAAGCCCAAGGGAATTGACGACGTTCCAATACTGTCACTGACGCTATTCTCAAAAAATCCTTCAATCAGATCGTATGAGTTAGAAAAAATAGCCAATCAAATTGAAATTGATTTGAAACGAGTGAAAGGGACGCGAGAAGTCACCACAATTGGAGGCCCAAAACGCGCAATCCGAATTGAGGTCAGTCCTGAGAAAATGGCGCTCAAGGGTGTCACCATTCCAGAACTCAGAATGGCGCTAGAAACTGCCAATCTAGGCATGCCAGTCGGTGATCTTCTTACAGAACAGGGAGCCGTTGCCATTGAAACTGGCCCTTTTCTAAGAAACTTAAAAGATGTGGAGAGTATTGCCTTAGGGGTTCGACAAGGCAACCCCGTTTACGTCAAGGATGTGGCTGCAGTCGTTGAGGGACCGATACAAAATCGACGCTTAGTTTGGCATACGGACGTGGCTGATAAAGGCTCTGAGGATCATCCAGCAGTCACGATTTCAGTCACTAAGAAACCTGGTGAAAATGCCGTCGACGTTTCCAATCAAGTACTCAGCCAATTGCAATCCCTAAGGTCTACCCTAATACCCAAAGATATTGAGATAGCAGTCTCTCGTAATTATGGTGAAACTGCTAATGAAAAAGCTAGCAAACTCATCCAGAAACTCATTTTTGCGACATTGTCAGTAGTGGCTCTGATTTTCTTTGCATTAGGTCGTAGAGAGGCGATGATTGTTGGATCGGCGGTTGTACTTACCTTAGCCGCCACATTATTCGCCTCCTGGGCTTGGGGATTTACTATCAATAGAGTCTCCCTATTTGCCTTGATATTTTCAATTGGAATTTTGGTGGATGATGCCATTGTGGTGGTTGAGAACATTCATCGACATCAACTGCTATTCCCTAATAAAAGCTTGAAGGAAATCATTCCTGGCGCAGTAGATGAAGTTGGCGGGCCTACCATTTTGGCAACACTTACCGTGATTGCTGCACTCCTACCCATGGCCTTTATTACTGGTCTGATGGGTCCTTACATGAGCCCCATTCCTATTAACTCCAGTATGGGCATGCTGCTATCACTTGCCATTGCCTTCATGGTGACACCTTGGATGGCAAGAATTTGGCTTGCTCAACATTCAGATAGTCAAAAGGCACACTTTAATCTCGCTCTGTGGATCAGTCCAAAGTTTAAGAAAATATTTGATCCCCTGCTCAGTGATCGATCTGGAAAAAGAAATAGAAAGCTGCTCGCAGGCGGGGTGATCGGAGCAATCTTGATTTCACTCTCACTACCAATGACAGGCTTAGTAGTACTAAAGATGTTGCCATTTGATAACAAATCAGAATTTCAAGTGATCTTGGATATGCCGCCAAGCACTAGGGTCGAAAAGACCTCAGAGGTTTTGAGGGAAATGGGCGTAGCCTTATCTAAATCTCCTGAAGTAAGTAGCTACCAGATTTATGCAGGCACTTCCGCCCCGATAAACTTTAATGGCTTGGTACGCCAGTACTACTTTAGACAAAGTCCAGCATTAGGCGATATTCAAGTTAACCTCGTAGATAAGCACCATCGCTCGGATCAAAGTCATGTTATTGCAAGCCGCATTCGCCCAGCATTGCAAGAGATTGCAAAAAAATATAACGCCAACGTCAAGGTGGTAGAGGTGCCTCCAGGACCCCCAGTCCTTTCACCAATCGTTGCCGAGATCTATGGCCCTACCCCAGAGGGTAGACTGAGTGTAAGTAAATCAGTGAGATCTGCTCTTGAGAGAACCGATGGAGTTGTCGACATTGATGACAGTAGCATCGCAAAATCGCCAAAGCAGTTCTTGCTAGTTGATCGTCGGAAGGCAAGCTTAATGGGCGTTTCTCAACAAGCGATTGTGACAACCTTAAGGGCTGGACTTGCTGGAGAAAACGTTGCTTATGTACATGACGAATCAAAATATCCTGCACCTACTGAAATCAGACTCCCGGAAAATAAACAGGATTCATTAAACGAGTTGCTGAAGTTGACTGTCAGAAACTCACAGCGGGAGGCAGTGCCTCTTAGCCAATTGGTATCTATCGTAGACGCAGACCGAGAGCAAATCATCTATCGCAAGGATCTTCTGCCGGTAAGCTATGTTATCGGAGATACCGCCGGAAAAGTGGATAGCCCTTTGTATGGCTTATTTAAAGCCAGATCGCTGACCAAAGAAATTAAAGATCCAAACGGCAAAGAAGTGGAAGAATTCTTTACTGCTGCTCCAAGTGATCCCTACCAAAGCTATGCCATCAAGTGGGATGGTGAATGGCAAGTTACTTATGAGACCTTCCGTGATATGGGCGCTGCTTATGCAGTTGGCCTAATACTCATTTATCTACTGGTTGTAGCGCACTTTGGCTCCTATCTCACACCACTCGTGATCATGGCGCCAATTCCACTTACGATTATTGGGGTAATGCCTGGGCATGCTCTGCTCGGAGCGCAATTTACAGCAACCTCCATGATTGGCATGATTGCGCTGGCTGGCATCATTGTGCGTAACTCAATACTGCTGGTTGATTTTATTAACCTCCAGGTTCGCCAAGGAATTGCTTTTAAGGATGCAGTAGTAGATGCTGCCATCACGCGAGCCCAACCTATTGCACTTACAGGGTTAGCGGCAATGCTGGGGGCATTCTTTATATTGGATGATCCGATTTTCAATGGCCTTGCAATCTCATTAATTTTTGGAATCCTGGTATCCACTGCACTCACCTTAATAGTGATTCCACTGCTCTATTACTCAGCTTATGCACATCGAGTAGACAAAATTCTCCAATCAACCCATTAATTAATTTAAGGAATTCATCATGACCTCTTGGCAAATTGTTCGCATCATTGCAGGCATATTTATTTTCATCTCAGTAGCGCTTGGCGCTCCTGGAAGTCCATGGTTTGTAAATGAATGGTTCTTAGCCTTTACTGCTTTTGTTGGCGCCAATATTTTTCAAAGTGGTTTCACTCGCTGGTGCCTTATGGAAACAATTGTTCGCAAGTTGGGCGCTAAAGCTGGCGCATAAACTCAAAGGTTACCAATGAAACTTCTCAATATAAAACCATTTGCAGCAGCTGCGATGGCGTTACTAGCCATGTCATCCAATCCAGCTATGGCAACAAGCTTAATGGAGGTATGGCATGAAGCACAAAATAGAGACCCAGAATTCATTGCCAGTCGTTATGAGCAGATGGCCGGAGAGAAGAGGCGCGATCAGGGAACTTCCTTATGGCTTCCAAGCGTCAACTTAACCGCCCTAACCGGTAGCATGAGCTACAACACCTCAACTACTGGCGCGCAATTCTATGCACCAGGTATGGGTACTTTTAATGGGGCTAATTTCAATACCTCAGTCAACAATGGTTTCGTTAACCGATATACCGTCGGCGCTACCCAATCAATTTATAACCGCGAGCGTCTCGCCCAAAGCCGACAGCTTAATCTCTCGGCCGATGCCTCCAATCTTGGAGCTCAAGTAGCTAACCAAAATCTGATTTTGTTGGTTGCTGAGCGCTATTTCGATGTCCTTAGTGCCGAAGAGGCTGTGAGATTGGTCAAAAAACAAGAAACGGCAATTTCCAATACTCGCCAACAAATTGAGAAGCGCTTTAGGCTTGGCGATGCCAGTCAAACTGATATCCAAGAAGCAAAAGAGAGATTGGAGACCGTAAAAGTACGCGCACTAGATGCAAGCAATAATCTTGCGGTCAAAAAACTTGCCTTACAGGACTTATTCGGGGGCGTAGTCAATATTGAGAAATCAAAAATCAACTTAAATGTTGCGCAACTATCACTTCCAAACCTCGAAACTCATGTTGGAAAGCTTAAGTCCCAGAACATACAACTGCAAATGCTTTCAACGCAAGAAAAAGCTGCAAAAGAAGAGGTTGAAAAGTACGGTGCGGCAGCCTCACCTAAGTTGGATGCGGTTGCACAGTCCTCTAAAGATAGTTTAAGTGGATCTGGCAATTTTGGTCCCGCTAGCAATACAGCAACCAATAATTATCTAGTTGGATTACAGCTCTCAATTCCCCTATATACCGGCGGCTACCGCACAGCTAAGCAAGAGGAGTCTTTGCTCTTGGTTGAAAAAACTAAAGCTGAGTACAACAAGTCTGAGCAGAATCTAGAGAGAACCTTAAGATCAATTTGGTATTCACTCAATAGCGCAAAGGATAAGCTGGCGGCATTATCTAGTGCCCAAAAGACTGGCGAAGCAAGGTTAAGCTCTACTCGGGACGGGTATTCGAATGGATCTCGTACCACGATGGAACTTTTGGGAGCTGAAAGCGACCTCATTGCCAATGACTATGCGCTTTATATGGAAAAAGTGAACTACCTTCTTAATCGATTACGCCTAGCTGCGCTTACGGGTGAAATCTCAGAGCAGGATCTTTCAATGGTGAATGCATATCTTAATTGATCCAATAAAAGCAAACTAAAAAGATCGAAGGAAATTAGATGAAGCATTTAGAAGCTAAAAAAATGTGGGATGACCGCTTTAATAGCGAAGACTTTCTATTCGGAACTGAAGCAAATACATTTTTACAAGAGATGGCCCCAAAGCACCTCAAAGAAAATGCCCGCATTTTGTGTATTGCAGATGGCGAAGGCAGAAACTCTACTTGGCTAGCCCAGCAGAATCACCAAGTTGATGCGTTTGACTTTTCTGATATTGCAATTGAGAAAGCAAAAAAGTTTGCGAGCAGTAAAAATGTAGCAGTCAATTACGTTGTATCTGATTGTGAGTCAATTAATTGGGAGGCGGGCGATTACGATGCAATCATTGCGATATTCATTCAATTCTCAAACCCCAAAGAACGCTCACGATTATTTAAAGATATGCTACTAGCATTAAAGCCGGGCGGCGTCTTAATCCTGCAGGGTTACACACCCAAGCAATTGGAATATAAAACCGGTGGGCCAAGTCAGATTGAAAATTTGTACACAGAACGAGTTATAAAGAGTTTGCTTAAGAATACAAAAATTGAAGTCTTAAAAAGCTATGAAGCAGAATTAAGCGAGGGAAAAGCACATTCTGGAAAATCAGCACTAATTGGGGTGGTGGCAATTAAGAAGCCAGTATCGATATGGCAGTTCGCCCTATCAGCAATTATGATGCCGATGTTTTCATAATCAGCAGTGAATTATTTTCTAACCATTACAAGCATTGCCTTTAGCGTCAGCGCCATTACTTAAGGTAACGCTAAAAATTTGGCATCCGGCCCACAGACTCGAACTATGCGTCATTATGCAATCGCACACTTAATCGCACAGTTACTTTTTTTCCGTATAGACCATTGATTTATATAGGG
>ERZ1034363.418-NODE-418-length-29726-cov-7.815373_pt1 | contig 29726 bp, 23 predicted proteins | sample MGYA00520616_ERZ1034363 | MGnify/ENA primary metagenome ERZ1034363 (study PRJEB33736, sample SAMEA104284506) | Azolla filiculoides | biome: Urban; feature: Water surface; material: Ditch water | place: Netherlands | collected 2015-10-28 | depth 0-0.1 m ... | reverse complement strand
CTCACCAAGTACCTGGGCGGCCACGGCACCAGCATTGGCGGCGCGATTGTGGACAGCGGCAAGTTCCCCTGGGCGGAACACAAGGCGCGCTTTAAGCGCCTAAACGAGCCGGATGTGAGCTACCACGGCGTGGTCTATACCGAGGCGTTTGGCCCGGCCGCCTACATCGGTCGTGCGCGCGTAGTGCCGCTGCGCAATATGGGCGCGGCCATTTCGCCCTTCAATGCGTTTCAGATCCTGCAAGGCATTGAGACGCTGGCGCTGCGCATGGAGCGCATTACCGAGAACACCATCAAGGTGGCCAAGTTCCTGCAAGGCCACGCCAAGGTGGGCTGGGTCAACTACGCCGGCCTGCCCGAGCACCCTGACCACGCGCTGGCGCAAAAGTACCTGGGCGGTAAGCCTTCCGGGCTGATGACGTTTGGCGTGAAAGCCGCAGAAGGCAAGCGCCGCGAAGCCGGTGCGGCCTTTCTGGATGCGCTGCAGGTGTTTACCCGCCTGGTGAATATTGGCGATGCCAAGTCACTGGCCACGCACCCGGCCTCCACCACCCACCGCCAACTCTCGCCCGAAGAGCTGGCCAAAGCGGGTGTACCCGAAGATGCCGTGCGTCTATCGATTGGCATTGAGCACATTGACGACCTGCTGGCCGACTTGGATCAGGCGCTGTCGGCAACCTGATTTCCCGTAAACAAGCAAAAGGGCGGCGCGGAAGTGCCGCCCTTTTTTGTTTTGAATGGCATATGGCTTGCGTATCTTTAGATGCAATGTGCATATACAAACAACCAAGTATTCGTTGGTCTTTGGTGGTCGGGTCTGCACAATCGCGGCTCTGTTGCGGCGCAGTGCGCCCGCTTTGTCCCATAGAAAAGACCACCTCATGTCACTGAAACAAAAAATCTCGTTGGTTGTCGCGACCCTTGCCCTGTCTGCCAGCACCTTGGCAAATGCCCAGACTCTGCTGAATGCGTCGTATGACGTGTCACGCGAGTTTTACAAGGACGTAAACGCCGCCTTTATTGCCAGCTACAAGAAAACCAGCGGCAAGGACCTGAAGATTGACCAGTCCCACAGCGGCTCCAGTGCCCAGGCGCGTGCCGTCAACGACGGTCTCGATGCCGATGTGGTCACCATGAACACCACCACCGATGTGGACTTTTTGGCCAACGCCGGCATCGTGGCAAAGGACTGGCGCAAGCAGTTTGCCCACAATGCCTCGCCCACCTCCAGCACCATGTTGTTCCTGACCCGCAATGGCAACCCCAAGGGCATCAAGGATTGGGACGACCTGGTCAAGCCCGGCGTTCAGGTGGTGGTGGTCAACCCCAAGACGGGCGGTAACGGCCGCATGGCCTACATGGCGGCCTGGGGCTATGCCAAGAAAAAGGGTGGCAGCGATGCCCAGGCGGTCGAGTTTGTCGGCAAGCTTTACAAAAACGTTCCGGTGCTGGCCAAGGGCGGGCGTGATGCCACGACCATCTTCTTGCAACGCAATATTGGCGATGTGCTGATCACGTTCGAGTCGGAAGTGGTGTCGGTGGACCGCGAATTTGGTACCGGCAAGGTGGATGCGGTGCACCCAAGCATCAGCATCGTGGCGGAAAACCCGGTGGCCGTGGTGGAGCGCACCGTGGCCAAGAAGGGCACCGCCGATGCGGCCAAGGCCTACCTGAACTACCTCTATACCGATGAGGCGCAGGAGATCGCCGCCAAGCACGCCCTGCGCCCGATCAATCCGGCGATTCTGAAAAAGTACGCCACGACCTTTAAGCCGATTCAGCTGTTCACCGTGGAAGAAGTGTTTGGTTCGTTTGCCGAAGCCCAGAAGCTGCACTTCAATGATGGCGGCCAGTTCGACAAGCTTTACACGGTCAAGTAAATGAGTGCGGTCAACACGGTGACCCTGCCTTTGCAGGCGGGGGCGGATGGGTCTGCGCGCCGCGCGCCGCGCAGGGTATTGCCTGGCTTCAAGCTGACCTTGGGCTATACGCTGTTTTATCTGAGCGTGATCGTTCTAATTCCGCTGTCGGCGTTGATCTTCAAAACCTTCACGCTGACCTGGGACCAGTTTGTGGCTGCGGTGAGTAGTCCGCGCGTGATGGCGTCGTATCGTTTGACGTTTGGCGCCTCACTGATTGCGGCTAGCGTCAACGCGGTGTTTGGCCTGCTGGTGGCCTGGGTGCTGGTGCGTTACAGCTTCCCCGGCAAAAAGATCATTGATGCGCTGGTGGACCTGCCGTTTGCACTGCCAACCGCCGTGGCCGGCATTTCGCTGACCGCGCTGCTGGCCAGCAATGGCTGGATCGGCTCGATCCTGGAGCCATACGGCATCCAACTCGCCTTCAATCCCAATGGGGTGGTGATTGCGCTGATCTTTATTGGCCTGCCGTTTGTGGTGCGCACCGTGCAACCGGTGCTGGAAGACGCTGAAAAAGAACTCGAAGAAGCCGCCACCTGCCTGGGAGCCACCCGATTGCAAACCTTCTGGTACGTGATCTTTCCGACCATTGCGCCCGCGCTGCTCACCGGCTTTGCCATGGCCTTTGCCCGTGCCATTGGCGAATACGGCTCGGTCATCTTTATCGCCGGCAACATGCCCATGATTTCCGAGATCACGCCGCTCATCATCATCGGCAAGCTGGAGCAATACGACTACGCCGGCGCGACCGCCGTTGCCGTGGTGCTGCTCATCATTTCCTTTGCGCTGCTGCTGGTGATCAACGCCCTGCAAGCCTGGCAACGCCGCCGTTCCGGAGGAGCCTCGCAATGAGCAACACCCGTACCGTGCGCCGCGCGCAGGCCGGCACCACCGAACCCACCTGGGTCAAGTGGACGCTGCTGACCATCGCGCTGATTTTTATCTTTTTGTTCCTGGTGCTGCCCTTGGCTGCGGTGTTTACTGAGGCCTTGCGCAAGGGCTGGGATGCGGCGTTTGAGGCCCTCAAAGAACCCGACGCCTGGAGCGCCATTCGCCTGACACTCATCACCGCGGCCATTGCGGTGCCGTTGAATTTGGTGTTTGGCATTGCTGCCGCCTGGTCGATTGCCAAGTACGAGTTCCGGGGCAAAGCGTTTTTGACCACGCTGGTGGACCTGCCGTTCTCGGTGTCGCCTGTGGTGGCCGGTCTGATTTATGTGCTGATGTTTGGTGCGCAAGGCTGGATTGGCCCGTGGTTGCAGGCGCATGACATCAAGATCGTATTTGCCATTCCCGGCATCGTTTTGGCCACCATCTTTGTAACCTTCCCGTTCATCGCCCGTGAGCTGATCCCGCTGATGCAGGCGCAGGGCACCGAAGAGGAGCAGGCCGCCATCGTGCTGGGTGCCACCGGCTGGCAGACCTTCTGGCATGTGACGCTACCCAATATCAAGTGGGGCCTGGTCTATGGCGTGATCCTGTGCAATGCGCGCGCCATGGGTGAGTTTGGCGCGGTGTCGGTAGTGTCAGGGCACATTCGCGGCCAGACCAACACCATCCCGTTGCACGTCGAAATTTTGTACAACGAATACCAGAGCGTGGCCGCCTTTGCCGTGGCCTCTTTGCTGGCCCTGTTGGCCCTGGTGACGCTGGTGATCAAGCAAGTGGTGGAGTGGCGGTTCGAGCGCGACCAGAAGGCCGCAGCCGCTTTGCCGCCAGAACGCCCTATGGCCGCTGCGCCCGCCGCCACCTGAACAACATTAAGAACACCGAGAAGAACCATGAGCATCGCTATCCGCAACGTCGACAAACACTTCGGCGCCTTTCACGCCCTGCGCAATGTGAGCCTGGACATTGAGTCCGGCGAACTGGTGGCACTGTTGGGCCCTTCCGGATGCGGTAAGACCACGCTGTTGCGCATCATTGCCGGTCTCGAGACGGCCGACCAAGGCAACATTTTGTTCAGCGGCGAGGACACCACCGACGTGCATGTGCGGGACCGCAATGTGGGCTTTGTGTTCCAGCATTACGCGCTGTTCCGCCACATGAGCGTGTTTGACAACGTGGCCTTTGGCCTGCGCATGAAGCCGCGCGCCACGCGCCCCAGCGAAGCAGTCATCAAGGAAAAGGTGCACAAGCTGCTTGACCTGGTGCAGCTCGACTGGTTGTCCGACCGCTATCCGGCGCAACTCTCCGGCGGTCAGCGCCAGCGTATTGCGCTGGCCCGTGCGCTGGCGGTGGAGCCCAAGGTGCTGCTGCTGGACGAACCCTTTGGTGCGTTGGATGCCAAGGTGCGCAAGGAACTGCGCCGCTGGCTGCGTCGCCTGCATGACGACCTGCATGTGACCAGCATTTTTGTGACGCACGACCAGGAAGAGGCCCTGGAAGTGGCCGACCGTGTGGTGCTGATGAACAGCGGAACCATCGAGCAAATTGGTTCGCCGCAAGAAGTGTGGGACCACCCGGCCAGCCCGTTTGTGTATGGTTTCCTGGGCGATGTGAACCTGTTCCATGGCCGCGCGCACGAAGGCGAAATGCTGATTGGTGAAGACCACCAGGGTGTGCGCCTGGCAAGCCCCGAGCACAGCCAAGCGCAAGACGCCAAGGCTTTTGCCTACGTCCGTCCGCACGACCTGGAAGTGAGTCGCTACAAGGCCGGCGACAACACGGGCATCAGTGCCTACCAGCCGGCGCGCGGCATTCCGGCCAAGCTGGTGCGTGCGATTGTGGTGGGCCCGATTGCGCGATTGGAACTATTGCCGCTGGATGCATCTGCCGCAGGAAGCGGCGACATCATCGAGGCGCAAATCCCTGCCAGTCAGTTTGCTATCGAAGGTTTCAAGGAAGGCGAAACGCTGGTGCTCACCCCGCGCAAGGCGCGCGTGTTTGTGGCCTAAAGGCCCGTGCGGCAGCTTAAAAAAGCCTTAGGCTTGCACGCTGAATTGCAGCGAGGTGTTACGGCACTGGGGGCAGAAGTGGGGGGCCGTCAGGCCCTTGCCAGTTGCAGCCCGTGTGCCGGGTAGTGCAGGACGGGTTAAAGCTTCTTCACCATACGACAGCACGTTGGAGGTCTGACAGCTTGGGCACACCGGTGTTGCCTTGCGCAAGCCCAATTGGGCCTTGACTGCCGAGCATCGGGTGCAAAAGAACGGATGAAAGGCCAGTTCGGCGACATCGCTCTGATGCACGCTTTCGTGTCGATAGCCGCATTTGCATTGACCCAAAAGGGTGTGCTCCAATGGGGTTTTGGGCGCCTTCGTGTCACTGCGCAGGGTGGTGTAGTGACTCATAGCTTAATCGCGTGAATGCGATTCGAGCTGGGCTAAAAGCAGTCTGGCCGAAGACAGATTGGTAGCGCAAGGCACGTCATGCACATCGCAGGCACGCACCAGCGCGTTGATGTCGGGCTCATGGGGCTGCGGCGTCATCGGGTCGCGCAGGAAGATAACGGCGTCGATTTCACCCTGCGCCAGCCGTGCGCCTATTTGCAGGTCGCCTCCCAGTGGACCGCTCAACAAGCGCTCCACGGTCAGCCCCACTTCATTCGTCAACCGGCCGCCGGTCGTTCCAGTGGCGCAGAGCTGCACGCTGCGCAGGAACGTTGAAAACTCTTGCGCCAGCGCCACCATGGTGGCCTTCTTGTTGTCGTGTGCGATCAAGGCGATGTGGAGTGGCATGGTGCGGGCTTTCAAGAAACGGACAACCACAGCATGGCGTAGGGCGCCAGGGTGAGGCCTCCCTTCAAGCGAAGGGTACGATCGGAAATCAGATCCAGCGCAGTCTCCGGCAGGGCCTGAAACACCTGACTGGTGCAGTGCTGCGGAAACTCGCTGAAGTTAGCCAGCACCAGCACCTTTTGCGCGGCGCTGTTTCGCTGGTAGCCCAGAACGCTCGGGTTATCGGTGCGAAAACCAATCAGGTGGCCACCCGCAAACGCTTCGCAGCGGGCGCGCTGCTGAATCAGATGGGTAAGACCCATAAACACCTTGCCGGACGGGCTGAAGGGGTTGTTGCGGCTGCGGTACAGGGCCTCCTGGTAATGCGGGCGGTGCACCCAGCGGCTGTCGGCGCGCTTGCCTTCTTCATCCAAATAGCTGTGGTCGTTCAGCGTGGCTACCTCGTCGCCCAGATAGATCAGCGGAATGCCGCCGCTGCTCAGAATCACGCTGTACAGCAGCAGGATGCGCTGGCTGGCGTACGGGTCGTTTTGCTCCAGGCCGCATAGCGAAGCGGTGGTTCCGCACAGGCGGCAATCGCCGGTTTGCGGGTTGTCCTGAAACGGAACGCCCCGCGCAAAGCTGCCCTCAAAGCGATTCACAAAAAAGCGGTTCAAGAACTGGCGGTGGTCAAAGCCGTTGACGTCAAAGCGGATGGCGTCTTCGTCGGCAAAGGTCCAGCCGATGTCGTCGTGGCTGCGCACGTAGTTGACCCACGCGGTATCCGGGTGCAGGTTGTGGCGCTCTTCCAGGGCTTGTTGCAGCAGGTTTACCTCGCGCGTGGCCAGGGTGTTCCATAGCAGCGCCATTTGCAGCGGGTTGTAGGAAATTTGGCACTCTTCGGGCGAGATGTACTTGACCACATCGTCCGGGTGCACGATCGCTTCCGACTTGAACAGCATGGCCGGTGCGGCAATGCGCACCAATGCGCTGAATGCGCGGATCACCGTGTGCGCTTCGGGCAGGTTTTCACAGGAAGTGCCCAGCCGCTTCCAGACGAAGGCCACTGCGTCCATGCGCAAGAACTCAACGCCCAGGTTGGCGATCTCCAGCATCTCGCCGGCCATGGCCTTGAATACCGCGGGGTTGCTGTAATTCAGGTCGAGTTGGAAGGAGTTAAAGGTAGTCCAGATCCAGCGGCCGTCGGGCAGTTGCGAAAAACCGCCGGGGTGCGCGTCCGGGAAGATTTCGCGCAGTGTTTTGTCGTACGCATCCGGCATGGTCCGGTCAGGGAAGATGTAATAAAAGTCTTGGTACTGCGGGTCACCTGCCAGGCAGGCCTTTGCCCAGTCGTGCTCATCCGAGGTGTGGTTGAAGATGAAGTCCAACACCAGACTGATGCCTTCCCTTCGGAGCGCCAGCGCCAGATCGCGCAGGTCGTCAATGCTGCCAATGGCGGGGTTGGTCTCGCGGTAGCTGCTGACGGCATAGCCGCCGTCGTTGTGTACCTCGGGGCACTTGAACGGGGGCATCAGGTGCAGGTAGGTCAGCCCCAGTTCCTTGAAGTAGGGAATGCGGGCCTTCAGGGCCTGCAAGTTGCCGGCATACAGGTCCACATAGCACACGCCACCGAGCATTTTTTGTGACTGAAACCAGCGCGGATCGTTTTCGCGGGCGGCGTCCAACGCATGCAGGTCGGTCGGTCGCTGTAGCGCGTAAACAAACGCCTCGGTCAGGAGGTCCAGCAAAAAGTCATTGAAACGCGGGTCCTCGCCATAGAGCGAGGACAACTCCTTCTCCAGATTGCCGTAATGGGTGTCCAGACGCCGATCAAAGGCCCGCCATACTGGATCGTCGGGGAGTGCGTGCGTGCGGGCTCGAATCTGGGACTTGATCAAAGCCAAGGAAGCGGGGGCGATGGTTTGAAGCATAGGGGGACAGGTTCTTGATCAATAGGATTTCAGCGGCAATGGATCGTACTGCTGTGCAAACAGAGCGCCCCAGGGATCGCAGTCAATTTCGCGGTCGACAATGCGTCCGCCTTCCAGCCCGCTTCCGGCAATCAAACTGAAACGGGCGAAGGTGGGGGGCAGGGGCTGGCGCACAAAGCGCTCGCTTAAATTGAATACACAGAGTACACACTGCGAACCATCCTGGCGGGTAAACATCAGCAAGTTCTCATGCATGCTAAGCAGTTGCATTTTTCCGTAGCGCAGCGCAGGAATAGTGCGCCGCCAGCACAGGAATCTGGCAATCGACGAAGGAACTTCCAGCAAATGTCCAGCCAGAGGATGGTCTAGAAGGGGGCTTCCTTTTAGGCACAGAGGAAGCGCCAATGCGAGCGCCAGCAGACGGGGGGCGACATCCATGCCGGCCTGTTGCGCGCCGGGATGCAGCCATTGGGCGCTAACCAGCCATAGCGGCCAACCCCGACCGTACAGCCGATGAACGTAGGTTAGCGCGGCATGGGCGAAGGGCGCTTTGCACTCCTGTTCGAGCCAGTCCTGGCAATGCGCGATGCGCAACAAGTCCACGCCGTCGGCTTCCGCGTTGTTTGAGTCGGCCCTGCCTCTCGGCACATCTGCCCACCGGTAGCAAGCCTGCTTCGGTAGAGGAGGAACATAAGTCAGGCTTGCGCGGCTTGGTTTGATTTGAAGTTCCTGCAAGTCAGCCAGCACCCGCAGTCCTGCAGGAATGGCGATCTCCGCCACGGCGCGGAGTCTGGCAGGTAACGTTTGCGCTGCTGTCAGATCGGTGATTTGGGAGAGACACCTTCCATAACCGGTGCCCGATTGTCCGGGCCTGGATGCGAGCCACAGGACATCGATACCCGATGCTGCCAAGTGTTCAAGCGCCGCCTGCAGTGCCTGGGAGTCGGCGGGTAACGCGCAAAATCCATCTTCGGAATCGGTGCGCTGAATGCGGTACACCGCCTGTCCGCGCAAAACCACCCGCCGCCCCAGGCCGGGCTTGGCGTGATCTCGGTGATCAACGGCGAATTGCATGTGAATGGGCAGGTGCGAAATGGATGGAGTAGGGCGTCGCGACGATGACCGTCAGGCCGCTCAAATGCCATCGATTAGACAATTACGCAAACGATTGCGCATCGGGTTTTACCCTGAAGCGCTCATCCGGCCGCGGTCGGATGAAGGGACAGTTAACGGGAACTCTTGCGTTCGATCAGTGTGGCGGGCAGCAAAATCGACCGGCTCGCGCCCCCTGCGATTTTTTCGTTTAGAAGATCCACCATTGCAAGAGCGGCCAGACCAATGGGCTGGTCGATGGTGGTTAAGGTGGGGTGCACAAATGCGGAAAGTGAAATGTTGTCGTAGCCCACCAACTTGACTTGCTTTGGAACCCGGATATTTTTGCTGGCCAAAGTCGCGAGGGCGCTCATGGCTCCCACGTCGCTGGTCGCAAACACGGCATCAAACTCCACCCCTTCGTCCAGTGCGGAGTTGATCGCAAACTCAATCTCTTTGGCCGAAAGTGGGCAATAGCGGTGTAGGGTTTTGTCAGGCTTGATGCCCGCCTGCTTGAGCGCCTTGACATAGCCCAAGTAACGCTGCTTGCCTTCAGGAAACTTGGAATCACCCAGAAACAAGATTCTCTTGGCGCCGCCATCCAGCAAGTGGCAGGTCGCCAGGTAACCACCCCCCAGATTGTCACCACCGACGACCGAATATTTGGTTTCGGGCAGCAGTGCGCCCCACGCCACCATCGGAACACCGGCAGCTTCCAGTGCATTCAGCGTAGCGTGATGCGTCGATTGGCCAATGACCAACAAGCCACTCACCTGGCCACTGTTGACGAAGGATTCCAACTCCGCCCTGTGGTTGGTGCGCACGCGCGTGAGCAGCAAGTTTTTGCCCTGGGCATTCAGCACATCCGCGATATGCCCGATCAAACTCAGAATAAAGGGGTCGGAAATGGGTTGCTCATCTCCAATGGTGACGACAACACCAATGGCGTTAGTCTGCCCCTTGCGCAAATTGGCAGCGCTGTGATTGACTTTGTAGCCCAGGTCCCTGGCCATATCTGCGATGCGCAACCTGGTTGGCTCGGGGATGCTGGCATGGCCGCTCAAGGCCCTTGAAACCGTGGCCGCCGAAACGCCCGCCATACGGGCCACATCCACCATTTGAACGCGACCACCCGAGGGCACAACCGGGGTGGCTGGAGCAGACTTCTTTCGGGCCGTTGAGACCTTTGCTGTGGGTACTGTTTTCTTCATGGCAACGGGGTATTTTTCAAAAGGCAAACCTACTCGGGGTGTGCCGAATGCCATGTTACTTGACGAAGTGTGGATGGAAATGTGGTGTAACCCGGACACGTGGACACCCCAATGCAAAAAGTCTGCATAGCCGCTGACGCAGAGGTGGTCAAACAAAGGGGGTGGGCGTAAACCGGCAATTTCAGCCTGTAACTCGCATGAAAAGCGGATCCGGGTTTTCCCTTGGCTTTGCCCGCTTGTGCAAGCTTTTTGAAAGAATTCATCCCGTTCGTGCAATCGATTGCGCAAACAACGAGGAGTGATCGCTTTGATCCTCCCAAACATGAAATAACCGAGGACATTAAATGAGCAAACACGTTTCTTTCTCTCTCAAGGCAATCGCTGGCGCTGCGCTGATCGTAGCGGCTGGATCTGCCATGGCAGCTGCCGAATTTGGCGCCAATATTGAACTGGACAACACCAGCCGCAGTGGCTCCGCTGTGGCAGCCGGTAGCGACGGCCTCAGCCAAAATGGTCGTGTTGAAGTGGGTGTTTCCGCCAAAGTGGGTGCCGATGCTTTCGTAGCCGGTCGCACCTCCTTCCTGACGCAGAAGGGCGGCACATTGGCAACCGATGACATGTGGGTTCAGTTGGGCAATAAGTCTGGTGATGTAAAGCTGGGTCGCTTCGAAGGCGCTGACCTGTTCCCCCTGATTTCTGATACGTTGGTTAACCATGCCGGTTCCGTGTACGGGACCAACACTTTGCGCGGCCGTATGGGTAGCGAAGTGTTCCATGCCGCAGGTACCCTGAACCTGGGCGGTTCGAATTCCCTCGAAATTGGTTACATCGACGGCACCAAGAACTCCGTCGCTGCTGTTGGAGCCAAGGGCTTGCGCGCCGTGGCCTCGTTTGGTGCAGGCGCTCTGAGCGCCCGTGTCGGTGTCGAATCTGGTGAGTACGCTCCCATTGGTGCAGCACCGGCCAACAAAGTTCAAGGTTGGGGCCTGACTGCTACCTATGACGCAGGCAGCTTCAAGTTGACCGGTAACTACTCCAATGGCAAGCAGGATGCTGCAGCGAACAACAACAAGTCCGCTTACGCCCTGTCGGTCGGAGTGGGCGCTTTCGGTGCCGGCTATGTGGCTGCAACGAATGACCAAGCCGGTGGCGACGTCAAGGTCAACACCGCTTACGCTGCCTACTCGATTCCCCTGTTTGGTCTGAAGGGTGCTTCTGTGACACCCGCTATCTCGAGTTCTACTGCCAAAGACAGCGTGACGGGCGCATCTACCTCTGAAAACGCCGTGCGCGTGCGTCTGAACTACGCTTTCTGATGGTTCTGCCTGAATAGGGCACTTTTTCGGTTTGACTTTCCAAGGTTTGGGGCCCTTTGCGGGGCCCCTTTTTTTGAAAAGTCATTGTGAATCGTGCACCGAGTTACATCGGTGTTACCAGGGTTTTACCTTATTACGCAAACGATTGCGTAAATGTTCCAATGCGTACGCCTCGAGCATTTACTGCAGTTTCACCTTTTTAAACATGGAGATCTTTCGAATGAACATCAGTTTCAAGGCAGCCCTCGCTGCGGTAGCCATTCCCTTTGCTATGACAGCGGTCAACGCTGCCACCATCACCATCTCCTGCGGCAATAACGCTGCCGACGTGGAGTTCTGCGGCAAGTTCGCCGAAGACTGGGGCAAGAAGAACGGTCACACCGTCAAGATGTACACACCACCGGCCAGCTCCACCGACCAACTGGCCTTGCTGCGTCAGCAATTTGCTGCCAAGTCCGGCGACATCGACGTGCTGATGATTGACGTGGTCTGGCCTGGTGTGATCAAGGATCACCTGGTGGACTTGAAGAAGTATTCCAAGGGTGTTGAAAAAGACCACTTCCCAGCCATCGTTGCCAACAACACCGTGGATGGCAAATTGCTGGGTATGCCCTGGTTTACCGACGCTGGCCTGTTGTTCTACCGCAAAGACCTGCTGGCCAAGCACGGCGTGAAGGTTCCCCAGACTTGGGACGACCTGGCCACCGGCGCCAAGAAGATTCAAGACGCAGAGCGCGCAACCGACAAGGATTTCCAGGGCTTCGTGTTCCAGGCCAAGGCCTATGAAGGTCTGACCTGCGACGCATTGGAGTGGGTGTACAGCTTCGGCGGCGGCACCATCGTCGACGGCAAGGGTGATATCACCATCAACAACCCCCAGGCTGCCAAGGCACTCGACGCAGCCGCTTCCTGGATTGGCACCATCGCTCCCCAGGGCGTGCTGAACTATGGTGAAGAAGATGCCCGTGGCGTCTGGCAAAACGGCAAGGCTGCGTTCATGCGCAACTGGCCGTACGCGTGGTCCCTGGGCCAGGCAGCTGACAGCCCCATCAAGGACAAGATCGGCGTCGCCGCTCTGCCCGCAGGCACTGGCCCTGGCGCCAAGAAGGCAGCTACCCTGGGCGGCTGGCAACTGGCTGTGAACAAGTACTCCAAGAATGTGGATGCTGCGGCTTCCCTGGCTTTGTACATGAGCAGCGCAGAAATTCAGAAGAAGCGTGCTGTGGGCGGTTCTTACAACCCCACGATTCCTTCGCTGTACAAGGATGCTGACGTGGCCAAGGCCAATCCGTTCATGATCGAATTGCTCGACGTGTTCACCAACGCGGCTGCCCGTCCGGCCACCGCTACCGGCCTGAAGTACCCCGAAGTGTCGCAAGCCTTCTGGGACGCTGCCCACGACGTTCTGGAAAAGAAGTCTGACGGCGCTGCAGCCGTCAAGAAGCTCGAAGGCAAGCTGAAGTCCATCAAGAAGGCTTCCTGGTAAGCCATTGATGCAGATCGCAGCCGCCAGGTTGCGATCCTGAATCTGGGGCTGCAGTCCAATGGGATGCAGCCCCACAAAGTTTTAACTTGATGTCTGGACTCTGACCATGAACCAACGAACCCGTGCTGCCTGGATGTTCCTGGCGCCCATGTTGTGTCTGATGTTTTTCGTAGCGGGCTGGCCCCTGGCGCGCTCCATCTGGTTCAGCTTCACCGACACCAATATCAACAACCTGGCCGAATACCACTACGTTGGCCTGGATAACTATTTCTCCGAATACGGACTCTTTGGCAACTCGATCTTTTCAGCCGAGTTTTGGGAGACCGATTGGGGTGTTTCCATCAAGAACACCTTTCAGTTCTCCATCATTTCCGTAACCCTTGAAACCCTCGCCGGTCTGGGCGTGGCCATGTTGCTCAACCAGGAATTCAAAGGACGCACGCTGGTGCGTACTGCGGTGCTGGTGCCCTGGGCGATTCCGACGATTGTGTCGGCCAAGATGTGGGGCTGGATCTTGCATGACCAGTTCGGCCTGATTAACCAGTTGCTGATTGACTGGGGCCTGATTGCCAAAAAGATCGCCTTTACCGCCGACCCCAGCTACGCATTGCTGACCGTGGTGGCGGTGGACGTCTGGAAGACCACGCCGTTCATGGCGCTGCTGATTCTCGCCGCGCTGCAGACCCTGCCGAAGGACTGCTACGAGGCTGCTCGCGTGGATGGCGTGCATCCGTTGCGCGTTTTCTGGAAAGTGACATTGCCTTTGATTCGCCCCGCGCTGTTGGTGGCTGTGGTGTTCCGCATGCTCGACGCCCTGCGCATCTTCGACCTGATTTATGTGTTGACCTCCAACAGCGGCAGCACCATCAGCATGTCGGGTTTTGTGCGCCGCGACATGGTGGACAACGGCAACCTGGGCTCCGGTTCGGCCGGTGCCACCTCGCTGACGCTAATCATCTTTATTGCCGCACTGCTGTTCCTGCGGGCGACCCGCGTCAAACTGAATGAGGAGTCCAACTGATGAACGCCCGTCCTTTGTGGGGCTCTGTGGTCCTGTACTTCTTTGCCGCGCTGATCGTGGTGATCTCCGTGTACCCGTTCCTGTACACGGTGGCAACCTCGCTGAAGTCGGGCACCGAGCTGTTCAGCACCAGCTTGATGCCGGACAACCCCAGCCTGAACAACTACATCACCCTGTTCAAGGGCAAACAGCCCTTTGGCACGCAGCTTTGGAACTCCGTCATGGTGGCCACCACCACCGTGGCCATCTCCATGTTCATGGCCATCACGGCGTCGTATGCCCTGGGACGCATTGCCTTCAAGGGCAAGGGCGCCTTGTTGCTGACGATTCTGGCCGTGTCGATGTTCCCGCAAGTGGCCGTGCTGTCGGGCATGTTTGAGCTGATGCAAAGCCTGGGTCTGTACAACCGCACGCTGGGGTTGGTGGTTCCGTACACGGTGTTTACCTTGCCCTTTACGGTATGGATGCTGACCACGTTTATGCGCGGCATGCCCAAGGAACTCGAAGAGGCGGCCATCATGGACGGTTGCGGCCCGATGCGCATCATCTTCTCGGTGTTCATGCCGCTGCTGGCTCCGGCGCTGGTGTCCACCGGCTTGCTCGCCTTCATTGCCGCATGGAACGAGTTTTTGTTTGCCCTGACCTTCGTGTCGGATGACTTCAACCGCACGGTGCCAGTGGGCATCTCGATGATTTCCGGTGCGACCGCCTACGAAATTCCGTGGGGAAGCATCATGGCGGCCTCGGTCATCGTGACGGTGCCGCTGGTGGTGCTAGTGCTGGTGTTCCAGAAAAAGATTGTTTCCGGCCTGACCGCAGGTGCGGTCAAGGGCTGATTGATTACGCGAAATTCCAATGACCAAAGCAAGCAATAACGAATGGTGGCGCGGCGGCGTCATCTACCAAATCTACCCGCGCTCCTACCAGGATAGCAATGGCGATGGCGTGGGCGACTTGGCCGGCATCACTGCACGCCTGGAGTATGTGGCCCGCCTGGGTGCCGACGGCATCTGGCTGTCGCCTATTTTCAAGAGCCCGATGAAAGACTTCGGCTACGACGTCAGCGATTACCGCGACATCGACCCCTTGTTCGGCACCCTGGACGACTTCCGTGTGCTGGTCCAACGCGCGCACGACCTCGGCCTGAAAGTCATGATCGACCAGGTGCTGTCGCACACCTCCGACCAGCATCCCTGGTTCAAGGAAAGCCGCAGCAGCCGTGACAACGCCCGTTCCGACTGGTACATATGGGCCGACGCGAAAGGGGATGGAACGCCACCCAACAACTGGCTCTCCATCTTTGGTGGCAGCGCCTGGCAGTGGGACACCGGACGGCTGCAGTACTACATGCACAACTTCCTGACCTCGCAACCGGACCTGAATTTCCATAACCCCGATGTGCAGCAGGCCTTGCTGGACGACGTGCGTTTCTGGTTGGAGTTGGGTGTGGACGGTTACCGCCTGGATACCGCCAATTTCTACTTCCACGACAAGCAGTTGCGCAGCAACCCCGGTCGTGGCCAACCTACGGGCGAAGATCCTGCGGTCGATGCCGTCAACCCCTACGGTTGGCAATGGCACCACTTTGACAAAAGCCAGCCCGAAAACCTGGTGTTCCTGCAGCGCCTGCGCGCCTTGCTCGACGAATACCCCGACACCACCATGGTGGGTGAGATTGGTGACGATGACGGTCTGGGCCGCATGGCCGAGTACACCAGCGGAGGCGACAAACTGCACATGGCCTACTGCTTTGACTTGCTGGGCAAGCAGTTCAGTGCGCCCTTTCTGCATGGTCTGTTCTCGCGCTTCCTGAATGTGGTGGGTGACGGCTGGCCATGCTGGGCCCTGTCCAACCACGACTGTGTGCGCGTCGCTTCGCGCTGGGGGGGGGAGCAGCCCGATGCGCGCCTTCTGCGCTTGGCAGCAGCCTTGCAGATGACGCTGCGTGGAAGCCCCTGCGTTTACCAAGGCGACGAACTGGGCTTGACCGAAGCCAACATCGCCTTTGAAGATTTGCAAGACCCGTTTGGCATCACCATGTGGCCCAAATTCAAAGGGCGTGATGGTTGCCGCACGCCTATGCCTTGGGCAGCAGACGAAGCACACGGTGGCTTTGGTGCCGGCAAGCCCTGGTTGCCCAGTGCTCCCGAACACCAAGCGCTGGCGGTTGACCGCCAGCAGGCCGACGAAGCCAGCCTCTTGCATTACTACACGCGTCTGCTGCACTGGCGCCGCGAGCAGCCTGCGCTGCTCAAAGGCAGCATGCAGTTGCTGCCTTTGCATGCGCAAGTGCTGGCGTTTGAGCGCACCGAAGGCTCGCAGCGCCTGTTGTGTGTATTCAATTTCAGCGCAGAGGCATTGAACTGGGAACTGCCGGCGGAGTACGCCGCGGCGCAAACCCGGTCGGATAGCCCGGTCCCTGGTGGCCAGATCGTTGCCGGCACCGTGGTGCTACAGCCCTGGGGTGGCCTGGTGGCCAACCTGTGAAACAGTGAAGGAAAAAGAGCATGTCCAAGATCGAGTTTCGTAACGTTTGCAAGCGCTATCCCAACGCACCCGCGCTAACCATCAACAACGCCAATCTGGTGATTGAAAAGGGTGAGTTCTGCGTTTTTGTGGGCCCCTCCGGCTGCGGCAAATCCACCTTGCTGCGCATGGTGGCCGGTCTGGAGGACATCACCGACGGTGACCTGTTCATTGACGGCGAACGGGTCAACGACCTGCCTCCCGCGCGCCGTGGCGTGGCGATGGTTTTCCAGAGCTACGCGCTGTACCCGCACATGACCGTGCGCGAAAACATGGCCTTTGGCCTGAAAGTGTTGGGGTCGGATGCAGGCGCCATCGATACCAAGGTGCGTGAAGCCGCCGAAGTGCTGCAACTCACCCCTTTGCTGGACCGACTGCCCAAGGAGCTGTCCGGTGGCCAGCGCCAGCGCGTGGCCATTGGCCGTGCCATCGTCAAGCAGCCCCGCGTGTTTTTGTTTGACGAGCCGCTGTCCAATCTGGATGCCGCGCTGCGGGTGCAAACGCGCCTGGAGATTGCCAAGCTGCACCACGATATAGGCAGCGCCAGCATGATTTATGTGACGCACGATCAGGTCGAGGCCATGACGTTGGCCGACAAGATCGTGCTGCTGCACACCGGCGACCGCATTGCCAAGCACGGCTCGGTGGCGCAGGTGGGCAGCCCGCTTACCCTTTACCACCGTCCGGCCAGCCTGTTTGTGGCCGAGTTCATTGGCTCGCCCAAGATGAATGTGCTGCCCGGTTTGCTGCAGTCTGCGGGACCCGAGCAGGCCGAAGTCAAGGTGGGTCAGTCCACCCTGACAGCGCGCGTGAATGCGCAGCGCGTGGTGGTGGGTGGCAAGGTCAAGGTGGGCTGCCGACCCGAAGATATTCGCCTCACGACCGCCGGTGCGCCCAATAGCCTGGACGTTGCCATCAAGCACATTGAAAAGCTGGGCGAGGCTTCGCTGCTGTATGTGGAAAGCGAAGGGCTGCCGCTGATGACGGTGCGTGTCGATGGAACCACCAGCTTCAAATCGGGCGAGCATGTGTCGTTGCACCTGCCGGCAGAGCTGATACATGTGTTTGATGCCGACGAACAAGCGTGCGAACGCACGGTGGATTTGCCGAGCTAATTTCCTTTAAAGACGAAAGCCATGCGCAAGACCGATTGGTGGAAGACCAGCACCGTTTACCAAATTTACCCGCGCAGCTTTTGCGACAGCAATGGCGATGGCATCGGTGACTTGCCGGGTATCACCTCGCGGCTCGACTACTTGCAGCAGCTTGGGGTGGATGTGGTCTGGCTATCGCCGGTTTACCAATCGCCCAACGACGACAACGGCTACGACATCAGCGACTACCGCGCCATCATGCAGGAGTTCGGAACGCTGGCCGAGTTCGACACCATGCTGGCGGGCATGCACGAGCGCGGTATCAAGCTGATGATGGACTTGGTGGTCAACCACAGCTCGGATGAGCATGTGTGGTTTACAGAGGCGCGCAGCAGCCGCGACAACCCGTACCACGATTACTACATCTGGCGCGAACCGCAGGCCGATGGCTCGCCGCCCACCAACTGGGAAGCCGCCTTCAACGGCTCGGTATGGGAGTTCAACGAACCCACGGGCGAGTACTACCTGCACATGTTCAGCAAGAAGCAGCCCGACCTGAACTGGGAGAACCCCAAGCTGCGGGAGGAGGTCTACGCGCTGATGCGCTTCTGGCTCGACCGGGGCGTGGACGGCTTCCGCATGGACGTGATCAACATGATCTCCAAGCCCTGGCTGGCGGATGGCAGCTTGCCGCAGGCGCCGGTGGTGCGTGACGGCTTTTTGCAGCCCGGTTTTCAGCTCACCTGCAACGGCCCGCGGCTGTTGGAGTTCTTGCGCGAAATGCGCGTTCAGGTGTTGGACCACTACGACTGCATCACAGTGGGTGAGGCGCCTATGGCCACCATTCAGCAGGGCCGTGAACTGACCCATCCGGAAAGTGGTGCGCTCAACATGCTGTTCCAGTTTGAGCACATGGATCTTGATAGCGTGGGTGGGCACGTCAACGGCAAGTGGGCCCTGAAGCCCTTGCACCTTCCCGACCTCAAGGCCACCATGATGCGCTGGCAGGATGCCTTAGAAGGGCAGGGCTGGAACAGCCTGTACCTGAGCAACCACGACCAGCCGCGTCCGGTTTCGCGCTTTGGTGATGACCACCATTACCGGGTGCAATCGGCCAAGATGCTGTGCACCTTTTTGCACGGCTTCCAGGGTACGCCCTATGTTTACCAGGGCGAAGAACTGGCCATGACCAATGTGGCCTTCCCGCGCATTGACGACTACAAGGACATTGAAACTCTGAACATGTACCGGGTGGCGGTGCAAGAGCGCGGTCAAGACTCTGCTGCAGTGTTGCGCTCCATTTGGGCCAAGGGGCGCGACAACGCCCGCACCCCGATGCAGTGGAGCAGTGGCCCGCAGGCTGGCTTCACCACCGGCACGCCCTGGATTCAGTTAAACCACAACACCGCCCTGGTGAATGCCGAACAGGCAGTGTCCGACCCCACCTCGGTGTTCCACTACTACCGCAAGATGATTGCCCTGCGCAAGACCGAGCCGCTGCTGGTCGAAGGTCACACCACGCTGTTGCTGCCGGAGCATCCGCAATTGGTGGCCTATCTGCGCACACCGCCGCAGGGCAGTTCCGGCGACGGTGCCGAGGCCCTGCTGGTGCTGTGCAACTTTGGCGCAACCCCGTGCACGTTTGAGCTACATCCGGCCGTCAGCTGTGAACGCGCCGAGTTGTTGCTGGGGAACTACGCGGTGGAAGCAGCCGGGTTGGCCCAGCGCCTGCGCTCCATGCCGCTGCGCCCCTACGAGGGTCTGCTGCTGCGCCTGCGCTAGGGTCTTTTCGGCTAGACCGCTTACCTTGTGACAAACACTTCCCCGGTGCCGGTAACGGCGCATGATCAAACTGCCTGGCGCCCCGGCTTTCACTACACGCCGGCGCGCAACTGGATGAACGACCCCAATGGGCTGTTTTTCCTGGACGGCGTTTACCACCTCTACTACCAGTACAACCCCAGCGGCGCGCAGTGGGGCAATATGAGCTGGGGCCATGCGGTGAGCCGTGACCTGCGCCATTGGACCGAGCAGGAGGTGGCTATTGTTGCTACGCCCGCGCGCATGGCTTTTTCCGGCACGGTCGTGGTGGACCACACCAATACAGCAGGCTTTGCCGAGCCTGGCTGTACCGTGCCACCGGTGCTGGCCTTCTATACCGCCTTCGATCCGGCCACCCAGATTCAGTCCCAGCACCTGGCGTATAGCCTGGATGGTGGCTACCGCTTTAGCGACTATCCCGGCAACCCGGTTTTGGACATTCGCTCTACTGAGTTCCGTGACCCCAAGGTGTTTTGGCATGCTCCCACGGGCCGCTGGGTGATGTTGGTGGTAGCGGCCTTGCAGCAGCAGGTCTGGTTCTATACCTCGCACGATCTCAAGCAATGGGACAAGGTATCGGCCTTCGGCCCAGCCGGCTCTGCGGAAGGGAATATCTGGGAGGTGCCCGAGCTGTTTGAATTGCCGGTGGATGGCGATCCGACCCGCACGCGCTGGGTACTCATCGTGTCGGTCAATCGCGGTTCGTTGTGGGGTGGGAGTGGGGTGCAATATTTCATCGGCCACTTTGACGGGCAACAGTTTGAGGCCGATGCAAGTGGCTTGCCTGCGACAGGGCTAGGCCCCGATGCGGCCGTCTGGGCCGATCACGGGCGCGACTTTTACGCCCCCATCAGCTTTGCCAATTTGCCGGATGGGCGCTGCGTATGGATCGGCTGGATTAATAACTGGGAATATGCCGCACAGGTGCCGACCGATCCTTGGCGCGGCCAGATGTCGGTGCCGCGTGAGCTGGACTTGGTGAGCACACGCCACGGCTGGCGCTTGCGGCAGCGGCCGGTGCGGGAACTGCGCGACTGGGTAGAGCGAACGGCTCTGGTCTTTGACGGCGCCGGCTCCGCGCAGGAACTCGCAGAGCTTCTGACGAAGGCCCGAGTCGGTGGCCGTGCGCTGCACCTCAGCTTGCGCGTGTCGCTAAACGCCTTGAAGGGCGAATTCGGCTTGCAAATTTTTGCGGGTGCCACTTCGTGCATAACGCTCGGCTTTGACGCGGAAACACAATTGTTCTTCACCGACCGTCGTTCTTCGGACAGCCTTTTGCAGGCGGGGCAGGAACACCACACTGCAGCCCGCGTGTCCGAGGACCCCGTGCTCACGCTGGAGGTCTGGATCGATGGCTGTGTGCTGGAGGTCTACGCGGACGGAGGCAGCGTGGTGCTCACGGATATGGTGTTTATGCCGGCAGATAACACGGGTGTGCGTTTGTTGTGTAACGCCGGCAATCCGCAAACAGTCGCCTTGCAGATTCGAAATTTGTCGCCGACACCAGCGGGCGCCTGAACCCCGCAGCTATTTCTCCGGAACGAAGCGAGCGCCCCAGGCCAACAAAGCCGCTCCGACCACCACGCTGGTCAGAGCAGCGGTGAGCGACAACACCTGCGCGATGCCTCCAATCAAGGGCGGCCCGATCATGAAGCCGGCATAGCCAATCGATGAAATGGAGGCAATGGCGGCGGCGCGGCTATTGCCCGGCACGCGGGTGGCGGCGTTGTACAGAATCGGTACCACCTGCGCCAGCCCGGCACCCACCAGCGCATAACCCGCAATCGCAATCCATGGCACACCGCTTAGCAGCACCACCGCCATGGCGAAGGCCGTAGTCAAGCCGCCCACACGCAGAATGCTGCGCTCTGCATAGCGCATGCGCAGGGCGTCTCCGGTAAAGCGCATCAGTGCCATGGCTCCCGAGAACGCCGCATAGCCCAACGCAGCGTGGTCCTGCGTCATGTGCACTTCCTGCTTCAGGTAAAGCACGCACCAGTCGTACATGGCGCCCTCGGCCGTCATGCCAGCAAAGGCCAGTAATCCGATGACCAGCAGCACGCCACGCGGCCAGACAAAGTGGGCCCGTGGCTCGCTGCTGTTGGCCTCCGGGTGCACGGTCAACATGGCACGGGCAGCCAGATTCACCCACAGTGCAAAGCCCGCACCGATGCCCGCCAATTGCCAGGGCGCTGCGATGTCGGCACGAATCAGCGCGCCGGTAAACGCCGCGCCCAACATGCCGCCCAGGCTGAAGTTGCCATGCAGGTTGCCCATGATGGCGCGCCCACCTACGGCCTCTAGCGCCGAACCCTCGGTGTTGATCGCTACATCAAACAGGCTCATGCAGGCACCAAACAGCACATTGCTCAACAGCAGCCAAATGAGCGCGGGCCAGTGCAACACTCCGGCCAGCAGCGCGCCCATGACCAAAGCGGCGACGGTGGCCGCTCCGCGTGCGCCCAGCCGTGCAATCACCCGGCCCGCAAAAAACAGCGAACCCACGGCGCCCACCGCGCCTGACACCAGCACCAGCGACAAGGCCATTTCGCCCAGGTCGTACTGCGCCTTCACGGATGGAATGTGCACGCCCCACGCGCCACCGAACAGCCCGAGGGCTGCAAACTGCAGACGCGTGGCCCAAATCGCACGGCGAACCTGGGCCGGGCTAACCTGGCCCTCCACCTGCGCGCAGGGCAGGGGCGTTAGCGGATCGGGGCTACTCATCAGGCGCCAATCTGCACCGGGCGCCCGGTGCGCGCACTTTCGTAAATGGCATCCAAGATTTCCATCACCACCAAGCCCTGTTCACCACCTGCGTCATGCGGCCGACTGTTCAGGATGGCATCGGCGTAGTGGTGCATGGCCGACAGAGCCGGTGTGGTGGGCGTGTTGATGCGGATGTTGACCTGTGCGCCATGCTGCTCCTGAAAGATGTCGGCGCTAAAGGTGTAACCCTCGTTCAGGTTTTTCTGTAGCAATCCGGCCTTAGTGCCCAGCAAGCGGGTTTCCATCAGGTCGGCTTCCTGGATGTTGGCGGCCCAGGATGCCTCCAGTGCCAGCGTGGCTCCGTTGGCAAACTGAATAAAGCCGGCGGCCAGGTCCTCCACATCAAAGGTCTTTCCCGAGGCTGCGGCCAGCGGGCCGGCGATGGGGTTGTAGGTATTGCCCATGACCCAGGTCGGCTTGGGATAGCCCATCAGCCACAAGGCCAGGTCAAGGCGGTGCACGCCCAGGTCAATTAGCGGGCCGCCACCGGCCAGTGCCTTGGTACCAAACCAGCCGCCAAATCCGGGCATGCCCCGGCGGCGGTGCCAGACCGTGCGGCCGAAGTAGATGTCGCCAAATACGCCAGCGTCTTTCTGTGCCTTGAGCGCCTGCGACTGCGCGCTGAAGCGGTAAGAGAAATTGATCATCAGGCGTTTGCCGGCGCGCTCTGCGGCGCGCAGCATGTCGCGCCCTTCGGCCGCATTCATGGCCATGGGCTTTTCGCACAGCACGTGGCTGCCCGACTCCAGCGCGGCAATGCTCAGGTCCTTGTGAAACTTGTTGGGCGTGCACACGCTCACCACGTCGAGCTTCTCGGCGGCCATCATGGTCAGCGCATCGGTGTAGCGCGCTGCAATGCCAAATTGTTCGCCTACCGCGTTGAGGCGCTCGGCGTCGGTGTCGGCAATGGCCACCACCTGCGTGCCAGGGTGCTGGCGCCAGCCTTCAATGTGCATGCGGCCAATGCCCAGGCCGATGATGCCCACGCGCAGCACGCGGTTTGTAACTGCGTTGTCCGTGCCAGTGACGGCCACCGGCATGGAGCTTTGGTAGTCGCTCATTCAATGTCTCCCTTGTCTTGCACAATGCCGACCTTGGAAAACTGCACGGCCTTGGGGCTCAGCTTTTCCAGCGGTGCCGTGTTGGGGCAGCTATCGACCCTACGCACGCGCTCTGCCGCCCACTGCACGGCATTGGCCAGCACGCGCTGCACATTGGCATCGAAGTAGGTTGGGTAGGCTTCGTGGCCGGGGCGGAAGTAGAAAATGCGGCCATGCCCGCGCTGCCAGCACAGGCCTGAGCGGAACACCTCGCCGCCTTCAAACCAGGAGATAAACACGGTCTCGTCCGGTGCTGGCACATCAAAGCGCTCGCCGTACATTTCTTCATTAGGTAACTCGAAGTATTCGCCCAAACCGGCTGCAATCGGGTGCGACGGCTCGATCACCCAGATGCGTTCTTTTTCATCGGCCTCGCGCCACTTCAGCGAGCAGTGGGTGCCCAGCATGCGGCGGAAGATTTTGGAGAAGTGGCCCGAGTGCAGCACGATCAGCCCCATGCCTTCGAGCACGCGGCGTTGTACACGTTCCACGATGGCATCGTCCACTTTGCTGTGCGCCTTGTGGCCCCACCAGATCAGCACCTGGCAGTTGTTCAAACGCTCCTCGGTCAGGCCGTGCTCGGGCTGGTCTAGCGTGGCGGTCGTAACTTTCACCGGCAGTGCGCCTGGGTTCAGGCCGGGCACGGCGCTTAGGCCGTCGGCAATGGCGGCATGGATGCCTTGCGGGTAAATGGCGGCGATGGCGGGGTTTTCGCGCTCGTGTTCGTATTCGTTCCAGACGATGACGTTGAGGGATACGGGCATGGTGGGATGGGCTTCAGGTGGGTGAATGGGTTTTAGAAGATGGTAAATTTCTTGGCAGTGAAGATACGTTCCTCACGCTGATGGTTCAACGACTAGCGGTACCACACAGACGCTTTTGATGATAAAAATCTTAGATACGGAAATGCAAGAGCAGAACACCTTGGTTGGTGCAGTCCCCAGTGCGGACGACGCCGGGCCGCTAAGCCCTTCCGGCCAACGCATGCGCCGGTGCCTGCAGGTTTTTATCGAACGTGCGGCGCAGGGGCAGTTGGTCATTCAACCCATTCCACCGGCACCCATTGGCATGCCACGCGGCGCAGGACATTTCCACATGGGGGCCGAGCTGTTCTTGCAGATCGGCGGCGAAACCGCGTTCCGCTTTCCCCACGCGCGGCTCGACTTGCAGGAAACACAAGCGTTGGTGATGCCGCCCAAGTTGCTGCATGACGAGCGCGTACAAGACGGCGCAGACGCAGATTTTTCCAACATCGTGATTTACGCCGATAGCCAGGTGGTGACCTGCCACCTGGCTTACCAAGAGTCGCCGCGCAAGCCGGGCATATTGCACCTGGAGCAATGCCGCGATGTGGAGGCCGCGCGCATTCAGAACTGGCTAGCCGATGCGGCTACGCCTCCGGCGGTTGACCCAAGCGCCACCTGGGTCTTCCAGCAGCGCGCGTTGGTGCTCACTGTCTTGACCTCCGTGCGTCGCCTGCTGGATGCACCAATCTCTGCAAATTTGCGCGAGCCACCCTTGCTTGCCAAGCTGCGCGTGCTGGTGCAAAACCGCCTCGGCGACCCAGAGCTGACCGTTGCCAGCCTGGCACAAAGCCTGGGCTGTAGCGCAGACTACTTGTCACACCTCTACAGCAGCCAAACCGGTGAACACCTGCGCGGCACGATTCAAAAGCAGCGACTGGCACGCGCCGCACGCCTGCTGACCGAGAGCGATGCAGCGGTGAAGGAGGTGGCCTGGAACTGCGGCTTTGGTAGCGCCAGTTACTTCATCCGCAGCTTTCGAGGGGAATACGGCATGACGCCGCAGAATTACAGATTTGGGGGGTGCAAGGCGACCATCGCGTGTTGACACTTGCCGAATCTTGGAGAGCGAGGGAACGTGATCGTTTCCTGGCCATCTGCCGGGAAGCAGAGACCCTTAGGGCGATGGCCATGTCTGACCCGCAGACGAAGGAGATTGAAGAATCGCTGAAGGTACTGAGAAGTCACCTTGACTGATCGAGGCTTGTGCTCCCTAACGGATGCCAACGTGCAACCCTTCTTGCTTGCTGTCCGCTTGGCTACAGCCTCTCAAAACCCGGCTTCACGTACCAGCACCGCCAGCGCCTGACGCAGGTAGGGCCAGGCTGGCGCTTCCCATTGGGCATGGATGGTGACCTTGCCACGCCAACTGTGCGCCGTCAGTTCGGTTGGCAATTTTTCTGAATTCGCCAGACCCAGGCTTACGTGGTAGATGGCGTGCTCGGGCACCAACTGACCAGCTTTTTCACGCGCCAGCACATGGCCACCCCGTTGCGCTGACAGCTCGGCGCGCGGCAGCGTTCGGGCACCGTCTTGATCGATGCTATTCACGGTGAGTTCTATGCGTTGGGTGTCGGGCCCTTCGGTGAAGAACAAGGCCGTGTCGCCAACGCGCACCCGGTGCACCGTGTCCTCATTCAGCCAAGTTTCAACCAGCCAGCCGCTGTCTTCTCGCACCAACATGGCAATGGGCTCTTTGCGCGCCAACCACTGACCTACTTGCAGGTCTGGGTCCAGGTCTCGCAAGCGACCTGCAAATGGCGCTACAGGCGCAAATTGCAATGATTCGGCGCGCAAGCTTGCCTGTTCGGCACGGACGACTTGCAGGGACTCTTGCGTGGAGCGCAAACTGTTTTTGCCCAGCGGATCTACCTCAGCGGCGCTGGCCTGCCACTGCATGCTTTCCAGTTTGGCCGAGTTGGCCTTTTGGCGCATTTGCAAATCGGGCACAAACAACCGCAACAAGGTGCTGCCCGCCGCAACGGCATCGCCTTCCTTAAAGGGCAACGCTTCCACTCGGGCTCCTCCAGGTGAAAACACTGGCCAGACCTCCGCCGGTCGCAACAATGCGCTTGCTGTCACCCGTACGGGCCAAGGGACAAAAGCCAACGAACCGATCAGCACCAACAAGACCAAACTCAACCAGCCCCGCCGCCGGCTGGCGATCACTGGGCGGCGCTTAGCCCAGGCTCTTAGCTCCTGCCATACCGGCAGCAACACAAACCACAAGATTTCGACCGTGAACAACACCAGGCCCAGCACCTTAAAGAACATGTAGTACACCAGCGCGGCAATACCCAAAAACAAGACCAACCGGTAAATCCACACGCCCCAAGCAAAGGCAACCAATGCCCGTGTACGCTCAGATGAAAAATATTCTGGCGGGTCTTCGCGCAGGTCAAACAACCACTCGCGCAGGCGCCAACGGGCCAGCGCAAAACTGCGTTCATGCAAATTAGAAATATCCAGCCAGTCAGACAGGATGAAGTAGCCATCAAATCGCAGAAAGGGGCTGGCGTTGATGGCCAGGGTTGTTATCCACGAGGTGGTTGCCAGAAAAAAAGCGGCTGACTTAAAAGCCCCTTCGGGGAACAACGCCCACGCCAAGGTGGCCCATGCCGCTACCGCCAGCTCGGTCAAGATACCGGCGCTGGCCACCTTCAGACGCTGGTAACGGTCGGTCAGGCGCCACGTTTCATTGGTGTCCGTGTAAGCGACAGGCCACATCACCAAGAACGCCACGCCCATGGTGGGCACGCGACAGCCCATTCGCTTGGCGGTAAAGGCGTGGCCCAGTTCATGCAACACTTTGACGGCAAAAACCGCAAGGCCATACGACAGCAGGCCTTCGATGTTGAAAGTGTCCACCAAAGTGCCCACAAACACATCCCAGCGTTGCACCACTTGCAGCAACCCAAAGCCAAAAGCCAACAGCGTGAGTGTCAGAAAATGGCGACTGAATAACAACCCTGCCACACCTTGCCAGCGGTTGAGCCAAGCGTCAGGCCTGACCAGCGGAATCCTAAAAAACAGGTAGTGATGAAGTAGCCAGCCGAGCAACGTCCCTTGACGCTTTTGCAGGTGCTGAGCCATGTCGGCTGCGGCCTTTGCGCCACTGGGACGCAGTAACTGGTGCGTCGTTAAAAACTGAATCACGTCCTGCACTTCTTGCGTGCCGATTTGCAGCGTCGTACTTGCGCTGATCTCTGCTGCGATGGCTGCGGGGTCGTCCAAGTGCCAACGCTGCAAGACTTCGAAAAGGGTCCAGTCGATCCGAAAAAACTGATTGCGCGCGGGGTCGTGCAGCGTCCAGCTCGGAGCACCGTCCGGCAGCATTGGGCCGGGAAGTAAATCCAGTTCATCGCGCAGCAAGGGCAAGCCCATGTTCAAAACCCCAGGTGCACTCGCACCGCTGCGAGCGGTCGGCGAATCAACCAATAGCCCAGCGCCACGTCAGGGCCCAGCAACTTAGCCGTGCCTTTGAGGCCCACGCGGTGCGTCGTGGACTGCGTCAGGGCAGCGCGTACCCGATAGGCATAGCTGCCGTCGGGGCGTTGCACGGCGTCGTGGGCCATGTAGCGCAGCGTGCCTTCGAGTGGCGCCAATGGGTCTGCATTGAGGAACAGACGAACGGTGGCGCCTTGGGGCAAGGCAATGGCATCCGCCAAAGGCAGCCACGCCTCCAGTTCTACATCACCAGGGGCGGCAATGCGCAAGATGCGCTCCCCCACCGACACGGGGCGACCAATCCACTCGTTGGGGTCGTCGATCAAGACCATGCCGTCTTGCGGCGCCATCACTTGCGAACGCTTGCGCTGCTCACGCAAATACGTCAACTCTGCACGCTTCTCTTCAATCTTGCCCACCAACACCGCAATTTGCGGGCGTACGCGCGCGTCTGACAGCGCTTGCTGCGAGGTTTGCCGGTATTCAACTTCGGCGGTTGCCAGCGTTTGACGAGCCACCTCGGCGCGGCTTTGTATCAAGGCTTCGTCAAACCCGAACAAGGGGTCGCCTTGGCGCACCACTTGGTTGGACTTGACATGAAAAACATCCACCACGCCCTCCAGGGGGGCCCGGACCACCGTGGGGTGAGCTGGCACCAACTCACCAGGCGCCAAAACGCTCAAAGGTACGGGCATTGCCAACACCAAAGCAACTGCCATGGCCCAGATCCACCAAGGTCCCTTCCACCAAGCCCGCCCAGGCCTTCCCAACACCAGTCGTTTGAGGCCAGCGCCCACAGCACGCCATCCTCCCTGGCGCCCGCGCGCATGCGCCCAGTAAACATGACCGGCAGCGTCGAGCCACTCTTGCAAAAGGGCTAAATCCGTGTCTGTCCAGGCGTCGTCGCGAACCAACACCAAGGTCACGGTCTCTGATGAATCGCCGCCCCCAGCCTTGCCCTGCATGGGGTTGGACAAACCTAAACTCAAGGCTTCTGCGGGCCACCATTCGGCCCAATCGCCAGCGGCCGCAGCCGGTGCAGTGGCTGCACTCAATCGGCCCTGGCCCACCAATCCGCTCTGAAGCAAGTGCCCAAGCCAATGCACATACGGCGCATTGGCCTCTGCTTGCAGCAAGCCTGACAAAGCCAAAACGCCACGCGTGCTGGACCACAACACCGCCTGTCGGTACGGCGTGAGCTCATGCGTATCGTTGACCAGCAAGAATGCCAGTTCACGATCTGACGCACTGTGGCGAGCCCGGCGCACTAGATCAAGCAGGCGGGCCAAGTCCTGCACTTGTACGTCGACCTTTACTTGCTTTTTCTCCTGAGACACAGGCACTGCCTGGTTCATCAGGCTTTAACTCTCATCACCAGACGCTCACCTCGATCCGCCATCACGCCATGGCTGGTTTGCCATGCGTTGCTTTTGAGATTCGCCAACTTTAGCTTTTCAGACAAGCTCTCGCGGCCCACTTTCTGCACCTTGGGCGCTACGTTGATCTTGAACTTGGCCTCGGCCTCGCGCCCTTCGTTATCACGGGCAAACACTATGACCTCTAGTTCAATTCTTAAGCCCAATGGTGCCGTAAAACGGAAAACACCGGCTTGACCGTCAAAGGTCACCCACGAAGGCAAGTTGCTGCCATCGGCCATTTTTGCCTCTAACGTGACCGAAGCATCTGCCCGAGTGTGGACAAAAGCATCCGATGGCAAAGCAAATGACGTAACGCTGCCAATGCTTTCAACAAATTGATCTTCAACGCCTTTAAACACAGTCAATGCTGGCAATGCGCCGTCCACCACAGCTGCCCTAAAGCCAGACGCGCTGGTAAATACCTCACGCACCGGTATAGCCTCCGGCACAAACAATTTGGTTGGTGGCGGGAGTACAAAGTCAGCCTTGGCGGTCAGTGCAGGCTTAGGTGCGTCAGTTTGAACGACGGGTGCTGAAACCACAACGGAAGACAGGGGCCGATCGTCGTTGCCCGGACCGGTCGGGTTGGTGCCCTTGTCGTCGTAGATCTGGCCACTGCCATCATCAACAATCGTCGAACTTCCGGTAGCCGAATTGCCGCCAGTGATCGTGGCACTCAGGCTGAAGTTCTCAGCACCTTCGAGCTTGGCGTCCTGGGTTGTAGGAACGTTCACGTAGAAGTTGGTCACGCCACCCGGCAGGTTGATTTTGCCGTTGGTGATCACCAGATCAACTTTGGTTGCGCCGCTGTAGTAATAAGCCGTGAAGCCAGCACTGAAGTCACCGCTTCCTGCAGTGCCGTTGTTCAAAACCAGGCTGATCTCAGTGGGCCGCGCGTTGCCATCTGGCAGCGTGACCGTGAAGATCGCATTCGAGCCTTCGGAGACGTCGCCCAGACCCGCAACAGCGATGGTGCGGTCGTCGTTGGCAGGTGTGCCGCCAATGCTGCGCCCGTCATCCACGATGGTGCCGGTAGCGACTCCGTTGCTGCCGCTGATCAGCGCGCCTGCACTGGCGTTGGCCAGTTGCACACGGAACGTCTCCGCGCCTTCGTAGG
>ERZ1034363.415-NODE-415-length-29868-cov-5.323588_pt1 | contig 29868 bp, 5 predicted proteins | sample MGYA00520616_ERZ1034363 | MGnify/ENA primary metagenome ERZ1034363 (study PRJEB33736, sample SAMEA104284506) | Azolla filiculoides | biome: Urban; feature: Water surface; material: Ditch water | place: Netherlands | collected 2015-10-28 | depth 0-0.1 m ... | reverse complement strand
GAAGGCACTTCCCTGCTAAGGAAGCATACGGGCTTAAATCTGTATCGAGGGTTCGAATCCCTCGCTCTCCGCCAAAATAAAAAATAAAACCTATTATAAATAATAAGTTATATCTTTTTTTATAATAAAAAATTTCTCAGTACCCACTATGGTACCCAATCAATCTTCAAAACTGCGCCTACTAAGCGGCAAAATCTAAATTCCGCGTTATTCTTTCCAATGCTGGTAATTTAAATACAGGCTTAGGGGACTAGGCTTTATCATTGCCCATAATATGGCAATGATTCGAAAAAATTCATTTTAAAATAACTTGGTATAACGCAGTATCCATCGACTGTTTTCAATGTAGCCGTTCTCTGTTTTTAGGTCGCCACCGTATTGCAATGAAATTCGGCCAAAACTGAAGTTGGCTTGGCCAGTTAGCTGATAACGTTGTAAGCGTGTTAGATCATCGCGACTCACCCCATCAAGACTGGTTTCACCGCCGACAGTATAAAAATAGGTCGCCGAAACTGAATAGCTTGGAGTCAACATGTATTGCAAACCGAGCTGACTGGTATAGAGCAATTTTTGCTTTAGGTTTTTGTGGGTCGCCCCATACGCATCGTTATCAGCAAACCAAACGGCATCGAATGCGGCCACCCCATTTAAAGCCTCAAACAAAGGTGTTTGATAACCGGCTTGCAATGCTGCGTTATACCGATTTTGTCCCATATTAAAACTGCGCTCGGCCGCATAACTGCCAGTAGGCACCGTTAAATACCCGCCGACAGCAAAGTAGGTTTTACTTTCATGATTGGCATAGGGCCACATGCCCAACAAAAAGGTGGTGTCACCAATACCGCTATCGCCATTAGCGGCTGATAAGTCAGCTTCTGGGTGGGTGTAGCCTATTGGAGTTTGGGCGTAAAAAATGGCCGGATGCTCGGCTATTTCAAAGCTATGGCCCAAACGGATTTGCATTTGGGCAGCTTGAATTTCTGGGTTACCGGCTTGCTTATCACCTTGGCTATAACGGTCAGATCGATTACTTTGCTGATAAGACAGCATGATCAAGTTGACACCTGACTTTAGTGGGCGAAGGTCGCCAGGATTAAGATCAATAGCGTAGGCTGGATTGCCTACGCACAATAAGCAAAAAGTGATCCTCAATAAATAGACCGGGAACTTCATTCATTACCCCAAAACAAGCTTGCGAAAAAAATGACATAGTCACAAAGCATTAGCATTAATGCACCACGCAATAATACAGCAGGATGGCGATCAAGAGCGCCAATCCAGGTAGCTAATTTTAGCCAATTAAGGGGTAACCGAAGTCAAGCTGCGGGCAGAGGTCAGCAAATTAAGCTGCATGATTTTGGTGTTACTGGTGTAGACATGCGCCAAGCAGTCGCTCACCTCCACGTGATCTAAATACGGCACGTAGTAGGTTCGATTTTTTCTGGCCAAGCGGTCAAACACGGTGAAGCTTTCAGCCTCACTGTTTGAACTGAGCAATTGCCAACGTGGTTCTGTTAATTGGGGCATTTGAGTAGCCAAGGGCATGAGTTGATCGCTTAAGTTCAGTGGCAGGAACGCTTAGACTAGGCAATCAAATCAATGCCATGGCTTTTTTGCTAATTACTTAGCGGTTTCGGCTGGCGCCGCTTCCGCAGGAGCAGCATCAGCTGGTGCCGCTTCAGCCGCAGGGGTTGCGATGTCTGGGGCAGGCGCTGCGGCTTCTTCTTTAGAACAAGCACCTAAAGTCAGTGCTAACAATGCTGCAAGTAAAATAGAACGTGTCATTTTGATTTCCTTTTTTAAGGTAAAAGTGCCTTGAAGTAGCAACTTTGCTGCAATTATGCATAAAGCCTGGTCTACCAACTAGCCCCAATTGGGGATGCCTAAGCCATTAAGAATAAATAGCTTTTTCCATCATAGATGCGGTTTTAAGTAATGGCAGCTGCTGCATTTTTTAATAGCGGTTAACTCCTGCAATGTTGTTGCCCCTAGCTTTTTCATGATGGCCGCCTTGGCCACTGAGACAGTAATGACAGCCACACCAAGGTGTTTAGCAATGTCCTTAACCAACATGCCATTACTCAACAAATCAAAAACCGCCCGCTGCTTCTTAGTCAAGCCCGCCAACTTATCCACATAGAGCGCTACTAACCTAGCTTCGTCCATCTCTAACAGAGGAACAAGCTTAAAACGATTACTGTTCATTTAATGCCATATCCATAAAATAATTTTTTTGTTATTTTCAATTAAAGCCAACACTATGCACCATCCCCAATTGGGGATAATCATAAAAATAACTGCATAACATCAACATCAAACGCATATTTTGATGCTTGTTAAATAGCGCCTGCCCTGCATGCGTCGGATTTTTTTTGACTGCCTTCTTGCGCTGAATCTGAACAATTCACGCCGCCGCCATTAATCTCTGGCATACCGACATCCACAACGGCTTTCAGCTCATCCTCGTCATCAAGGAAATCCATTAAATCGAGGCTTGCACTACGCTGTGATAACTGCGCGTAATTAATCTCAGAGGTGCTGGGCGGCACGTAGCCTAGCGCTCTGTTTTGTGTATAACTCATGCCTATTAGATTAGTATTGCCATTCACTACCAATCTATCGCTACCGTTTGGCGTTAGCAAGGCGGTCTGGCCATTGTTAATCGGCAAGATAAAACTCACGCTGGCGTTAGGATCAAATACCGAGAACACCACATCACCGCCTGGCGAGCTAGCAGTGGCTGTCATGCTTGAACTTCGGAAAACTTGATTGGAGTAGGTAGTCACATTGCCAACCAGATTAATTTCCCCCACGTAGGCAGACAAATCTGGATTGTTCGCCCCGACTGTGGCAACTGTTTGCGCATTTAAACTGTAAAGTGGCACAACCTGGCTGACCGAGTCATTAAAATTAATGACAGGCATCGTGGATGCAACTCTAGCAGAGCTTACGTTTGCCGCAATCGCAGCCACTAGCAAGGTGTGGGTGTAATCGCTGACGTCATCCACCGTGCCGTTAAATGTTACGCTAGGGTCTTTTGACACCAAGGTTCTTACGTAACGTGGGTCATTATTGAAGTAGTCTATGCTGCTAGTTGAACCGGCTTGCGTGTATTCAAAGTATTGGTAGTGCGAGTCGAATAAGAAGCCTTTAACAAACGCTCGGCCCAGGTAAGTGCCATCACCAATCGATGTGGCTCCGTTGTATTCTTGCTTATCGCCAGTCAAAATGTCAGCCAAAATAAAGATGCGTGAGCCTGTCACGGTTAATTTATTGGGACGAGCGATGGAGCCTACGCTGTCACCCAATGTCACTTCACCGCTACCCGCGTTAATCGCTATAGACTGAATTTTTCCTACAGTAGCGTCCAAGGTGCCCGTAATGCGGATGTTGCTGTTGGTGGTTTGCAAGGTGGTGAGGTTGTCAGACGATGGCGCCAGCTTGACGTTACCGTAGGTCTGGGCTCCGCTCGTGATGATATCGCTAGTCAATGTGACTGAGCCTGTAATGCCTAAGCTGGATAAGACGATGCCATCCGCTATGCCAAAGGATCCATTATTGGATTGCACTTGGTTGCCGCTTAAGGCATTAGCTGATGCGATCATTAGCGATGCCCCATCATTAATTTGCGTTCCACCGGCTTGGGTATTTGTTCCGGTCAAGGTGATCACGCCCGTGCCAGCGATGACCATGGTGCCAGAGCCACTCATGTTGTGCGCAAATGATCCAGCTGCCGATTGATTAAAGCCAAAGCTGCCATTATTTACAATGTCGCCAGGTATGGATTGCACACCGGCAATCAAATTAGCGCCTAGATCAACCACCGTTGGGCCGCTGTAGGTATTGATGCCTGTCAGGGTCTGGGTGCCGCCAGCAATGCGCAGGCCACCTGAACCACTAATGACACCTGAGAAAACATCGCCTGGAATAGCATCAGTAATCACCAGTGAATCTGGCGCTGTTGATCCATTGATAACTGAGCCAGAACCGGCCAAGCTATTAATGTAAACATTTGCGGCAATTGCAGAAGTATCAAAAATACCGCTAGCACCAACAGTCACCCTTTCTGATTCCGCAATAGAGGCGCCGGCAACTAAAGTCAGCCTGCCAGCATCAATGGTGGTTTCTCCGGTATAGGTATTGGCAGCTGTAAGCACTAAGGTACCAGTACCGGTTTTATCAAAGCTGCCGGTACCAGAAATCACACTACTAATCGTTAATAAAGTGCCGTCAACATCAACCGTACTGTTGCTGTTACCAACCAGACTGATTGCTCCAGTAATGCTGTTATTGCCTGTGCTGGCTGATAATGTACCGCCGTTTAAGTTAATTGGCTCAGCCACGCCTGTGACGCCACGAAGATCGAGCGTGCCTCCAGTATTCACGGTTGTAGCACCTGAAGTTGCACCTAAAGCGGAAGCATCGGTGATAGCAATTGTGCCGCCGCTAATGCTGGTAGCGCCAGTGTAGGTATTGGCAGCACCCAGAATCAAGGTGCCGGTATTTTCTTTAGTGATACCACCAGAACCTGAGACCACACCGCTAATGGTCTGAGTAGCAGTTGATGCATAGGTAAAGCTGCCATTGTTATTAATTGTTCCAGCGTAACTACCGTCACCCAATGTACCCGCCCCAGCAATAATTAAGCTTGCCCCTGTATCCACAACGGTATTGCCTGTGTAGGTATTGGTGCCAGACAGAGTTTGTGATCCACCTTTAATTGTTAGTCCACCTGTGCCACTTAAAGCTCCAGCAAAGTTACCGGTAGCTGCAGTCAAAGACAGCGTATTGGCGCCCAGATTAATTGCTCCAGAACCTGAAACTCCACCAAGTGATACTGGCCCACCAGCATTTACTAGGGTGAGGGTGCCATTAGCAGCAACTTGGCTAGTGACTGGTCCAGCAACACCAGAGTCATAAGAAACCGATGTTCCAGTCGGAATAATGACATCGGCTACATTTGATAAGTCTGGAATAGCGCCACCTGCCCAGTTATTAGGATCCGACCAATTGCCACCAACTGGGCCAATGTAAGCAACGGAAGCTAATTGAGTAATAGCTCCATAGTTACCCTCCAGACGATTATCCGACAGTGCGTAATTTGAAACACCTGTCCCATTTAAGCCAAAGTTCAGTGTGATGTTTTTGCCTGTACCAACGTTCTTGTTGTCATAGAAGCCCACGACAGACAACCCCACTAAATCACCATCAAGAATCTGTGAAGTAATCGGCGTGATATTAACGACTTCACCCAAAACTGCAGTATTGCCATCATAGACTTTAGATACTGCTGTTGGGCTAAGCGTTGGCACGGTGATTACTAAAGGCTCTACCGTTAAGGAGCCAACGACTGTCAGATTCGCAAACCCAGTTTTCACAGGATTTTCTGTATTGCTAACGCTGTATTGACCTGCATTAATATTGTCAGAGGCGCTTAAGCTAGTGAATAGCGGAGCAAATGCCGTAGTTAATGTGCCACCCAAACCATCATTCAATGTAAATGCTGTTGAGCCCGACGATGTTAGGGTAACCGCGGTTGAGCTTACACCCAAACCATTAGTCCCGATAAAGGCAATCACCCCACCATTTGCATCAACATATTTTGCAGTGAAACTATATGTTGCGGTAGTACCATAGTTTGTGACTGCGCTTGCTCTAATCAACAGATCCTGAGGCCCCAAAATTTTGTACTCGCCATTGACGTAGTTCAGTTCATAGTTACCAACTAGCTCGCCTTGGGCACCGTGACCACTTGGAGTTAATGTGTAAGTGCCAACCGTACTATTGGATGCATCGCTACGGGTAATTTGTAGGGTGCGATTTGCGGAAGGTAAATTGGCAATCGTCTCGCCATTGACAAAGCCGCTATATAAAGCACCTGCGTAGCCAGCAGTATCTGCAAGCTCAACCGCGAATCTAGCATCATTAGCCGCCCTCACTGTTAGTGATGCAGGCGTGATATTGCCAACAGAATTGACGGAGCTTACTGAATAGTTGCGCCCAGAATTACCATCAGAAATAGAAACTGATGCCGTATCAATTTCAATTGTCTTGCCGGTACCAACGTTTGGACTATTTCCGGAGAACACTGCTTTAACCGTGTTAAATGTATCGGAGCCAACAAGCTGTTGGTTCATGATGGACAAATCAGCCGCGGTTAAATCATAGGTATAACCACCGTCATAAACCTTATTAATCACAGGCGCCGATAAAGCGATAGGACGAGCTGTGGTTTGATAATCCGAACCAACAAAGGTGATGTCATAGTTTGGATTAGAAGTATTGCTAAGGCTGCCTGCGTTGATTGCATAGTTATTGCCCACGTTATTACCAGGAGCCCTTGCAAGAGCTCCTACAAGAATATCAGTCACACCACCAAACGAGGCTAATGTGCCAGTGCTTACCGTATAGGCAAGCACACCGTCTGCGTCACCATAGACCTTTGTCTGACCAGCCGTAGCTGTAACGGTAATCGGTCTTGCAGTAATTGCGAAATCACCACCAATAACAGTAACAGCGTAATTTGGATTTGCACTGACCAAGGTGCCTTGTGTAATTGAATAGATACCAGCATTCTCGCCAGCAGCCCTAACCAAGCTTCCTGATAAGGTTTCGCCGGTAATTAAACCAACACCATTGCCCTGCACCTGAATAGTAGTAGCAAATGCACTTGGATCAGCATTGCCGTAGACCTTGTATTGCCCGCTATTGACTGTCACAGTTACTGGTCGTGGAGTAATGGTCAATCCTGCGGCATTGAAAGTATCAATACGGTAGTTACTGGATGGGGTCAAGGTACCCTGCGAGATGACATAGGCATTACCAACAGCTGCAGTTGAGCTTGCATTGCTTGCCAAAGCACCGGTAAAGCCAGCTGAATCATTACCCAATAATCCCGTAAAGGTATAAGTTAACGTTGGTGTAGGTGAGCCATAAACCATCGTCTGATTATCTGCAGTGATGACTAAAGGTGCAGCGGTAATGTTGGCAGATAAAGAAGATGTTAGTCCTGCGATGTAGTAATTAGAATTTGACAGCGTTAAACCAGAAAGGCTAACGCTAACAGCAATACCCGTACCGGCATCGGCACCTACAAAAGCACTCGATATAGATCCGCTAATAGTGACGGTCTCATTATCTAGCAGACCGTATAATGTCCGTGCTCCGCTGACAGTAACGGCTGTGGTGGTGTCGTATACCTTATTGGCAGCTACCAGACCGCTAATGGTTACTGGCGCTGGAGTGATGTCTGCAGTAAGCGCAGTTGAATGTCCGGCAATATAGTAATTTGAATTAGATAGAGACAAATTACTTAAAGTTGGAGTGACTGCGATACCAGTACCCACATCAGCACTAGCAAAAGTTCCGGCTGTAGCGGAGCCAGATAAAGTTGCTACATCGCTACCAAGTAAGCCAGAGCTCACCACCGCAGTACCTGTCAAAGATGCAATTGCATTAACGTTATAAACCTTATTGGAGGTTGAGAGACCCCCCACCACTAATGGAGCAGCAGTAACATCGGCAGTAACTGGGGTCGTTAATCCTGAAATGTAGTAATTTGAATTTGACAAAGTCAAGCCACTGAAATCAGGGGTAATTGATTTAGCTGTGCCGACGTTTGCATTACCGAAGGCACCGCTATAGCTACCAGAAACCGTTGCATTGGTGTTGCTTAACAAACCATTAATCACTGGTGTGCCACTCAAAGTCACGGCAGTAGTCGTGTCATAAACCTTATTGGCTGCTGTAATACCGCTAATCGTGAGTGGCGCTGCTGTGATGTTGGCTGTCAATGCTGAACTTACGCCCGCAACATAGTAATTAGCATTAGAAAGTGTCAAGCCAGACAAGGTAGGAGTAACCGCAATTCCTGTACCTACGTTAGAGTCAGCAAAGATGCCAGCAGTGGCTGATCCAGTCAGATTGCTAGTTTCATTTGGAAGCAAGCCAGATGCAATGACAGGTGTGCCTGTGATAACAGCAACCGTATTGTTGTTATAAGTCTTGTTGGATGCTGTCAAACCGCCAATAATGACTGGGGCAGGACTAATCGTGCTGGTGGTATTGGCTTGATATGTGATGCTGTAATTGGCGCTGACGGTTGCAGTACCGCTAATCACGCTTGCACCGGAAGGATTTACCGTTTTATTGCTAGCACCCACATTGACATCGGTGTAAGCAAATGCACCGCCCGATAAGGCATCCTGCAATCCAGTTGTCTGATTGGTAAAGAGAGTGCCGCTCACTAACTGCAAGCTTGGCGCTGTAGTTGCTGAAGCGGTGCTAGTGCTTGCGTCATATACCTTGCTAATGCTATTGAGGCCGACAGTAATAGAAGCAGGAGTAATGGTGACGGTTGAGAAGACTGGGTCACTTACCGAATAGTTAGTAGCCGATCCAGTACCACTAACCAATACTGGATTATTCAAAGTAGATAGGCTTGCAGAGCCTACGTTAGGAGAACTCAAAGTACCAGCAGTTCCGGCAGCAAATGTGAGGGTCTGCCCGGCTACTCCGGCAATCGTCATTTGGCCCGAAGTAACAGAATTTGTACCATCATAGGTTTTTGCAGCGCTGACTGTAATTGGAGCCGCAGTAATATTAGCTACCAATGCGCTGTTTACACCAGAAATCACATAGTTAGAATTATTCAAGCTCAAGTTGCTCAAGTCTGGTGTGACAACCAAGTTATTGCCAACGTCACTTTGAGCAAATGTAGCGGTGATCGGACTAGATGCTGTGGCAGTCGCTGTGTCTGATCCAATAAGTCCTACCACTGCAGGGGTGCCGCTAATCGTTGCAGTTGTATAAGAATCGTAAACTTTATTAGCAACGGATAAGCCACCAATCGTGACCGATGCGGCAGTGATATTACCTGTCAGTCCAGTTGGCTGTGTTAATACATAGTTGGAAGCGCCAGTACCAGCCAATGAACTCGTTGTAGTCACAGCAATACCATTTGCTTTATTGATTGAGGCGAAACTACCTGACTGAAGCAAGTTAACCACAGAGGAAGTATCACCTGCTGCAACACCGTTCAGCACTCCACCTGTCAAACTAGCGACATTAGTACCATCGTAGGCCTTAGTAGCAACGCTTGTACCAGTAACGGTCAATGTCTTAGGAGTGATGCTGAGAGAGCCTACGCTATAAATAATCGGCTTAAGAACATCGTAGTTAGTTGTATAGCCAGTAACGGTATTTAGATTAGATGGGGTTAATACATAATTGCCCACATTCAGATTATTACCAGCACTATAGGAGCCATCTGGAATGGTAGCGGTTAACACAAAAGTGTACTGACCTCTACCAGTTCCAGTTCCTGGCCCAGTGCCGAGAGCATCTGTCGCCGTCCATACATTGCTGCCTGCAGCAGGCGCAGATAGAGTTAAATTAATAATGGTTGGGCTTAAGTTAGAAGAGCTGCAATCTGTACAGTAGCCGGCAACGATGTTATTTGAACTTGATAAGCCATCACCTAGATAACTCACATTTGCAGAATTCACAACTCCATAGCTTGCTGTATTGCTACCTGCTCTAATCAGCATTTGGCTGTTACCAACAACCGTCAAAGCACCCTTAACAAAGGTCAAGTTATAGTTTGAAGATGTTGCACTTGGCTCTAAGGCATCGGCATATGGCGTTGCACGAGCTGTAGCAAGCAAGTTTGTGTCATAGGCAATAGCTGGGCTAGAGACTGAATTTCCTGCCGTATCCGCACCGATGAGGCCATTTAAGCGATACGTTAGTACTGGAGCTACTCCCATATAGGTTGAAGCACTATCAGCCGTCATGGTGAGCGGTGCTTTAGTAATGGTACCGACACCCGAAGCTGAAACTGGCAAGCTGTAGTTAGAGAGCGTCGCCCCGCCCTTCGCAACATAAGATGAGCCAATCACAGCGCTAACCGAGGTTGCGCTTGCTACGTTGGCACTGTTATAGCTAGCAGCTGTTTGCGTAATGTAAGCGCCGTCACCCCCTACAAAACCTGACAAGACATAAGAACCATTGGCTGACGCTGTACCAGCAACTAAAGTAGCTGCTGTGGTGGTGTCATATTGCTTAGTTTGATCAGCAATTGATACGGTGATTGATTTTGGTGTGATTGCAACATCGCCTGTACTAGCTGGGAGAACATAGTTGCTGGCTAAACCACCATTGGAGCCATCAACCAGACTCAAGCCAGTAGTGCTCAGGCTACTTACACCCATAACGTTTGCACTATTAGCTGTAGCACTACCTGAAACGGTAAGGGTTTCAGATCCAATACCAGTAGCTACCGCCAATGTTGTGCCGACTGTGCCAGTAACAAAGCTTGCAGAACCATCATAGACTTTGCGTGCACTTAATGTAACGCTTGCAGGCGTCACCACATATTGGTTCGACAGAGTGCTATTGAGTACAACTAGGTAATTTGTATTCGTTGTAGTTATTGCCAGATCACCTGCGGTATACCCGTAGGTGCCAGCATTTTTAACGCTTGCTGCAGAACTACCGACTGTAAACCCTAGAGCTCCAGTGAACGACAAAGTGGTATTGCTAGCTGAATCTGTATTTTTATAGCCAGCCACCAAGTAATTTGCAGCATTAGCCGAGTAAGTGGCAGCATTTAATGTTGTACCGCTGTAAACAGCACTCTTTGCTACCGGCGTCAGCGTCAAGGTTGCTGGAGATACAACTAAGTCGCCAGCCTCATAGCTAATTGCATAGTTACTTAAGCCTGAGCCGGAAGCGGCACTTGCGATCACACTGTTAGCGTAGGTGGCGGCGTTAACGGTTGCAGCCACAGCATTGCTACCACTATATTGCAAGGTTACTGCAGTAATGGCATCGCCAGTCAAGAGGCCAGATTGGGTAAATGCAGAGCTTCCCAAGGTAGTAGTGTTTCCATATGTACTAGAAACATCATTAGCGGTAATGGTGAGAGATTTAGCTGTGATGTTCGCAGTAACACCAGTTGGTTGAGTCAGGGTGTAGTTGCTTGCAGCAGAGCCAGCAATACTGAAGCTAGAAATGACTGGGACGGCAGTACCCACATTAGCCGAGCTGAACACCCCTGCTCTTGTTAGCGTAACGTTTGCTGTGTCGGCGGAAACAACGCCAACCAAACTTCCTGCAGTAAAGCTTGCAGCCGTTGTTTTATCAAAAGTCTTATTAGAAACCGCAGCACCGCTTACGGTGAGAGCCTTTGCGGTGATATTTGCACTGACAGCGTCAGGCTGAGTCAATGTGTAGTTAGCTGCTTTGGCACCAGAAATGCTAGCAACTGAAGTAACCACGATGGCATTGCCAACATTGATAGTGGCAAATGTGGCGCTTTGACTGAGGGAAACATTGGCACCATCAGAACCGACTAAGCCAGACAATGAACCACCTGCTACGGTTGCTGTATTTGAACCGTCATAAACCTTGTTTGAAACTGTTAATCCGTTAACAGTCAAAGCCTTAGGCGTGATGTTGGCAGTAATACCAGTCGGCTGGGTAACAGAATAGTTTGTCGATGACAGGCCGCTCAATGTGCTGGTTGAGGTAATTGCAATCGCATCACCCACTGTGCTCTGAGCAAAGGAACCCAATTGATTGAGGGTAACAACATCCGACCCTACAACACCCACAAGAGATCCACCACTAATACTTGCAGTAGTGCTTCCATCGTAGACTTTATTTACTGCTACAGATACACCGCCAACAGTGAGTGCTTTTGCTGTGATCGTCGCAGTATTGCGTGTTGTACCTGCTGTTGCGTTATAAGCCTGAGTAATTTTGTAATTGCTAAGGCTTGCTGTACCGCCACTACTGGTAACAGAGGATACGTAGTTACTACCGTTATCTGCCACATTAAATGCGCTTATGGTGGCACTACTTAATCCAGTGACAGTTTCACTATTCACTAGCCCAGTGATAGTAAATGCAGTCGGGTTAACCGTAGTGGTACCGTTATAAGTACCAGTCAAAGCAATCCCAATTGGAGCTTGTGTAACGATTGCAGTCACACCTGTAGGTTGCACCAAAATGTAATTTGCAGCGTCAGTACCCGTTAAGGAGTAGTTCAGCGCAACAGCAGCAGTCAAGCTAACGTTCGCACTGACTAAAGCGCCAGAACGGACCAGGGTAACGCTATCAGAACCAACTACCCCAACCAAAGTACCACCTGTAATTGTGATGGAGGTAGTGCCGTCATAGACCTTGCTTGCTGCGGCTGCACCAGTAACTGTCACAATCTTTTGGCTTGAGTTAACAAGGGTGACGGTATTTTGATCAATCCCTGCTCCCGCACTGTAAGCTGGTGCAAATGCATAGTTAGTCGCTAAGGCTGTGCCACCTGAAATCACCATGCTTGTCACAAAATTACTACCGTTACTATTAATACTCGAACTATTGACGGTCACACTACTTAGACCAGTAATTGTTTGACCATTAATTAAGCCATTAATGGTGAATGAGATCGGGGTAATGTTATTTGTGCCATTGGCAAGGCCGATTACAGAAATACCAAGCATGGCCGGTGTAATGTTGGCAGTAATACCCGCTGGCTGAACTAGAGTGTAATTGGATGCAGCGCTACCTGAAATAGAGCCGCTGGCAATAATAATGATGCCGTTACTTACGTTCGGAGATGAGAATCTACCTGCTTGTGTCAATGTGACATTAGAAGCATCAGCCGTCAAAACGCCAACCAAAGAACCACCAGTAATTACCGCATTGGTTGTGCCGTCATACACTTTATTAGCAACCGTACCGTCACTAATAGTGATGCTCTTCGGTGTGATTACTGCAGTAATGCCACTAGGCTGCACTAGGGTGTAGTTAGCGGCAGAGAATCCAGAAATGGTACTGGTCATGGTGACTGGAACCGCAGAACCCACATTGACGCTATCCAGGACGCCTGTTTGCTTCAATACGACTGCATCAATACCAATTACGCCAACCAATTTTCCACCCCAAACGCTGACGGTATTGGCGCCATCGTAGACTTTCTTATCCGCAATCGTGCCGGTAACCGTGAGTGTTTTAGTTGATAGCGTGACGGCATTTAAAGTGCTACCGGCAGTTGAGCTAGCAACCGTATTAAATGCATAGTTACTTGCATTAGCTGTACCCGAGCTAATAGTGACTGATTTAACGAAATTCGTGCTGTTTGCACTGACATTCATACTATTGAGTACCGCGCTGGAGATGCCGGTAATGGTTTCGCTATTGACCAAACCAGTAACGGTAAATGTAGTTGGGGCAATCGTTGCTGAACCGCTATAAGTTGCTGCTACAGAAATCCCTAAAGGTGCTGGTGTGATGTTAGCAACGATCCCTGTTGGCTGAACTAAGGTGTAATTTGCACTAGCATCCCCACTAATACTGTTGCTCATAGTTACTGGCACTGCCGTACCGGCATTTGCTGATGTAAATGTAGCAGCTCTTGTTAAGACAACATCTGAGCCGTCACCACTCACCACGCCAAATAAACTGCCGGCAGTGACAACCGCTGCTGTAGTGCCGTTATAGACTTTATTAGCTACTGCTGTGTCAACGACGGTCAGCGTCTTCTTCGTAATGTTGGCGGTCAGACTGGCAGGTTGAGTCACCAGGTAGTTGCTAGCTGCTGTTCCAGTCAGGGATGCAGTAACCGCCACAGTAATGCCGTTGGCAGCTCCAACCTGCGCAAATGCACCTGTTTGAATCAAGCTCACATTAGGCAGGTCTGCCGTAACTACGCCAACCAAATTACCGCCATAAATAATAGCAACATCGGTGCGGTCGTAGATCTTGTTAGCCGCCGTGGATGTGCCACCAACCGTCAGAGTCTTGCGAGCAATATTAGCCGTCACCCCAGATGGTTGAACCAGAGTGTAATTACCTACCGCAGTTCCAGAGATGCTGCCAAGTACATTGACTGAAACATCATTAGCAGCATTCGCAGTGGCAAAACTTGCTGTCTTAGTCAAGCTGAGGCTGGCACTAGATTGGTCGATGACTGCTACACCATCCAGTGAACCAGCAGCAATAGTCGCAGCTGTAGTGCCGTCATAGACTTTTGCACCAATAGTAATGCCCGTGATGGTCAATGACTTTGGAGTCAGAGTAACTGTGTTTTGAGTATTACCTACCAGGCTATTGTAGGCAGCAGTAATGCTGTAGTTGTCCATCGATGCCGTACCACCATCTGCTGTTATCGCTGTAACGTAATTACTATTGTTCGCTGACACATTGATATTGCTAACTGTAGCTGAGCTTAAGCCAGTAATGGTTTGGCTATTTACCAAGCCAGTAACAGTAAAGGCTGTTGGGGTAATGGTGCTGGTGCCGGAATAGACGCCAGAAATAGTCACGCCCAATGGCGCAGGAGTCACAACCACCTTATTAGTAGCAGAAGCTTGATCAGCATTTACTGGAGATCCACTAGAAAGGGTGCCGTTATATCCTGTATTAATGAAGTAGTTACTAGAAGAAAAAGTTCCAACTGTAGAGCTACCAATAATATCCGTTACATACGCATTAGCACTGCTGGCATTGGCATTGCTAATGGTTACAGAAGTAATACGATCCCATGATGCCAAACCTGTGGTGGTGATCGTAGGATTACTCAAAGTTGTTGTGCCGTTATATATACCTGTCGCATTGATACCAAGCACTGCTGGAGTAATGGTGTAGGTACGCGCAGTACCAGACAAAGTTACTGAAGATCCATCAGTCGCCGATAAACTGCTTGCCGTTAATGATGTTGCTGTTTGCACCGCATTGGCATTAGTACCATTGCTAGCGGTAGTACCACCAATCGTTGAGCTGAATATGAGTACAGATTTAATGTAAGTGACTGATGTTGCAGCCAAACCAAAGATGGCTGTGCTGCTACCTGTATACGACACTGATGCATGAGCCTGCAACCAATCATTGGCGGCATTGGAGTTATAGGCAGTTCCGTAAACTGCAGAATAATTACTGTCTAGAGTGACAGTAATTGCAACCGTACTAGTAATTTTCTGACGGTAGTTAATGTAGTTGCCACTGGCATATGCGCCAGGCTGCACTGGCGTGCCACCGGCAATACCGTATGCAATATTCGTGGTCGCATTAGCGTTTGCAGATGTGATTCCAAGCGCAGTAGCGATTACATCGCCAGTGGCACTGCCTGGCTTAGCCATCGAAACCGAAATTACACCGCCACTGTTGGTTAGTGTTCCAACGGCCGTAATATCGCCACCGGTAATGGTGCCTGCAGCTTCCCCTCTACCAGCAACAATGATAATTCCATTGATGCCAGAGTTCCAGGCGCCAGCAAGACTAATGTTTCCTGTACCACTTACAGTAACCCCGCGAGTGGAGCCCCCGTTTTTAACTAAAGCACCAAGCGAAATATTGCCGCTGGTATTCAATCCAAAAATCATTACGCCTGCATTACCGGTAATGGTTGCCGATGCTACAGTCTTAATTGCTTCAACAGTGCCAGAGCTAGCAGTTGAGGTACCATACATCTCGACCAATCCACTCGCCGTAACAACGCCGTTAGCAGCGCTGGCATAGATTCCATAACTAGTACTAGCTGTACCAATTGAAGTTCCGGTAATAACTAAACCGCTCTCAGATGAATTAATTGCCGCAGAGTAGGTAACACCAGCTGCGGTAGTTGAAATACCCTTGATGGAGATATATTTAACTGCGTAAATTGCATTTGCAATTGTCACTCCGGCCGATGCCGTAGCCAGACTTGATGCATTGGTATTACTAATAAATCCACTCACTTTGGTGCAAGGAGCAGTTGAACAGCCATAGGTATTGTCTAAGGTGACGTAACCAGGTAATTGCGCAGTACTTGTACCTATCGCGCCTGTTGCAATTGCAGAGCCTGCAGACTTAGCAACGAAGTTAATAACGGTCCCAGTACCGGCTGTGTATGTCAATGCCCCGCTGGAAATAGATGAGTCTTTGTTACCACCAGTAGTGTCGTACAGAATGTTGGCGGCTGGAGAACCTGTATTAGCTACTAAGGCGATAGCGCCAAGTTGGTTAATCTTATTGTTAGATATGAAGCTGATATTAGATCCAGCAGCGTTATTAGTAATGGCACCAGTTTGGTAGACACCAGTATCCGCGCCTGCAGCTGCTGCATTGGCTGTAACAGAAATGTTGCCGCCACCAGCATTAATGGTGATTGCACCCAAAGAAACGAGAGTGGCTGATAAACCTCCACTGCTGTTCACCGTCAAATTATTTGCTGTAATTAGTCCTGTGGCAGCAATATGTACCAAGGTAGCAGTCGCCGAGGTTTTCGTGCTTGTTAAGCTAACCGCTCCACCGCTGATAGCGCCAGTAAGATAAATTCCAGAACCGGTAGAGGTTGTGGTCGCATTGATTGTTACTGCCTGACCCGTTGCAGTAATGCTACCGCTGCCCGAGTAACCCGTTCCAGTTTGGCCATTAACAGTAATCGTTACACCACCTGCACTAGAACTAATTGCATTTGCACCTTGCGTAAAGCCGATGCCGGATCCGTTAGCTACAGCATTGACCGTGACCCCAGTGGTTCCAGCTAAGGTACCTGCAGACAATGCGCCTGTAACCGTTATAGCGGCGCCATTAGTAGCAGCAGAGCTAGTGGTTGCTGCTGTGCCACACCCTAAGCAAGTGTTATCCAATAGGATGTAGCCAGGAACTGAGATTGCCGGCACAGAAATAGTGGCACCGTTAGTCTTCACCAAATAGTTAATTGCAGTTGTAGAGCCAGATGCAATCGTTAATGCGCCCGTGGTGATGCTGGAAATATTGCTACCAGTGCTAGTGTTGTAAATCAGATTTGCCGAGGAGGTGCCGGTATTGGCTACCAAACCAATTGCACCGCCCTGCGTAATCTTGTTATTAGATATAAAGCTGATGCTTGAGCCGATAGCATTATTGGTAATAGCGCCTGTTTGGGTAATACCAATCTTATCGCCCGCTGCTGCATTATTTCCAGTCACAGTAACGTTGCCACCGCCAGCGTTAATCGTAATAGCGCCCAAGGAAACGATCGTGCTTGATGCGCCCCCAGTTCCAGTAACAGTCAATGACTTCGCAGTAATTAATCCTGTGGCAGTAATTGGAGTGGCAGTTGCTGTTGAGGTGGACTGGCTAGCCGATAAACTAATGATACCGCCATTGATAGCGCCGGTTGTATCGATACCAGCCGCCGTTGTGGATGTTGCTGCAATAGTGATTGCCTGTCCGGTTGCAGTAATCGAGCCAGTGCTGTAGTAAGCAGTACCCGTTTGGCTACTTGCAGAAATACTGACACCACCACCGGCTGAAGTAATGGTGTTTGCATCTTGTTTAACGGCGATGCCTGTTCCGTTGGACACTATATTCAGAGTGACGCCAACTGGGTTAGCTAATGTACCGGCTGATAATGCCCCACGTAAAGTTAAACCCACTCCATTCAAAAATGCATTGGCAGGTGTTACTGCTGTGTTGCAAGCTAAGCAGGTGTTATCCAAAAGGATATATCCAGGAACAGCAATAGCTGGCACTGAAATAATGGCGCCGTTGGTTTTTGCAATGTAATTAATGGCTACTGTTGAAGTACCGACAGCCATTGCGACAGTGCCTGTCGTAATGCTTGAAGTCTTATCACCGCTTGTGGTGTCAAAAGTGATATTAGCTACTTCATTACCAGTGTTGGCGGCTAAGGTAATTGCACCACCCTGATCAATCTTGTTATTTGTGGTGAAGCTGATGTTTGAGCCTACGGCATTATTGGTAATCGCCCCAGTTTGCGTAATACCAATCTTGTCCCCTGCTGCAATGTTATTAGCCACTACAGTGATATCTCCACCACCCGCATTGATAGTAATTGCGCCTAAAGAAACAATGGTTGTCGATGCCGCGCCTGAAGCTGTCACATTGAGCTCATTTGCGGTAATCAGGCCCACGGCATAAATAGGCACCAAGGTGGCAGAAGAGGTAGTTTGGGCGCTAATAAGATTTACTACACCACCATTAATCGTGCCTGAGCTACTAATACCAGCAGCTGTCGTATTACTCGTATTAATAGTGATTACTTGGTTGGTAGCAAGAATTGCTCCACTGCTGGTGTAGCCCGAACCAGTTTGACCATTCACGTTGATAGTCACCCCGCCCGCGCTGGATGTAATGTTATGGGCGCCTTGAGTAAAGCCAACACCAGAGCCGTTAGCAACGGCATTAATAGTGACGCCGGTTGTACCGCCATATGTACCAGATACGAGAGCCCCTCTCAGGCTAATCCCCGCACCATTGACTGCGGCATTCGTTGGTGCAACAGTTGTACTACAACTACTGCAAGTGTTGTCCAAATAGATATAGCCTGGAACACTGATCGCCGGTACAGAAATTGTGGCGCCCTTGGTTGTAACCAGATAATTGATTGCTGAAGTGGATGTACCAGTTAGCGTTACAGGTCCTGTAGAGATACTGGAGGTTTTATCACCAGTCGTCGTGTCTACGATGATGTTCGCTGCAATTCCACTGGTATTGGCGACGAGTGCGATAGTGCCATTTAGATCAATATCATTATTCGATATAAAGCTTATATTGGAGCCATTTGCGCCGGTGACGGTTCCAGCGAGATAAATACCGCCTACAGCACCTGGAGCATTAATGGCATTAGCAGTAACGGTAATGTCACCTCCTGCCACGTTGACCTTTAATGCGTCCAATTGCACAATCCAAGCGGGTACGTCCCTTGCGGTTCCCAGAATGGTGATGTTGTTAGCAGTGATTAGAGATGTAGTGGCATAAAAAGCATACCCAGTAGTGGTGCCACCATTAAAGCTGGCCGATCCATTTGAGGACGTGATGTTTACTGAGATATTGATAGCCCTATTACCGCTCTGGTTGACTCCATTAACAGTAATATCGCCCGTACTAAATATCGCATTATTAATGGTTACGCCATTACCAGCTGTGGCCAATGCAACAAGATTATTGGTTGAGGTGTTAATGAAGCCAGACACTGGTGTGCAAGCTGGCGTAGAAGCTGTGCACCCATAAGTGTTATCTAGCAGCACATAACCTGGCAAGCTAACAGTGGCGCTACCAATCGCACCCGGGTTAATTGTCGACCCGGCAGTTTTAATGATGTAGTTAATGGCTGAGGTAGAGCTGGTGCTTGCAATCGTTAAAGCAGCGCTAGTAATGGTTGATGCACTAGTACCGGAAGAAGTGTCATAAGTAATATTGGCATCCGACCCACTGGTATTAGCAACTAAGGCAATCGGACCATTTTGACTAATATCGTTATTTGAAATGAAGCTGATATTGGAGCCATTGGCTCCAGTGATTGCTCCTGCCTGATAGATGCCCCCTGCCGCACCCGGTGATCCCAGCACAGTCCCTGTCACCGTAATGCTGCCACCAGTTGAACCACTATTAATCTTCAGTGCATCAATTTGAACCGCCCAAGCTGGCGCACTAGATGATGTACCTGTAATCGTAATATTGTTAGCAGTAATTAATGAGCCAGCGGTATAGACTCCGTAACCAGATACCGTTCCACCATTCAGAATGACTGAACCGCTATTGGACGTAATATTTGCGGAATAAGAAATTGCATGGCTAGTAGTTGAAACGCCATTAACAATGATGTTATCTCTTGCATAAATAGCGCCATTAATAGTTACACCAACGGATGCGGTTGATAAATCCGCTAAGTTATTTGTAGTGGTGTTGATATAGCCAGTAACTGGTAAACAGGCTGGGGTAGATGCTGTGCATCCATAGGTGTTATCCAGCAACACATAGCCTGGCAAACTGACAGTTGCACTTCCAATAGTGCCCGGATTAATAGCTGATCCGGCAGTTTTAATAATGTAGTTAATCGAAGAGCTTGATCCTGCTGGGATGGTTAATGCACCCGTCACCAGTGTTGAGGTCTTGAGACCATACGTAATATCGTAAGAAATATTTGCAGCCGTACCGCTAGTATTGGCAACTAAACCAATGGCACCATTTTGACTAATGTTGTTATTGGAGATGAAGCTAATGCTAGTGCCGTTCGCACCTGTAATAGCACCAGACTGGTAGATACCGCCTACAGCCCCAGGTATGCCGATGACATTACCACTAACAACAATCGCGCCGTTGATGGACCCGCTATTAATTTTTAACGCCTCAATCTGAACCACCCAAACTGCAGATCCTGAAGCTGTACCCGTAATTGAAATATTGTTTGCGGTAATTAAAGATGTGGCGCTATAGACTCCATAACCTGTTGTAGTGGCGCCGTTAAGGGTGACGGAGCCATTGGTTGAAGTGAGTCCAACTGAAATATCTATCGCTTTCTGGTTGGAAGCTCCAGTGACACCATTAATCGAAATATTGCTTGTAGCAAAAATAGTGCTATTCACGGTCACACCAACTACTGCAGTTCCTAGGGAAGCTAAGTTATTCGTTGTGGCATTAATGAATCCAGTGACCGGCGTACAATTTGTACCAGAGCAACCATATGAATTATCCAGAAGCACATAACCAGGCAATGGGTTAGCTAACGTACCAATCGCGGCGGGGTTAATTGCTGCGCCACGCGTTTTGATAATGTAATTAATTGCTGAGTCATTGGTGCCAGCAGCGATCGTAAGCGGGCCAGCAACCACTGAGGAGGTCTTAGAGCCACTAGTTGTGTTGTAGGTCACACTCACTGCGGTAGAGGCAGTGTTAGCAACTAATGAAATCGCACCAATTTGATTAATTTTACCGTTTGTAATAAAGCTGATATTGGAACCGGCAGCATTATCGGTAATAGCACCGTTTTGATAAATACCAGTATTGGTCGTTGCTCCCACCGTACCAGTCACGTTTAGATTGGTACCGCCAGCAACAATGGTCATTGCATCTAGGAAAACGGCATAAGTACCGGTATCGGTACTACCAATAACCGTGATGGACTTAGCGCTAATGGTGGCGGTAGAGCCCAACTCAACACCATCGCCCGATGTAGTAGCGGTACCCGTAATATTAACTGCCCCACTATTAGCTCTAATACCAGTAGCCGCCCAAGCACCACCGTAGTTATTACTAACCCCAAACCCAGATGTCCCCAATCCAGTGATATTGATATTTCCGGTTGTTGCGGTAATCACGGCTCGCAACATGACTGCGCCACCACCACCAGCATTAACGCCATTAATAGTGATCGCCGTTGCATTCAGGGCGCCAGCAATATTAATACCCTGGTTATTGGTAACTACAAGGGTTTCCCAAGAAGTTAAATTCCGATTGAGATACCCAGTGTAAGGAGCGCAACCTGCTCCAGAACAGCCATAGGTGTTATCCAGGGTAATTAAGCCAGGAACACTAACAGCACTACCAATCACAATCGGCGCTCCAGAAGCGAGAACAGAATAGTTCACGGCTGAAGTGCTGGTACCAGCGGCAAAGCCTAAGGGAGCAGTGCTGATAGAAGATGCCTTCGTACCGCTACTAGTATCGTAAGTAATATTGCCAGCAGCGCCGCTAGTGTTTAGTGCTAATGTAATAGTGCCGTTTTGATCAATTCGGTTGTTTGAAGTAAAGCTAATGTCAGAACCACTGGCGCCATTAATTGCACCTGATTGATAGATACCATTACCGCCGCCAGCAACTCCCAAAGCAGTAACTGTGATATCACCACCAACTGAAGTTGGGTTAATCGTGAACGATCCTACTTGAGCAAGATAACCAGCTACAACGAGTGTTGATTTCCCAGTAAGACTAATGTTATTACCGTAGATTAGTGACTCAACACTGTTAAAGATGCCGTAATTATTAGTGGTGGAGCCACTCAATAAGACATCACCGGCAGTAGACTTAATCTGAACGCTGTAGTTGATACCTTGCGCGCCATTACTTACGCCATATAGAGAAATATTGCCTCTCGCATAAATCGCGTTATCAATCGTAATGCCGGTAGCTGATACTGCTGCTAGAGTGCTTAAGTTAGCAGTGGCTGTATTGATAAATCCTGTGGCAGGGGTGCACCCGTCTCCCGAGCAACCGAAGGTGTTATCGAGAAGAATGTAGCCCGGAAGAATTAAGGTGCTGGTGCCGATTAAGCTTGGATTGATAGATCCACCAGCCGCTTTAGCAATGAAATTAATATCTGAGGTGCTCGTACCCGCTGCGGAGATGGTAAGGACGCCCGTAGAGATAGAAGATGACTTAATACCACTGGTGGTATCAAACGTGACATTGACAGCAGAACCGCTTGTATTGGCCGCAATCACGAATGTGCCGTTTTGATCTATCTTGTTATTGGATGTGAAAGTAACATTTGAGCCATTGGCTGCATTGATGGCGCCAGATTGATAAATACCTAGGCGACCACCTGTATCCGTGCTGAACGCATTAATAGCAATATCGCCAGCATTGACACCACTATTAATCGTTAGAGCGCCAGCCTGAACAAGCCAACCAGTGTGCGCAGCACCAGAGCGGCCGGTAATCGTAATATTATTAGCAGTAACGAGCGAGTCATTGCTGGTGTAGACACCGTAGTAATCGGTGGTTGAACCATTCAAGGTGACGTCAGCAGCAGATGATTTAATTGCATCTGAGTAGTTAATCCCAAAGGAGCCTTTACTAACGCCAGTCAGCGTAATATTGCCAGACGCAAAAATCGCATTATCAATCGTGATTCCATGAGCCGTACTTGCTAAGGTCGCTAAGTTGCCTGTAGTCGTATTGATGTAACCACTAGTGAAACTATCACTTGAAAGTGCGCGGCCATATGAATTGTTTAGCAGGATATAACCAGGCAACGCCAAAGCATTGGTAGCAATTAAGCCCGGATTGATATTGCTACCGGCTGACCTGGCGATGTAATTAATGGCTGAAGTGCTTGTACCAGTAGAGGAAACAATAAATGTTGTGTTTGAGATAGTTGATGCCGTGGTTCCGCGAGTAGTATCAAACGTAATATTGGCTGCTGAACCACTGGTATTGGCCGCTACTGTAATCACGCCATTGATATCAATTTTGTTGTTGGTGATAAAGCTCATGTCTGAGCCATTGCCCCCAGTAATGGCTCCAGACTGATAAATACCGTTACCACCCCCTGCTACGCCACCAATAGCAGTAATCGTAATATCGCCACCTGTTGCAGCGGCATTAATTGTTAGCGCACCAATTTGCGCTAGCCAGCCACTGGTTGTCGTTGTAGATGCGCTATTAATTGAAATATTGTTTGCCGTAATTAACGAGGCAATATTGGTATAGACGGCATAGTAATTCGTCGTTGATCCGTTTAGCGTTACGCTACCTGCTGTGGATTTGATTGCTGAGCCGTAACTCACTCCGATTTGGGCGTTACTAACCCCGCTGATAGTGATGTCACCAGTTGCATTTAATGCTGAGCCAGCTAATATATTGACACCAACAGATGCAGTTGCATCACCTAAATTATTTGCAGCAACGCTAATGGTCCCACTTGTTGGAGTGCCAGAAACTAGGCCGAAGGTGTTATCTAAAGTAATGGAGCCGGGGAGTGGAAGTGTATTTGTTCCAATAAAGCCGGGAGCGATCGATGATCCAGAAGATTTGGCGGTAAAGTTAATTGCTGAGCTATTGCTGCCTGCAGCAATACTGACATCGCCAAAGGTGATGTTTCCAGCCTTATTACCGCTAGTTGTATCGTAAATAATATTGGCTGCTGTACCGCTAGTATTGGCTACTAAACTAATCGCACCGGTTTGGTTGATTTTATTGTTTGAGGTGAAACTAATGCTTCCGCCAACTGCATTATCGGTAATTGCGCCTACTTGATAAATTCCGGTATCACCACCAGCTACAGCGCTATTAGCAGTCACGGTGATATTCCCTCCGCCCGCATTAATCTTCATTGCACCCAAGGTTACGTTAGTACTTGGTGAGCCAGATGCACTGCCGGCAATCGTAATTGAGTTTGCAGTAACTAGACCACTTTGGTTGACTGAAGCCCCCCCCACAGTTCTCCCAACGATGCTTACAGAGCCTATCGTTGCAGTAATAGGAGCTGCAATTGCATTAGCAAATCCGCTATTTAATGCGCCTAAAGTTGTTGCCTCAATTGAAATATTGCCTGTACTAGATGTAATGCTAGCTCCAACGACTTGTAAAAATACTCCAGCATTAACATTTGTAGTTATACCTTTGATACTTACTCCGCCTGACCCTGCAATAGCTGAGTCAGAAATGACGCCTGAATGATTAGCCGTTGCAGAATTGGTAACGCCATTTAAAGTGATGACTCCCCAAGCCGTTAAAGAGCCACTAACATTAATCCCTGGCCCAGCCGTCGTTGCAAGTGTTGTTGCATTACTTGCGGTAATGTAACCAGAGGCAGGCGCACCAGAAGCGGCACCATAGGTGTTGTCTAAGGTTACCGTGCCTTTAAGGGTAATCGCACCGTTAACGATGATTCCACCACCAGAGGAGATTGCATTCAGACTTACCTTAGACCCAGCGCCTGCCGAGTTATCCGTTATTGCAATTAGCGTAATGCCCTGCTTTGAGCCGCTGGTGTTATCTAGTGTGAGGGTTGGGGTTAATCCTGCGCCAGTAATATTGAAAGTTAAGGCGGTTGTTTGAGTGATGGTGCCAGATGCAATGATCGTAACGCTGGTGCCTGCGTTAATGGCCGTCTGAATTTGAGTGGTGTTGAAATTAGAGGTGGTCGCTTGACCTTGTGCTGTTGCTAAATCACCGCCCGAGGATGCTGCTGAGCTAATGGTGACATTGGTTGGATCCAAGAGCCACATCCCGCCACGACCTGCATTAATTGCCGCGAGCAAGCCCAGGGTTTGTCCAGACGTTTCGATGAAGCCACCAGCAATGCTGTGTGGATTAATTTGGCCTGCACTAATAACAGTTAAGGCATCAAGGGAGGTATAAACAGAAAAAGGTAATGTGCCCTTTTTCGCATCATTACCTATTAAGATCTTACCGCCTTGCTCTAGGCCCACTGCAGAAATTGTCGTGGCGCTAAGCAAGGTATTTTGTGTGCCAGACATGGCAATAGAACCACCACGGCCATTTGAGCCGTTGGTTTGGATGATCGCTTGTTGCGCATTGATGCTGTCGCTGGTCAACAAGAAAACATCGCCGCCGTCTAGGCCATCGGCCTCAATTCTGCTGCGTGCATTGAGGTATATATTGCCCGCATTGATGCGTACACTGCCGCCTTTACCGCGACTGTTATTGGCCGAAATAGTACCAAAGACATTGGCCACCCCTGCAAAGATAGCCAGCAAGGAATGCTCACCTAATCCGCGCAGTTCACCCCATGTATTTAAGGTGTTTTGGGCTTGCATGGTGAGCTGAGAAACAGCCGCTAACGCTGAACGCTCAACGCTGACTTCACTAGCCAATACTTCAAGTGTTAAAGGCGCATCCAGCCATTGTGTAATTTGCCCTTGTATATCAACCTTGCCTTGGGCGTTTATAATTAATTTAGAATTTTCCGCACCAGTGGTTTTTTCTATGACGGCATCCGCAGCCAAATCGATATCACCAGTGCTGCCGTTTTCTGTCACTGCCGCCAGCGTCACATTTGCCCGACCGAGCGTTTGACTCACGACTTTAGCCAGCGCTTGATCAATAGCAATTTGACCTGCTTGCAGGATCCATCCACCCATTTGACCACGCGCAGCCGCAACCTCTACTTTTGCCATTGGGCCAACCACAACTCGCCCGTTGGAGCTGGTTTTAATGAAACCACCGTTGCCAGACTGAGTGCCGCCATTGGCTGTCAACAAACCATCAATTTGCGTTTTATCTGTTGAGTGCAGGCTGATTTTGCCGCCGTTACCGCGCGTAATGGCTGACGCCGACAGCACGGCATTGGCCTCGACCGTTACAGTTTTGGCAACGATAGCGGGCTCTGCGTTGCTGCTATCGGCCACTTGCCTGCCCACATTAATTTCTCCACCACCAGCATCGCCGTTCGCTGAAATTTTGCTGTTGGCAGCCAACACCACCGTTTCAGCAGCCAAGGCAATCTGGCCTCCTGTGGACCCTTCGCCTTTGCCATTGGCCAGCAGTTTGCCGGCATTAATCACCGTGGCTCCAACCAATGAAATCTTGCCAGCGTTGTTTATTGCGCTAGAAGCCACAATAGCGCCTGTGTTTCTCACCACACCATTCATTAATTGACGCGCACTATTGGCTGCCACAATGACGCTGCCGCCATCGACAAAAACCAAGCGCTTGTTTTCCACAAGGGCATTAATGGTGGACACATCCACGCGCACGCCGGTCAATTGATTGTTTTTAAAATTCAGGGTAACTTTTTCACCGGCCACCATGGCAATGGTATTGTTCACGCTAGCACGTGCAATTAAATAGCCTTCGTTGCGCACCTCAGGTGCCAATAAGGCAATGTAGCCATTTGCATCATGGGCAGTAATCCGACCTTCATTAAGCACCTTACCGTGACCGTTACCTTGGTAGACATGCTTGCCGTCCATGAAATCTTGATCGGCCATATTCATGGTGGTGGCAACCACTGCAGCCGCATCGACTTGCGCACCTTTACCAAACGACACGCCGTTGGAATTAACAATAATCACTTGCCCGTTGGCGCGCACCGCGCCATCAATTTGCGAGGCGGTCGCGCCTGTCACGCGATTTAAGGTGACGGCTTGAGCATTGGGTTGATTAAAGTTAACTTGCGCATTAGCTCCCACATCAAAACTTTGCCAATTAACCACCGCACGTTGCGAGCTTTGGTTGATGCTCATGTTGGCTGGCGTGGAGGCAATCGTCGCACTGCCCGCCACCACTTGCCCGCCAGTAGGCAGGGCATCCACCGCCACACCAGCAGCTAAGGCACAGACGGGCACCAGCAAAATAGCAAGCGCCAAGCAGTGCAGTGCTAATTTGCACCGTGCTTTTAGACCGACTATTTTGCTTAAAGTAGGCATATCGCTTTAAAAGGTATAACTGGCGTTTAGCCAAGCCCGTGGGTTGCTATCCGTGCCATCGTTGTCAAGGTAGACATAGGCACCGTCTTTTACTATCTTTAATGGGTTGTTGCCGACTTTCCAAGCCAACACTGCAGCGGCATTCCACTTCCCGCTGGTCCACTTCACACTCATACCAGCACCATATAACTCATAGCCGTTGGCGGCGGCGGTATCGCCCTGCCAGCCAGGATAGGGGTCTTTGTATTGCTGCACGGTACCGGCATCAAAAAACACACTTGCCACTAAATGCTGCGGCAATTCCTTTTGCAACTCAATAGCTGCCAACATGCCTTGCGAACCGCCGGCTTGGGCTACTGGGTAAGCCCTCACGCCATTTGGACCACCTAAGTAAAATTGCTCAGACGAATTCAAATTATTGGCACTCAATTGGCCGCTTACATTAATGTTCAGTTGCAGTGTTGGCCAAGGTAGGGATTGCATACGACTGGCGTTGAAAGTAAGCTTAGTAAAATGATTGGGCACATAGGAATAACAGTCATTTCTCGTCGGACAATAAGCCCCGAATGTCACTGGCGTGCTAGCATCCAAATCCAGGTGACCCAACACTAGGCTGGCGTTTATAGTGCTCATGCCACCGCCTAGCAAGGCGTCGTAGTGGTTAGCATTGGCCCCAATATTGATGTTTTCAATATCAAAACTGCTGTTGACCTCACGACTGGCCAAATCTCGATTCAAGTAGCCTTTCTTTTCAAAACCCAGCATTACGTTGGCATTGGTATTTTGACTGCGTTGCATAGGGTAACTCAGGTTGGCGGCCATGACCCAGGCGTCACCAAAACCCCCGTTGGTTTTGTATGAGCCTACATTTTGATAGTCCAAGTAATTGCCGGTTAAAGCAAGGCGCAAGCCATGGTAACCAACTGGCAGGCTATACATCACCTGGCTAAAATTAGAGCCCGCCGAATACATGCCATAAAATGAGGCTTGATCACCCTGCTTAAGCGGGCTATTCCAAGCGGCACTGATGACCCCCTGTGCTTCGCCGGTACTGCGGCTGCCACTGTTTTTTGCTTCCATGCGCGCATCAACTAGCGAGGTACGGCTTAAAGCCAAATGCACTTTAGTTTCGCCGTCTTTATCGCCGGCTTCTAATGCAGAACTGGCTTTCACACCAGACAGTTCATTTAACACCGCCATACTTTTTGCCAAGGCCCGAGTATTAAGCGCCTTACCCAGTGGATTCTCAGCTAAGACATAGGCAGTAGCTTGCTCCTTGGATAAACGTGCTAGACCGTCTTTATTTTCTACGCTCACGCCACCCAAGCTAGCTTCCACCACTTGTATTAGCAACACACCGTCTTCTTTAATATTCTGTTCAGGTAGAAATACCTGGACAACAAAACCCTGCGCGGCATAGAAATCACTGACTGCGTCCAGCAGCTTTTGCAGCCCCTGCATGCTATAGCTTTTACCTAAGCTGCCGGCCAAAGCATCCATGAGCGCCTGCTCATTTACTAAATGCACGCCTTGCAAGCGCACTCCTTTAATTAGCATCTGCACTGCGGCCTCGCCCTCGGCATGCTCGGATTTTGGCACACCCACCTCAGGCAAGGGTGCCATAAAAAGATCGGGTGCCTCTTTTTGTATTTGCTGCTGCAAGGCGCCGCCATCTACAGGCGGAGTATCATTGGGGCTGGCGCTGGCAGGCGAGGCCGTAATCATGACGGCCACTAGCATTAAATATTTTGTTAAATTACTTTTCAAAAAAACCCCTGAACTCTAGAACTGGCCTGTAAATAAGGACTATTTAGCTAAGCTCCGCGATTATCTTAGAAAGCCCCAATTGGGAATATCCCTAATTGGGGATGGTTGGCAATTTTTATTAGCGATACACTGCATAGGTAATAATCCCTTAACTCTTACGCTAGACTGTTGCTTTAAAAATCACACCGCATTTATGCACCTTATGCTTATGAGAAACATGCCCCATCATGCAGTTTGATGTTCCTACCGCAACCCTAGTGGTGGGGTTTATGTATTTATTGCTACCAGCCTCGGTGTTTGTTTTTTTGAAGGAACACCGCAATTCAGCAGTGTTGTTGTGGTGTGTGGGTGGCGCTTTCAATGGCATTGGCTTTATGACTATCGTGCTTAGGGGCGGCTTTAGCGAGATCAGTCCATCCATTACCTACACCCTCCCTAACGCGCTGTTCTTCCTCGGCGTACTGCTTAGATTTCAATCCTTAAAAATGGATTGCAAACAGGCTTTGAGCTACCAGCAAATCGGCCTGTTTACCGCCGCATTTATCGTCATTTACGAAATGATTTGGCGCCAATTGGGCGTAGACCAAGCCAGGAACATTTATCTGCTGCCCGTCTTTACTGTGGAACTCTTGTTGATCTGCCATATCGCTTGGGTGTTTAAAAAAATGTACCAATCTAAGGTCATACGGGTAGTGATTTACAACTACTTTAGCTATGCCAGCATACTGGCGATTAAAGCCATCAGCGTTGCTATCGGCGATGAAGACATATTGATGCTGAGTTCTAGCGCTATCAACATCACCCTAATACTTATCGGGTTTTGCACGGTCATCTATACCAATTTAGGCTACATCGGTGTGGTGTTGGAAAAGGTAAACCGAGAACGCGAGTTGAGTTTAAATGAGAATAAAAAACTGGTTAGCACGCTTAAGAAAAAAGAAGCCCTGATCAGCCAATACGCCCGCATCAAAGCCTTCTCAGACATAGGTGGCTATGGCTCATCGGTCATCCACGAAATCTCCCAACCACTCACTACCGCCAGCTTTGCCTTGGAAAACTTATCCACCCTAATGGCCAAGCAAAAAGACCTACCAGTGGAAATTTTAAACCGACTAAATCTGGTGAAAGAGCCTACGCAAAAAGCTGCACAAATAGTCAACAACCTGCGCGGCTTGATGGCCAAGTCGGATTTCAACTTAAGTCCGATTAAGCTGCGTGATCG
>ERZ1034363.414-NODE-414-length-29889-cov-2.728733_pt1 | contig 29889 bp, 31 predicted proteins | sample MGYA00520616_ERZ1034363 | MGnify/ENA primary metagenome ERZ1034363 (study PRJEB33736, sample SAMEA104284506) | Azolla filiculoides | biome: Urban; feature: Water surface; material: Ditch water | place: Netherlands | collected 2015-10-28 | depth 0-0.1 m ... | reverse complement strand
AATGCAATGGTTGTTTGATATGCCGTCATTAATTCTTCAAGCGTTTTGCAATCAGTGATGCGTTTGACCAATGTTTCCGTAGAAAAGCGAATGTCATCATCACGACCGCTTGCCCTATCGCCATCATCATCATCAGCGTATAGGCCGCAAATAGCAGAAAGAGAATAGCGGCGTAGATAGGTAAGCGCAGAACCAAACCCCTGCGGGTCTTGTTTTGATAATGGGCATGTTGCAGTGTCTTCAATCCATTCCCCTGAAATGTGTAATAAACGCGTTGTAAGATGCAAGCGGCCATCATCACTTGGTGTTGGTGATTGCATAAACACAATGTTGTTGTTGTTCAAATGATTCTTGACCGCATCAATCACGCTGGATAAATCAGCGTAGTTATTTTTAAGATGTGGATTTTTTGCGTTTTCCACAGCAAACTTAATTGATTTTTGCGCCAATAGCAAATCAGGCGATATTTTGATAAGTGATTCTGAAGTTTTCATAAGCAATACCACCATTTCGTTAAAGTATATGCAAAAAATGCAAATGCAACCAATGTAAATACATACAACGGCCAGTCGTGTTTTGTCTTGTTCATGTTAATTGCTTTCAATGTCGATAAGTTGTTGTTCAATATCATCCAATACTGATTCGGCAAGTATTGATGAAATGTCGGTTGGTTCAGACGCTAATTCAACCGCCTGAATGTCAACGTAGTGTAAGGTTGGCGAATCGCCAGTGCCGAATGGGTCTTTTTCTGATTCATGTGAATAATAGACATCAAGGTCAATGCCGTTGATGGTGATTGTTTGAAGTGACATGTTGTTTCCTTTCGTTTCCGTTAAAGTTCAATAATTCTTACATTAAACAAATTCAAACCTTTTTTTACTGCTTTGGCTTGTTCAAGTGAATTAAAACAAAATGCTTTGTTAATTTCGGATGAATAACGTTTATCAACTAATTCGCTTAAATATTTGTTGCCAGCATATAACCTTTGAATAATAAACATTTTGTTTCCTTTCGTTTCCGTTGTTGTGCAAAGCGCACAAGTGTTAATATACAGATTAATTATACATTGTGCAAACTATTTATACATTCCATGAAAATAAACTTAAAGTGTGGTTTTTATGCAACAAAATGAACATTATGAACAATCAGCCGTTATTCAGTGGTTTAGGCTGGCATATCCAAAACTGATTATTTTTGCCATCCCCAACGCGGCCAAGCGAAGCCCGCAACTGGCCAATTACATGAAAGCCGAAGGGATGTTGGCTGGCGTTGCTGATTTGTTTTTAATGAAACCAAGCAAAACGCATCATGGTTTGTTTATTGAAATGAAGTCAAAAACAGGCAAATTGACCGACCAACAAAAATATTTTCTTGAACAGGCAAAGGCGCAAGCAAATAAGGAAGAGGCTGCAAAGAACGAGGCGGCAGATCGCGCAGCAGAGAATGCAGGAACACCATTGCCTGCAGCTCCAACTCCTTCGGCGCCGGCTCCTCGTCCAGGAAACAATCCATTCTCAGCAGGTGGCGCAGTTCCTCGTCCACCTCGTCCAGGAAACAATCCATTTTCAACAGGTGGCGCGGTTCCTCGTCCACCACAACGTCCTCAAGGTGCAGGCGCACCACGACCAGGAATGGCTGGATCACGTCCAGGTTCTGTTCGTCCAGGATTTGCGGCACGTCCGGGTGCACCACGACCAGCTGGCGGAGGATTTACTCCACGTCCAGGTGGATCTGCACCTTCATCATCACCATATAAATCAAATACACCAGGTGCTGGTGGAACTACTGGCGGACCGCAGCGTCCAGGTGGCGGTCGTCCACCACAACGCGGTGGCGCAGGTGGAGCGTTCGGAAAGAATGCAAGTAAGAAGTCAGGACGTAAACAAAAGTCACGCAAGGCGTTACGCGATGAATTCGACAATATGCAAGCTCCACAATTGGGTGGAGCGGTTGTTCCTCACGGCGATGGAAAGACTCCAATTCGCATGCGTCGTGGTGCATCACTTGCAGATTTCGCAGAAAAGATTGGTGCAGATCCAGCAGCATTAGTAGCAGCGCTATTCCACTTAGGTGAAATGGTTACAGCTACACAATCTGTGGATGCAGATACCTTTGAAATTCTTGGTGTTCAACTTGGCTACAGCATTGAAATTGTTAGCCCAGAAGATGAAGACCGCGAATTGCTATCAGATTTCGATATCGATCTTGCAGGCGAGTTAACAGATCTAGATCCAGATACTTTGGTTGCACGTCCACCAGTAGTAACTGTTATGGGTCACGTTGATCACGGTAAGACATCACTTCTTGATGCGATCCGTAAGTCTGAAGTTATGAAGGGTGAAGCAGGCGGAATTACACAGCACATTGGTGCTTACCAAATCCACCATGATCACGATGGCACAAACCGCGCGATTACATTTATTGATACACCAGGTCACGAAGCGTTTACCGCAATGCGTGCACGTGGTGCGAAGGTAACTGATATCGCAGTACTTGTTGTTGCTGCCGATGATGGAATCATGCCTCAGACAATTGAAGCGTTAAACCACGCACAAGCAGCAGATGTACCAATTGTTGTTGCTGTTAACAAGATTGATAAGGAAGGCGCAAACCCAGACAAGGTTCGCCAACAGTTGACCGAGTACAACTTGATCGCTGAGGAGTACGGCGGAGACACAATCTTCGTAAATGTTTCTGCAAAGGCCGGAATGGGTATCGATCAGTTAATCGATTCAATCCTTCTTACAGCAGATGCTGCTATCGATCTTCGTGCCGTGGCAGATGATGATGCTCGCGGTGTTGCTATTGAAGCTCACCTCGATCGTGGTCGCGGACCAGTTGCAACTGTTCTAGTTCAACGCGGAACTTTGAAGATCGGTGATGCAATTGTTGCCGGTAGCGCATTCGGTCGTGTTCGTGCGATGTTGGATGAGAATGGTGACAACGTTGATACCGCAGGCCCATCACGTCCAGTGCAGGTTCTAGGTTTCACATCTGTACCAAGTGCAGGAGATACATTCCTTGTAGCTGATGAAGACCGTACAGCTCGTCAGATCGCTGAAAAGCGTCAGGCGGCAGAACGTAACGCGCAGCTTGCTAAGGCCCGCAAGAAGGTTTCATTGGAAGACTTCATGGAGCAATCCAAGATTTCTACTCTCAACCTTATTCTTAAGGGTGACGTTTCTGGTTCTGTTGAAGCGCTAGAAGATGCATTAATGCAGTTGGATGTTGGCGCTGAAGTAGATCTTCGCGTTATTCACCGCGGTGTTGGTGCAATCACCAAGAGCGATATCACCTTGGCATCTGCATCAACTGCTGTTGTTATCGGCTTTAACGTTAAGCCAGAGCCACAAACTGCAATCTATGCTGATCAAGAAGGCGTTGAAGTTCGTTTCTACTCAGTTATCTACAACGCAATTGAAGAGATCGAGATGTCTCTCAAGGGCTTGTTGAAGCCAGAGTACGAAGAAGCGATCATCGGTAACGCTGAAGTTCGCGAGATCTTCAAATCTTCTAAGGCTGGAAACATCGCAGGATCTGTCGTTAAGGATGGAATCATCCGTCGTAACGCGAAGGCACGTATCTTGCGTAACGGAGCAGTCTTGGTTGATAACCTCACAATCGATTCACTCAAGCGCTTTAAGGATGATGCCACTGAGGTCCGTGAAGGATTCGAGTGCGGTATTGGCCTTGGAAACATGAAGGAGATCGCGCAAGGCGACATCGTTCAGTGTTTCGAGATGCGCGAGAAAAAGCGAGCATAAGCAATGGGTCAATCACATCGCACTCTGAAGGTCGCTGACCGCATCAAGGTAGTTGTTGCAAACCTACTTGAGACAAAGATTAAAGATCCACGTCTTGGTTTTGTAACCGTTACAGATGCACGTGTTACCGGCGATCTACAACAAGCATCGGTGTTTTACACAGTTCTTGGTGGCCTCGATGAGCGCGCTGCAACAGCAGCGGCTCTCGAGAGCGCCAAGGGAACGATCCGTTCTGCATTAGGTCGCGAACTTGGACTTCGCATTACTCCTAGTATCGAATTCTTTGAAGATGGTCTACCCGAAAGCGCGTTAGCTCTTGATTCCTTACTTGAAAAGGTTCATGAGCAAGATGCACAGGTAGCCGAGCTTCGTAAGAACGCGCAATACGCCGGGGGAGAAGATCCATATAAAGCACCACGTGTAATCGAAGATTAATTGTGATGCAGCACGGATTTCTGGTTGTCGATAAAGAACCAGGCATGACAAGCCATGATGTAGTTGCAATTGGACGCAGAGCATTAGGAACACGCAAAGTCGGCCATGCCGGAACTCTTGATCCAATGGCAACGGGAATTTTGGTGCTGGGTTTTAACAATGGAACTCGCTTGCTGCAATACATCACAGATGGCGACAAGACGTATCAAGCAACTGTCGTTTTAGGTGCTGCAACAGTTACGGATGATGTTGAAGGTGAAGTGATTAGCACCGCTGATACTTCCGCAATCACTGATGAGGAAATTCATACCGAATTAGCAAAAATGCGCGGAACTATCATGCAGCGTCCTAGTTCAGTTTCTGCAGTCAAGATCGATGGAGAGCGTGCGTACGATCGAGTTCGATCAGGTGAAGAAGTTGTTTTGCCTGCACGTGAGGTCACAATTTCTCAACTAGATGTACTTGCTATTCGACGCCTTGAAAAAGGAATCGAAATAGATATCGAAGTGACATGCTCGGCAGGCACATTTATTCGTGCAATTGCACGTGATTGTGGTGCAGCATTAGCGGTGGGCGGTCACCTGAACTCACTGCGTCGTTCGAGAGTCGCAGGATTTGGTCTCGATCGCGCGGTTTCATTGCAGCAGTTAAAGAGTGGTGATTTCAATACGCTTGATTTAGCTGATGTTGCCCGCGCAACCTTTCCGGTTCGCGATATCGCTTTAGATGAAAAGTTGGAACTTTCCTTTGGCAGAACCCTGTCGGCTAACGCCGATGATCTAATTTATGCAGGCATCTCTGCGGCAAATGAACTGATTGCGCTGCTGCAGAATGTTGATGGCAAAGCAAAGCCAATCGCCGTGTTCGCGGCCGCGCAGTGATTCTGAGATAATGAGTTCATGAGCATCGTTGTCATAGGAAACTTTGATGGAGTCCACAAGGGCCATCAACAGATTCTTAACCGTGCCAAGGCGCTAGCAGGGGATGAAAAAATCGTTGCCCTGACCTTTGACCCACACCCTGTTTCTGTCTTTGCTCCCGAGCGTGCCCCCACCTTATTAACAATCCTTACCGACAAAATTGAACTATTGAAAATTCACAACGCAGATCAAGTAGCGGTTATTAAGTTCACAAAAGAGTTTGCATCGATGCCACCTGAAGATTTTGTTAATAAGGTTCTAGTCGAACAGTTGAAAGCAACCACTGTGATCGTGGGACAAAACTTTACATATGGGTTTAAGGCAGCAGGAAATGTTGAATCACTCAGTGCGCACACCGAGTTTGAAACAGTTGTTATGGATCTACAAGCAGATAATGCAGACACAATTTCATCGACCCGAATTCGCAAAGCGATTATTGAAGGCAATGTTGAATCAGCTCGCGAAATGCTCACCCGACCTCATCGCCTAGATGGAATCGTTGTCCATGGCGAAAAGCGTGGCCGCGAAATTGGATATCCAACAGCAAACCTTGGAAATCTCGATAACCAAACAATTCCAGCAGATGGTGTGTATGCCGGGTGGTTAACAGTTGGCATCGATCGTTGGGCAGCTGCAATTTCCATTGGTACAAATCCAACTTTTGAAGGTGTGCGAGGCCGTCAGGTTGAGGCGTATGCATTAGATCAAACAGATCTTGATCTCTATACAAAAGCGGCAACCATTGAATTTGGGTGGAGACTTCGCGAAACCCTGAAATTTGATGGTCTCGAGCCTTTATTGGAACAGATGGCTAAGGACTGTGCAGAAGCTCGTCGCCTGACCGAGCTCTAAGCGGGGGATTTACCTCGATTTCAGCTATTGCACCGCTGGCTGATAACCTAGCCCTTCAATCGAGTTAGCGAGTTTCTCGTGAGTCAAACCGAGAAGCCCTCGTGCTCAGTACATAAGGAGAACAAGAAATGGCATTAACACCAGAAGTAAAGAAGGAAATCATTGCTCAGTACGGTTCTACCCCTACTGACACAGGATCACCTGAAGCTCAGGTCGCGCTCCTATCAAAGCGAATTGATCAGATCACTGATCACTTGAAGGCTAACCCACATGATCACCACAACCGTCGTGGTCTTTTGTTGTTAGTTGGTCGTCGTCGTCGCATCCTTCAGTACCTTGCGAAGACAGATATCAACCGTTACCGCGCAATTATCGAGAAGCTCGGTATTCGCCGCTAATTAAGAAAAACCAATCTGCCGTAGAGCAATAGTCCTCGGTAGTGGTTTCCGCGCTTGAAACACCTGCGCGTGAACTTCGATCGAAGATTCTTGCTTCTTAAGCAGATTGCAAAGCCCAACAATTCTGTTGTGCTTTCAATCTACAAAGAGGAGGACCCATGGAGGGTCAAGAGGTTCAGTCAGCCGTTGCAGTTATTGATAACGGAAAATTCGGAAAACGAGAGATTCGTTTTGAAACAGGTCGCCTAGCGCGCCAAGCAGCAGGAGCAGCAGCTGTTTATCTAGATGATCAGACAATGATCTTCTCAGCAACAACAGCATCAAAAACTCCTAAGGATCAATTTGATTTCTTCCCATTAACAGTTGATGTTGAAGAGAAGATGTATGCAGTTGGTCGTATTCCAGGATCATTCTTCCGTCGCGAAGGTCGTCCATCAGAGGATGCAATTCTTACTTGTCGTTTGATCGACCGCCCATTGCGTCCTTCATTCGTAAAGGGTCTTCGTAATGAAGTTCAGATCGTTGTGACTGTAATGGCACTCGATCCAGATCACATGTATGACGTAATCGCGATCAACGCGGCTTCAATGTCTACACAACTTGCAGGTCTTCCATTCTCTGGTCCAATCGGTGGCGTTCGCGTTGCTTTGATTGATGGTCAGTGGGTTGCATTCCCTAACCACTCACAGGTTGAGAACGCTGTATTCGACATGGTCGTTGCTGGTCGTGTTGCAAATGACGATGTTGCAATCATGATGGTTGAGGCAGAAGCAACAGCAAAGACAATTGAACTCATCAAGGGTGGCGCACCAACTCCTACTGAAGAAGTTGTTGCACAAGGACTTGATGCTGCAAAGCCATTCATCAAGATTCTCTGTGATGCACAGTCTGCTCTTGCAAAGGTGGCTGCAAAGCCAACTGCAGAGTTCCCAGTGTTCTTGGATTACCAGGATGATGTATTTGCAGCTGTTGAAAAGACAGCTAAGGATGACCTTGCAAAGGCGCTAACAATTGCTGGAAAGCAAGAGCGCGAAACAAAGATCGATGAGATCTCTGCTTCAACAAAGGAATCTGTAAATGCACAATTTGAAGGACGCGAAAAGGAAGTTTCTGCAGCGTTCCGTTCATTAACTAAGAAGCTTGTACGTCAGCGCGTATTGCGTGACAAGATTCGTATCGATGGTCGCGGTCTTCGTGATATCCGTGCGCTATCTGCAGAGGTTGAAGTTATTCCTCGCGTACACGGTTCAGCGATCTTCGAGCGTGGAGAGACACAGATTCTTGGAATCACAACTCTTAACATGCTAAAGATGGAGCAACAGCTCGATACTTTGAACCCTGAAAATCACAAGCGTTACATGCACAACTACAACTTCCCACCATATTCAACTGGTGAAACAGGTCGTGTTGGTACACCAAAGCGCCGCGAAATCGGTCACGGTGCACTTGCAGAGCGTGCATTGATTCCAGTACTTCCAAGTCGCGAAGAGTTCCCTTACGCAATCCGTCAGGTCTCTGAAGCTCTTGGTTCAAATGGTTCAACATCAATGGGTTCAGTATGTGCATCAACACTTGCACTTCTAAACGCAGGTGTTCCACTACGTGCACCAGTTGCAGGTATTGCAATGGGTCTAATCTCTGATGATGTCGATGGCAAGGTTGAGTACGTTGCTTTGACAGATATCTTGGGTGCAGAAGATGCATTCGGAGATATGGACTTCAAGGTTGCCGGAACAAAGGACTTTGTTACAGCGTTACAGCTAGATACAAAGCTTGATGGAATTCCTGCATCTGTTCTTGCTGGCGCACTTCACCAGGCAAAGGAAGCGCGTCTTGCGATTCTTGATGTTATGGCTGAGGCAATTGATGCTCCAGATGAGATGAGCCCATTTGCTCCACGCATTATCTCTGTAAAGATTCCTGTAGATCAGATCGGTGCAGTAATCGGACCTAAGGGAAAGATTATTAACCAGATTCAAGATGAAACTGGCGCAGATATCTCAATCGAAGAGGATGGAACTATTTACATCGGTGCAACCGATGGTCCATCAGCTGAAGCTGCACGCGCACAGATCAATGCAATTGCAAACCCACAGATGCCAGAGGTTGGCGAGCGTTACCTAGGTACAGTCGTGAAGCTTGCAGCATTTGGTGCATTCATCTCATTGATGCCAGGTAAGGATGGCTTGCTGCATGTATCTCAGATTCGCAAGATGCATGGCGGAAAGCGCATTGAAAACCTTGAAGAGGTCATGAAGGTTGGCGACAAGATTCAGGTTGAGATCGGCGAGATTGATCCAAAGGGCAAGTTGTCTTTGGTTCCTGTTCTTGAAGATGGAACAACTGGTTCTGCTGAATAAATGAGCGTACGTCGTTCAGTTTTACCTAGCGGTCTGCGTATCGTTACTGAAGAGGTTCCTTCGGTACGCAGCGCCGCGATCGGTATCTGGGTGAATGTTGGTTCTCGTGATGAAACCCCGGCGGTTGCTGGGGCTTCTCACTTTCTGGAGCATTTATTGTTCAAGGGAACAAAACGTCGTAATGCTTTAGAGATTTCAGCATCAATTGAATCTGTTGGTGGCGAGATGAACGCCTTCACCAGCAAGGAGTACACCTGCTTCTATGCACGAGTTATTGATACAGATCTTCCGATGGCAATTGATGTTGTTTCAGATTTAATCACATCATCAGTTGTATCCGCATTAGATGTTGATGCAGAGAGCAAGGTTGTTCTTGAAGAGATTGCAATGCGCGATGACGACCCTAGCGACTTAGTGCATGATCTTTATGCCGAAACTTATTATGGCGATACTCAATTAGGGCGCCCAATTCTCGGCACAATTGATTCAATCAATAACATGTCACGAAATTCAGTATTTAATTACTACAAAAAGCGCTACCTGCCACAGGATTTAGTAGTTGCGGTAGCTGGAAATATCAAGCATAAAAAAGTTGTAGCGATGGTTGAGGCAGCACTTTCGCAGGATGGTTTCTTGGATGTTAAGGGAACCCCTGTTATTCGCCCTAATGTGCCGGTAAGAAAGAGCGCGCAAAAATCTGTGGGACTTATAAATCGACCTACCGAACAAGCGCACATGTTTTATGGCATGGAGGGCGTTGCCCGTCATGATGATCGACGATTTGCGATGGGAATCTTGGCATCAGCACTTGGTGGGGGAATGTCTTCACGGTTGTTCCAGGAAATCCGCGAAAAGCGTGGCCTTGCATATTCTGTCTATGCATACGCACAACAATTTGCAGGTAGCGGACAGATTGGTTTTTACGCCGGATGCAATCCATCAAAGGCGATCGAAGTTGTCGAAATCATTCGCGAAGTTTTAGCTGATGTCGCAGATAACGGAATGTCCCATGAAGAGATTGAACGCGCCAAGGGTGCGGTTCGTGGATCATTGGTATTGAGCCAGGAAGATTCAGGCTCACGTATGAGTCGAATTGGTAAAAATGAGATTGTGTACGGCCACGTAATGGGCTTTGACGATATTTTGAAGGCGGTATCTGCCGTTAACGCCCAAGACATTAAGGAAATTGCTAGCGCCTTTCTGACTAAAACGCCTACCCTTGCACTTGTTGGTCCATTCAAATCAGAGTCAAAGTTTGAGAAGGTGTTGAGCAAATGATCAATGTTGCTGTCTTAGGTGCTCGCGGTCGAATGGGCTCAGAGGTCGTAAAAGCTGTTGAAGCAGCAGATGGTTTAGCACTTGTCGCTGCATTAGATATGGGCGATTCAATTGACCAACTTAAAGGCTCAGCTGCACATGTTGTCGTTGATTTCACGACTCCAGATAGCGTCATGGCTAACCTTGAATTTCTAATTAACAACGACATCAATGTTGTAGTCGGAACAACTGGATTTGATGATTCAAAGCTCGCAACTGTGAAAGGTTGGCTTGCAGCTAATCCTTCAGTTGGCGTATTGATTGCTCCAAACTTTGCCATTGGCGCTGTTTTGATGATGGAGTTTGCTGCAAAGGCTGCGAAGTACTTTGAATCTGCAGAAATTATTGAACTTCACCACCCAGCAAAGGTGGATGCGCCATCAGGAACCGCAGCTCGCACCGCCGAACTAATGACAGCGGCTCGCAAAGAAGCTGGGCTTGGCGCAATGCCAGATGCAACAACATCATCATTAGATGGAGCACGTGGCGCAGTTGTTGGCGATATTCCAGTGCACTCAGTTCGCGCACGTGGATTAGTTGCACACCAAGAGGTTTTGTTTGGCGGATTAGGGGAGACCTTAACTATTCGTCACGATTCAATTGACCGTGCAGGTTTTATGCCAGGCGTTATTCTTGGCGTACGCAAAATTATCAATCATCCAGGCCTGACTCATGGCCTAGATAAGTTCATGTAAGGAGCGATGATGTCTAAAGATCAAATCACAATGTATGGTGCCGATTGGTGTGGAGATTGCCGTCGCTCAAAGCGTTTACTTGAAGAGCTCAATGTTGAATACACATTGATCGATACTGATGCAGATGTAACCGCTGCAGATAAGGTAATCGAGATCAATGGTGGAGCCAAATCCATTCCAGTTATTGTTTTCTCAGATGGAACTCATTTAACTGAGCCATCAGATAATGACCTGAAGGCAAAGCTTCAGTCGCTCAACATTATCTAAAGCCAGTTGTAAACCGCAGCTGATGAAATCGCTGCCGACAAAACGACTAGTGGAAATGGCGCTTTAAGCATGAGCGCTGCAATTGCGACGCATAAACCAACCATACGTTGGTCAATCATCAGCGTAGATTTCTCCGAAAAACTCTGAACTGCAACCAATGCGCTCAAGAGTGCGATGGGAATTAATGCATTGATGCGTTGAATCTTTGGATGGGACAACCATTTTTCAGGTACAGAGTGCCCGGAATACTTAAGGGCAAATGCAATAACGCTGGTGCCTATAGTTGCAATCCAAAAGCTGTTCATTTTTTCAATCCCACTGCTATGGCGATAAATGCGGTGGCAATAATCGGTAACCCTGCTGGCAAAATCGGTGTCATTGCAATAGCAAAAAACGCACAACCAACTGCAAGCAATCTTTCAAATCGACCTGTTAATCGTGGCCAGACCAGGCCAAGAAAGGCGGCAGGAACCGCCGAATCCAATCCAAATGCACGAATATCGCCCATCGCTTGTGCACCCAAAGCTCCGGCGAGCGTAAATAAGTTCCAAAAAACAAAGACTCCAATACCTGTGTACCAGAAACCTTTTTTCATCTCATCTGTTCCGCGTACCTCTTGGCCAAGTGCAACACCTGTTGATTCATCAATAGTTACTTGTGCGGCTAGAACTCTTTTTACTCCATGAACCTTTAAACGTGGAGCCATGATGACTCCGTACAGAGCATTGCGAACTCCAAGTAATGAGGCGGTTGCAATTCCGCTTATCGCGGAGCCGCCAGCTCCTAGAACACCGATTACGGCAAATTGTGATGCGCCTGAAAAAGTTAATAATGAGAGCAAGCAACTTTGCAGGACGGAAAATCCATTAGCGACCGAAGCTGCCCCAAAAGCCACTCCATAAGCGCCCACGGTAAGGGAAACACTCATGGAATCTCTGAAAGTGGCGGAGACTACTTTGGACACGCGGCTATTGTGCCGTATAAATCCAAGAGCCCATAGGGGCAACTGGATAGGGTGCGACCATGAGTGAAGAGATTATTTACCGCGACGATGTAACCGTTGAATTAGTGAAATCCAGCGCCAGCGATGCCGATGTCATCTGGGCGGCTCGCGTTTCTACCGCTGGAGAGCAATCGATGGATGAGATTGGCGAGGATCCAGCTCGTTCTGCTGGATTGATCAACTATCTTGCGCGCGAGCGTCATGGATCTCCATTCGAGCACACCTCAATGACATTTTTTGTTTCAGCACCGATCTTTGTATTCCGCGAATTTATGCGCCATCGCATCGCTTCATACAATGAAGAGAGCGGACGTTATCGCGAACTAAAGCCTGTTTTCTACATTCCTTCAAAGGAGCGCAAACTTGTTCAAGTGGGCAAGACTGGTGCGTACACATTTATTGATGGAACACCAGAGCAATTTGATGTAACAGTTTCATCTATGAAGGTTGCATATGTTGCTGCATACGAGAGTTATCAAAAGATGCTCGATGCTGGTGTGGCACGAGAAGTTGCTCGCGCTGTTTTGCCGGTAGCCACATACTCATCAATGTATGTAACTATGAACGCCCGCGCATTAATGAACTTTCTATCGCTACGCACCGCTCGCGAAGGCTCTCACTTCCCAAGCTACCCACAACGCGAAATTGAGATGGTTGCCGAGAAAATGGAAGCGGAATTTGCGAAATTAATGCCGCTTACATACGGAGCCTTTGAAAAGTCTGGACGAATCGCCCCTTAATACGGGTAGAGTTCACCGCATGACAACCGCAGCTCCATTTGGACGGCTTCTGACCGCAATGGTCACGCCCTTCACAAAAGATGGTGCGATCGATTGGGCAGGGGTTGAAACACTTGCCGCTCACCTTGTAGCAAATGGCCACGATGGAATTGTGGTTAATGGAACAACAGGTGAAGCCCCAACAACTAAGTCCTCTGAAAAAGAGGAGATCATTCGCGTTGTTCGAAACACCGTTGGTCCAACAATTAAAGTTTTATCGGGTGCTGGTGACAATGAAACCGAGTACTCAATTAATCAAGCAAAGCGCACTGAAAAAGCTGGCGCTGATGGCTTGTTAGTTGTAACTCCTTATTACAACAAGCCACCACAAGCTGGAATCGAAGCGCACTTCCGCGCAGTTGCTGATGCAACTGATCTTCCAATGATGATGTACGACATTCCTGGTCGCACAGGAGTGCCAATTGAACCGGACACACTTGTACGTCTTTCAGAACACCCTCGCATCGTTGCTCTTAAAGATGCAAAGGGAGATGTTGCTTCAACATCATGGGTTATCAAGCGGTGTGGAATTCCAGTGTATTCAGGTGATGACATTCTCAACCTGCCACTTCTTTCAGTAGGAGCGGTTGGATTTGTTTCTGTTTGTGGTCATACCGTTGGTAAAGACCTTCGCGAACTGCTTGATGCTTGGTTTGCAGGAAACTCTGCTCGCGCTTTAGAGATTCATCAGAAGTTGTTGCCTGTTTACACCGGCACCTTCCGTACTCAAGGAGCAATCCTAACTAAGGCAGCCCTGACTTTGATGGGTCTGCCTGGCGGTCACACACGTCTTCCTCTAGTCGATGCTACAGATGCACAGATCGCGCAGTTGCGTGAAGATCTTCGTGCTGGTGGCGTTGCAGTTAACTAATGAATCATCCACATCCAAACTTAAGTACTCCGCCAAAGCTTGTTGATGGCGGATTGCGCATAGTTGCACTTGGTGGTTTAACTGAAATTGGCCGCAATATGACGGTCTTCGAATACAAATCTAAGTTACTTATCGTTGATTGCGGTGTGCTTTTTCCTGAAGATACTCAACCTGGAATTGATTTAATCCTGCCTGATTTTTCATATATTCGAGATCGCCTAGATGATGTTGTGGCGATTTTCTTAACCCATGGCCATGAAGACCACATTGGCGCTGTGCCGTATCTATTGCGTGAACGTGGCGATATTGCAATTTACGGCTCTGCGTTGACTCTTGCATTAATCACCGCAAAGTTAAAGGAACACCGCATTACTCCACTGACTCGTGAGGTAAAAGAGGGTGGCACCGAAGATATTGGTCCATTCACCTTGGAGTTTGTTGCAGTTAATCACTCAATTCCAGATGCACTTGCCGTAGTTATTAACACTGACGCCGGACGCGTTCTTGCAACAGGTGACTTTAAAATGGATCAACTGCCTTTAGATGGGCGAATCACAGATCTTCGTACCTTTGCTCGCCTCGGTGAACAAGGTGTTGATCTATTTATGGTCGATTCAACAAACGCTGACATTCCAGGTTTCACTCCATCGGAGCGCGAAATTATGCCTGCGCTCAATCGCGTGATCTCTTCTACACGTCGACGAGTAATTGTTGCCTCATTTTCCTCACACGTTCACCGCGTTCAGCAAGTGATTGATATTGCAGCTCAACATGGACGCAAGGTTGTATTTATCGGTCGCTCGATGGTTCGCAATATGAAGATTGCCGAAGATATGGGCTATCTCAATGTTCCTGCTGACCTTGTCATGGATGCAAAAGATTTAGATCAATATGATGACAATGTAGTTTTGATTTGCACAGGTTCTCAGGGCGAGCCAATGGCAGCGCTTTCGCGCATGGCAAATGGCGACCATCAAATTCGCGTGGGCGAAGGAGATACAGTCATTCTTGCCTCGTCACTTATTCCCGGAAATGAAAACTCTGTTTTTCGGGTAATTAATGAGCTAACGCGTTTTGGCGCAAAAGTGGTGCATAAAGCCAATGCAATGGTTCACGTATCAGGACATGCCGCTGCTGGTGAATTGTTGTACTGCTACAACATAGTTAAGCCCAAGTATGTTTTGCCGATCCACGGTGAATGGCGCCATCTAAAGGCAAATGCCGAATTAGCTATTCAGTCAGGTGTACCTCGTAGCAATACCTTCATTATTGATAATGGAGTAGTCATTGATCTTGTCGATCATGAGGCAGAAATCGTCGGCGCAATTCCAGTTGGATTTGTTTTTGTCGATGGCCAAAGCATCGGCGATATAACCGAGAGTTCTCTAAAGGATCGCAGGATTTTAGGTGAAGAGGGATTCATCTCTTGTGTTGTCGTGATTGATTCTCAAAGTGGCAAAATTGTTGCTGGGCCTGATATTCATGCACGTGGGTTTAATGAGGATGCAGCGATGTTTGATGAGGTAAAGCTGCGTATTGAAAAAGCCCTAGCAACGGCAGTTATAGATGGAATTAATGGAACTCATCAGCTTTCACAAATTGTTAGAAAAACTATAGGTGGATGGGTTGGGGGAGAACATCGTCGAAAGCCGATGATTGTCCCTGTTGTGATTGAGGTATAAAGCGCGGCGCGCCTAGTAGGTTAGAAATTGCCATTCCTTTACGATCGGGCGTGTGGCTAAAAGAAAAAAAGCGAAATCTAAGTCAGGCGCGGTAGGCGGAGCACTTGGACGTGGAGTCGGCGCAACTTGGCGTTTGATCTCAAAAACTCTTGGAAAAAGCGTTCGCTTTTTGGCACGCGGTGCTCGTGATTTAGATCCGGCACATCAACGCGATGGAATCGCATTCTTAATTTTGATAGTCGCTTTAATTGCAGCGGCAGGAACCTGGTTCAACTCAGATAACTTGGTTGGTCGTGCGGTTTATTCAGTCACGTATGGAGCATTTGGTCGAATTGGATTTTTTGCACCTGTGGTACTTATCTACTTTGCATTTAGATTGTTTAGAGTTCCAGAAGATTCAAAGGCAACAGGAAGAATCATTATTGGAACCTTTGCGCTTTTGCTCTCATCAACTGGTTTGTCACACCTATTAAATGGATCTGTAGGCACTGGTGCCACAGCAATGCGACATGGCGGCGGCTGGTTGGGATATGGAGTTACTAAGCCACTTGTAGGTCTCATGACTTCGGTACTGACATATCCAGTACTTGTAATCTTGTTTATCTTTGGCGTTTTGGTAGCAACCGCTACTCCTGTCTCAGAAGTAATTACACGAATAACTTCGCTGAGCAGCTGGCTCTGGTCAAAGAAGCCTGAACGTAGAGAACGTGTTGAAGAAGAGTTTGAAATTTCTGATACCCCTGCCTTTGATACGCCCGTTGTGGCTGCATGGAATGAGCCGGAGGAGGAAGAGGAGGCCGAACTCGATGAAGAGAGTTTTGATGAAGAGTTCACCGTCGAAGTTCCAGTTGCACCGGTCGTACATACCAATGAAAACACCGTTGCGGCTAAGCGCCCCGAGCAACTTCTGTTAACCGCAGATGTTAAGTACGAACTTCCGGGACCAGATATTTTGCGAGCAGGGCCAGCAGCTAAAGCAAAGAGCAAGGCAAATGAAACTGTCGTTGCTGCCCTGACTGAAGTTTTCTTACAGTTTGAAATCGATGCACAAGTTACCGGCTTTATGCGTGGACCTACCGTTACCCGTTATGAGGTAGAGCATGGTAACGCGGTCAAGGTTGAACGAATTACAGCTCTTGCTAAGAACATTTCATATGCGGTGGCAAGTAGCGATGTTCGCATCCTTTCTCCAATTCCAGGAAAGTCAGCGGTAGGTATTGAGATTCCAAATGCCGATCGTGAAATCGTCGCATTAGGTGATGTTCTGCGCTCAACAGTTGCAGGTCAGGATCTACACCCAATGCTTGTTGCTCTGGGTAAGGATGTTGAAGGTAACTTTGTTTGTGCAAACCTAGCAAAGATGCCTCACTTGCTCGTTGCAGGTGCAACTGGTGCAGGTAAGTCATCGATGATCAATGCGATGATCACCTCGATTTTGATGCGCGCTACGCCAGATGATGTTCGCTTAGTTTTGATCGATCCAAAGCGAGTCGAATTAACCGCATACGAAGGTATTCCTCACCTTATTACTCCCATCATCACAAACCCAAAGAAAGCAGCAGATGCTTTGACATGGGTTGTGCGCGAGATGGATCTTCGTTACGAAGATCTTTCAACCTTTGGATTTAGACACATTGATGATTTCAATAAGGCGGTACGCGCAGGAAAGGTTCGCGTTCCCGAAGGAAGCGATCGCACTGTCGAGCCATATCCATACTTACTTGTAATTATTGATGAGCTGGCAGATTTGATGATGGTTGCTGCTAAAGAGGTTGAAGAGTCAGTTGTACGAATTACTCAGCTAGCCCGTTCTGCCGGTATTCACTTAGTACTTGCAACGCAGCGTCCATCGGTGGATGTGGTTACAGGTTTAATTAAGGCAAATGTGCCTTCACGACTTTCATTTGCTACTAGTTCACTTGCTGATAGCCGCGTTATTTTGGATAGCCCTGGTGCAGAAAAGCTTGTTGGACAAGGCGATGGTCTATTTATTCCAATGGGCGCAAGCCGTGCAATACGTATCCAAGGTGCGTATGTTTCAGAACGTGAAATTGAAGCAGTAACAACTCATGTAAAGAAGCAGTTGAAGCCGCGCTATCGCGATGATGTGACTGCACCTGTTAACCAAATGAAGATGGTTGATAAAGAAATTGGCGATGATTTAGATATCTTGTGCCAAGCGGTGGAATTAGTTGTTGGTACTCAATTTGGTTCAACTTCTATGTTGCAGCGTAAGTTGCGAGTTGGATTTGCCAAGGCGGGTCGTTTAATGGATCTCATGGAATCGCGAGGAATCGTTGGGCCATCAGAAGGATCGAAGGCTCGCACAGTCATGGTTAAGCCTGATGAACTTGATTCAGTCCTTGCCACGCTAAGGGATTACTAAGAGTTTCAACTTTCACCCCATGAATTCACTCTAGCGCCTAGTCACCCTAACCCTCTGCGACTTACACTTATACCTCACCCATTACCCCAATAGAGGATGAGTAAATGTCACTCGGATCAATGATTTCTAAAGCGCGCCTTGATGCCCGCCTTAGTATCGAAGATCTATCGGCCTCTACAAATATTCGCGTTCCTTTGCTTCGCGAGATGGAAGCAAATAACTTTGCCAATTGCGGTGGCGAAACTTATGCGCGCGGACATATTCGAAATATCGCTCAGCGATTGGGAATTGATCCGCAAATATTCTTAACCGCATTTGAAGATGAACACATGCAGATTGATCGTTCAATGCAGGACATGCTTGTTGAAACAAGTGCGATGAAGCAACCTGATGAAGTCCGTAAGGTTTCCTGGAAAGTGCTTGCAACTATTTCGATCGCTTCCTTAGGTGTTGCAGGTTTGGTGCAAATAATTGTTTCAAATACATCTTCTCCTTCGATTCCAGAACCAATCACTTCAGCTTCTAGCAGTGCATCTCCAACAACATCAACATCTCCTACTCCGGCACCATCTGAAGAGGCCACGGTTTCGACAGGAACCGGAGTAGAAGTAGTCATCACCGCCGCTCGTGCCAAGAGTTGGCTTTTTGTCTCTGACGCCTCAGGTCGGACATTATTTAGCGGTCAGATTTCGACGGGTGTCACAAAAACATTCACATCTGATTTATCCCTTAACTTCAAGATCGGAAATGCTGGAGGAGTTGATCTTGTTGTTAACGGCAAGAAGGTCGATTCAATCGGCGCAGACGGGGAAGTAGTAAGCGTTTCATACGGATTAGATTCTTAATTCGCCCAAACAAGGTAAGATCGCGCAAATGAAGCGCACAGTAGCTGTTGTCACTTTAGGGTGCGCACGCAATGAGGTTGATTCTGAAGAACTTGCCGGACGTCTAGCGGCCGATGGCTGGACCTTGGTGGATGATGTTGAGTCAGCAGAGGTCGCATTAGTAAATACCTGTGGTTTTATCGAATCAGCTAAAAAAGACTCGGTAGACGCATTGCTCGAAGCCAATTCGCTTAAAGGTCACGGAACTACACGTGCAGTCGTTGCTGTTGGTTGCATGGCAGAGCGCTACGGAAATGAATTGGCAGAAGCTCTTCCAGAAGCAGATGCGATTTTAGGTTTTGATGATTACAAAGATATCTCAGCACGATTGCAATCTATTGTTGCTGGAGAGTCACATAAGGCGCACGTACCTCGCGATCGTCGCGCTTTGTTACCGATTGCACCTGCCGATCGTGCAGATTCACGCGAAGTTGAAGAGTTTTCCAGAAAGCGACTGGGTGTTGCACCATGGGCTCCACTAAAGATTGCATCAGGATGCGATCGACGATGCTCATTTTGTGCGATTCCATATTTTCGCGGTTCATTTATATCAAGAAAGCCGACCGAAATCATCAAAGAAGCGCGATGGTTGGCTGAAAATGGTGTTACTGAAATGTTCTTAGTTAGCGAGAACACCACATCATATGGAAAAGATCTCGGCGACCTGCAATTGATGGAGAAAATTCTCCCCGAAATCGCTGCACTTCCAGGTGTTGAGCGGGTGCGTCTTTCTTACCTACAACCGGCAGAAATGCGTCCAACCTTGTTACAAGCGATGATTGCGACAGATAAAACAGCCCCTTACTTTGATCTCTCTTTCCAGCACACAAGTCCAACAGTTCTGCGCAGAATGCGACGTTTCGGAGACAGCGAAAAGTTCTTGCATCTGATCAATCAAATTCGCGTACTTTCTCCTGAAGCCGGGATTAGATCCAACTTCATCGTTGGATTCCCTGGTGAAACGCAGGAGGATTTTGACGATCTTGCCAACTTTATTACCCAAGCAAAGTTAGATGCCGTTGGAGTATTTGGATATTCCGATGAAGACAACACCGAGGCGCTAGATTTATCTGACAAGGTAGAAGCTGAGGTAATTGCTCAACGCGTTGAAACTCTTTCTTCTTTAGCCGATGAAATGGTCTCACTGCGTGCTCAGGCCCGCATTGGTGAAACTGTGCGAGTACTCATCGAAGATGAAGAGTTGCAAGAGGGTCGCGCTGCTCATCAAGGTCCTGAAGTTGATGGAACTACCTCATTTATCGGAACAAAATACAAAGTTGGGCAGTATGTCGATGGCGTTGTGGTGGATTCGATGGGTGCAGATTTGGTGGCAAAACCGTTATGAATCTTCCATCATTCGTAACCCCTAACTTCATTACCGTCTTGCGTGTGCTGTTTGTTCCGGTTGGCGCATACACACTCTTTAAAAATGGTGGAGATGACACCACCTGGCAATATATTTCTTGGTGTGTGTTTTTCATTCTTGGAATGTCAGATGTACTAGATGGAAAGTTGGCCCGTAGTCGGGGTTCAATCACAAAGTTTGGAGAGTTCTTAGATCCAGTTGCCGATAAGTTCATGATCGGAACAGCGATGGTTTCGCTCTCGATCTTGGGAAGAATGCCATGGTGGATCACAATTGTGATTTTGTTCCGCGAAATTGGAATCACGATCTTCCGACTCTCTGTGATCAAGCGTGGAGTAATTCCGGCAAATAAGGGCGGCAAGATCAAGGCGATGATGCAGAACTTTGGCACAGGCTTCTATGTTCTGCCTTTAAGCGAGAGTCTCTACTGGTTCCGGGATGGATTCATGTATATCGCCGTGGTACTCACTATCGTTACTGGTGCGTACTATGTAAAATCAGCATTCACTAAGAGTTCCTAAGTAAGGGAAAAGACATGGCGCTATCAAATGAAATCTTGGGCTTTGCAGCCGAGATCGTTGATCATCTGCGCCAACGTGGTGAAACTATTAGTACCGCGGAGTCTTTAACTGCCGGAGCGGTGAGTTCGGCCATCGTCACAATTTCAGGTGCTTCTGATGTTTTTGTCGGGGGAGTCACCGCATACCGCGACGAAATTAAAGTTTCCCATTTAAATGTTGATCCAGCGTTAATCGAAAAGCACACCGTCATCAGCGAAGAGGTTGCTGTCGCAATGGCAAAGGGTGCAATTAAATCCTTCGGAACTACATGGGCGATTGGCACAACTGGGGTAGCAGGACCCAATCCATTAGATGGCCACCCAGTAGGTGTTGTGTGGGTTGCAATCGAAGGTCCAGTAAGCCAGACCATCGAATTGTCACTTTCAGGCGAACGTGAATCTGTGCGAAACGCAGCTACATCGAGCGCGATTGCCACCTTTGCGCGTATCCTTAGACATCGCAGTTAAAGGCTTAATGTAGAGATCGACATCTGAAGGGAGTATGACAATGGTTCTATTACGTGAAGCAGTTGGTCAGACCCTTCGCGCTGCTCGCACATCTCAAGGTCGCACACTTCGCGATGTGGCTCGTGATGCACGAGTATCCCTTGGATACCTGTCTGAAGTAGAACGCGGTCAAAAGGAAGCCTCATCAGAGCTGCTGAATGCAATTTGCACAGCGCTAGGACTTTCACTGTCAGGAGTTTTCAGCGAACTATCTGCAGAGCTTAAGATCCGTGAGGGCGAAACTCTCACTGTTGTCGATGCCGCTTAATAAGTACGCGCCACAAGTAGCAACTCATCGCCGTACACAAAACGCAATTCTTGAAGCAACCAAGCAATTAATTACAACTACCGGCATTAAAAAAATGTCGATGATCGAAATTGCAGATTCATCCGAAGTTTCACGCGCAACTTTGTATAACCATTATCGCGATAAAGAAAGTGTTATCCGTGCGTTGTGCGAATCAGAGCTAGCTCGACTAGTTGAAATTGCTCAAGCAGCCCCAGATGCAACAACCGCTTTGCACAACCTCTCGCTTCAAGTTTCTAGCGATCCCGCACTTGCCGCAATGCGGACACAAGATCCAGATCAATTAACTCTGGTGCTAACAAATCATGAAGATCAGCTATGGAAGGCGTTCGCCATTGCTATGACCCATCTTTTAGGTGAGGCAAAGGGGGCTTTAGCCCTACGTTGGTTGTTAGGGCAAGCGTTACATCCACTTAGCGCAGATCAATCTCGCATCCAAGCAGAAGCTATTTCCGGCATTGCGAATCTCTGATTTACGCGAGCGAATTACCTTGTCATTTGGTGATTCCTGGGCGCCCTCATTTTCTTCTGACATTGCGATCTCCGAATTAGGTAGCAAGAGCGTAAATGAGGCATTAGCTTCTGGAATTGAGCCTGATGTCATTTGGAAAGCGGTGTGTAAAGCCCATCCTGCCGAGACAGAAAAATATAAGTACTGATGCCAATCACCGCACATTTGTTTACAGAAGATAAGAAACGTCCCGCACTTGTATTGGTGCATGGTTTAGGTTCTGCTGGAAATATTTGGAAGAGTCTTATTCCGCAACTTAAAGAACATTTCAGTGTGATCGCTGTAGATCTTCCGGGTCATGGAGTATCAGAGATTAATGAAGCAGAAGCGGTTGATCCGAGTTCATTAGCGCGTGCGATAGTTGAAGAGGTTACTCGGGCACATGGCTACACGCAGATGCATGCCGCAGGAAATTCTCTAGGCGGATGGATCGCTCTTGAAATGGGAGCCGTGGCGCCAGATAAAGTAAAAAGTATTACCGCCCTTGCACCAGCTGGGCTGTGGCACGATCTTCCAATGCGTAAGTTTCCACCAAGTTTAGATGCTCGAATACTTGCGAAGATTTCTCAACACTTTATGCGCATTGCTTATCACCTGCCACCTTTAAAGGCGATTGGATACAAGAAGATCACGCATTTATGGCGAGAGTTAAGTTTTGAGTCCTGTCGAGATTCAGTGTTAGCGATGGCTAACTCCAAAGGTTATATGCCTTTATGGAATGGAATTCGGGGACGTAAGTTTGAATCACATGTGCCAGAACATGTAGATGTTTCAATCATCTTTGGAGATTATGACTTGACCCTTCCTGAAGAGATCGCGCAAGAAAAGGAAGTTGCCCCTGCGCATTCGCATTGGGTGGTTGTCGATAACTGCGCTCATGTGATCATGTGGAACTACCCAGATATGACGGTAGATTTCATCAAAAGAACTGCAAGAGTTTGAAGATGGCCATATCTGAAGGAATTAAAAAGCGCGAAGTTGATTTAGTTCTATTGCTTGTTGCCTTCTTTTGGGGCTCTAGCTATTTAGCTGCGAAGGTATTGACCGAACACACCCCTGTTTTATCTGTACTCGGCCTACGTTTTGCGGTGACATCCATCGGAATGATCATCGTGTGGCTCTTCCGACGTGATCGATTTCAAAAACCTGAATGGATTCTGGGCTCAATTCTGGGTGCGAGCCAAGCCTTTATTTTGTTTTGTGAAACCGCTGGCGTATCAAAGACCACTGCAACTAATGCTGGCTTAATCATTTCGCTAACGATTGTCATGACCCCAATCTTGGAGTCAATTGCCTCGAAGAACTGGTTACCCCGCGGCTTCTTTATTGCAGCAGTTGTTGCCGTTGTTGGAGTGGCATTACTTGTTTCAGGCGAGGGTTTTTCAGCACCTGGGCTAGGGGATTGGTTGATGTTGCTAGCGGCATTGATTCGATCTATTCATGTAACTGCGATGGGCCATGTAACACGCGGCCGGACCTACAGCACCGTTAACATGACCTTAGTTCAATCTCTTGCTTGCGGAATCATCTTTAGCGCATTGAGTTATAAGGAGATGACAGAAGCGATTTCAAATTTCGCGCCAGCGCAGTGGTATGGATTGCTGTACTTAAGCTTGCTGTGCGGTCTGTTTTCATTCCTTGCAAATCTTTGGGCGATTCGCAGAACATCGGCATCACGTGCGGGATTACTGCTATCGACAGAACCAATTTGGGCGGTGGTTGTTGGCATAACTGTCGGCGGCGAGACTTTGGCAGCACTTGGTGTTATCGGAGCAATTTTGATCTTAGCTTCAACCTTTTGGGGTCAACGCATTGAAACCGCCCACCGTGAAAAGGGTTTAGCAGTAAACCTCTAACACCCAAGGATCTTTTGCTGTTGCTTCAATTAAAGTGCAAGTGAATGACTGGGAAACCCAAGCATGAAGTTGATGCGGATTTGTAATCGGGTTTTCTGATTGAAGTAAGTGTCGTGTTACTTCTCCACGAGTCTTTTTGGACATGTGCGTGATTACCTTTTTTTCACCATCAACTGTGGTGAAGACTTTTACCTCAACGGTTTTTTCAATGGGGGATTGCCACACAGTTTGATAAGTCGAGGAACGACAGTCGATGATCAATTCGCTCTGGATTGGATTTAAAACTGCGGCCACTTTTGGAGCCATCTCTTTATTAACGATCTTCTCTTTGTACGGTGCGATTGGATCAAGTGGACGCATGGCTCCGTACTTGGCGGAAATGATTACGATCGATTCTTGGGCTAGCTTCTGTTGCGCCTGAGACAAGGTGTGCCAGCCAAGAGCTGCGTATAAGACCCCCGTGTAGACCTGGATCGCAGCCCCGGGATCGACCGATTTCTTCTCAGAAGGGGGCAACAGGATCAACACCGGCTCAGTATGGTGGGCGACACGCTCCATTCTTGTCAGTGCCACCTGTTACCTTTCGAACAGATGTTCGGATAAACTATCTGAGTACAACCAGAGCGGTTCCAACCTCCGCCTACAGCTCTTCTCCACACTAGATGTGGAGCCTCTGTAGTCCGTCGTTGGGTCTCCGTACCTTCTGGGCCGCACACCAAACGAACTGCATATCGCAGGACGTTCTATCGAAAGGAATGTACGTGGCTACTGAAAAAAGCAACAAAGCAAATGAAGCAGCGCAAGACAAAGCCAATAGCGAACGCAATAAAGCGTTGGACACAGCCCTAGCCCAGATCGAACGTCAATTTGGTAAAGGCGCAGTAATGAAGATGTCAGAGCGACAGAACGCAGTTATCGAAGTTATTCCAACTGGTTCAATCGCACTTGATATCGCACTTGGTATTGGTGGACTTCCACGCGGTCGCGTTGTTGAAATTTACGGACCAGAGTCTTCAGGTAAGACAACTCTTACCTTGCACGCAATCGCAAATGCTCAAAAGGCTGGCGGAATCTGTGCATTCATCGATGCGGAGCACGCATTTGATTCAGAGTATGCAAAGAAGCTTGGTGTCGATATTGATGCGCTGCTAGTTTCACAGCCAGATACAGGTGAACAAGCACTTGAAATTATGGACATGCTGGTTCGATCAGGTGCACTTGATCTTGTTGTAGTTGACTCAGTTGCAGCTCTTGTTCCACGTGCAGAGATCGAAGGCGAGATGGGTGACTCACACATGGGTCTACAAGCTCGTTTGATGTCACAAGCGCTTCGAAAGATTACTGGTGCACTTCACCAATCAAAGACAACAGCGATTTTTATTAACCAGTTGCGTGACAAGATCGGTGTCTTCTTCGGCTCACCAGAGACAACAACAGGTGGTAAGGCGCTTAAGTTCTACGCCTCTGTTCGTCTTGATATCCGTCGTATTGAAACATTAAAGGATGGTCAAGAATCTGTTGGTAACCGTACCCGCGTAAAGGTAGTCAAGAACAAGATGGCTCCACCTTTCAAGCAGGCAGAGTTCGACATCATCTACGGAACTGGTATTTCACGTGAAGGCTCATTGATCGATATGGGTGTTGATATCGGTATCGTTAAGAAGTCTGGCGCTTGGTACACATACGAGGCTGATCAACTTGGACAGGGTAAGGAGAACGCTCGTTCATTCCTACTTGATAACCCAGATCTAGCAAATGATATTGAAAATAAAATCCGCGAACACTTTGTTCCAGTTGAGGTTGATCCAGCACTCGTTGCTGCGATCGATGAGGCTGCCGCAGAGGTGGATTTCTAAGCTCCAATGCTTGAATTTGTAAAGGTTGACCACGAGGCTGACCCTTACTCAATCGCAAACACCATCGCATTAAATGCGTTGGTTGCGCGAGCCAAGAGTAAGGGTGAGCTTCTGGCACACCTAAAAAAGCGTGGAGTAGAAGATGATGTTGCCAACGCAACCATCTTTAGACTTCAAGAAAAAGGGTTGATCAATGACTCTGAGTTTGCAAAGGCGTGGACGCAATCACGTCACACCTCTAAGAAGTTATCGAAGCGAATCATCGCATCAGAGCTTCGCACTAGGGGAGTAGATCAGCAAAGCATTGATGAAGCACTTGATGAGATTGATGATGAGTCTGAGTATCGCACCGCATTTTCATTGGCGATGCGAAAGTACAGCACGATGAGTCGTTTGGAGTCAGATGTCCAAGTTCGCAGAATTCAATCTCTGCTACAGCGAAAAGGGTTTTCCTTTTCAACAATCTCGCGGGTTATTCGCGAGTTAGGTGTTCAGTCAGACGAGCTGCAGTAGCAACTACAGCAGCGGCATGAATGCGGCCTGGTTGACGTCCTAGACGCTCGATCGGGCCGCTAATGCTTACAGCGGCGATCACCTTGCCGTTAGGTGCACGCACAGGGGCGGAAACAGATGCGACTCCCGCTTCACGTTCACCAACAGATTGCGCCCAGCCACGACGGCGATCTGCAGAAAGTTGCGCAGCTGTAAAGCGTGCATGTGTTAAACCACGGTGGATCTTTTCTGAATCCTCCCAGGCCAATAAAATTTGAGCAGCAGAGCCGGCCTGCATTGTTAGGGCGGCGCCCACAGGAACTGAGTCACGTAAACCAGATAAACGTTCAGCAACGGCAACACAGATACGAAGATCTCCTTGACGGCGATACAACTGCGCGCTTTCCCCAGTGGCATCACGTAGCGCTGCCAATACTGGGGCGGCAGCGGCTAGTAAGCGATCTTCGCCAGCGGCAGCTCCTAATTCGGCAGAGCGTGGACCTAAAACGAAACGTCCCGTTAAATCACGGGCAACTAAACGGTGAAACTCCAAAGCAACAGCTAAACGGTGCGCAGTTGGTCGCGCAATACCGGTTGCAGCAACAAGTTCTGCAAGTGAGTGTGGCCCTGCTTCTAAGGTGCTCAAAATAGAGACCGCTTTGTCTAATACGCCGACTCCGCTATTATTTCTGTTCACAGAGTGATATTAGCATCTCATTATATGAAATGACAATCTGGGCTGAAAAAAAGGAGCACTACATCGTGGGTAAAACGCTAGCCGAGAAAATTTGGGCAGAGCATGTTGTTCGCCAAGCAGATGGTGAACCAGATCTGATTTATATCGATCTTCATTTAATTCACGAAGTAACAAGCCCACAAGCATTTGATGGTTTGCGTCTTGCGGGCCGTCCGGTGCGCCGTCCAGATTTAACGATCGCTACCGAAGATCACAATGTTCCTACCATCGATATTGATAAGCCGATTGCAGATCCTGTATCAAAGCTGCAGGTAGATACCTTGCGTGCAAACTGCGCCGAATTTGGCGTACGTATCCACTCGCTAGGCGATAAGGATCAAGGCGTTGTGCATGTTGTAGGACCACAACTTGGAATTACCCAGCCAGGAATGACCATTGTGTGCGGAGATTCGCACACATCTACACACGGTGCATTTGGCGCTCTTGCATTTGGAATTGGAACATCTGAGGTTGAACATGTGCTTGCGACTCAAACGCTTCCATTGCAACGTCCAAAGACAATGGCAATCAATGTTGAAGGATCGCTAAAGCCAGGAGTTACCTCGAAGGACATCATCCTTGCGATCATTGCAAAGATTGGTACCGGCGGTGGACAGGGCTATGTCATCGAATACCGTGGAAGTGCGATTCGCGCGCTATCAATGGAGTCACGTATGACTGTATGCAATATGTCTATTGAAGCAGGAGCACGTGCAGGATTGATCGCTCCAGATGAGACCACCTTTGATTACATCAAGGGTAAGCCTCATGCACCAGAAGATTTTGATGCAGCGGTTGCTTATTGGAAGACGCTATTTACCGATTCAGATGCAAAGTTTGATGTTGAAGTAAATCTCAACGCCGATGAACTAGAACCATTTGTTACTTGGGGAACCAACCCAGGGCAAGGTTTGCCATTGAATGCTGTTGTACCTAACCCTGCAGATTTTGCAGACACAGAACAACGCACAGCTGCAGAGCGTGCGCTTGTGTATATGGGCCTAGAAGCTGGTACGCCTTTGAAAAAGATAGCCATTGACACTGTTTTCTTAGGGTCATGCACCAACGGTCGTATCGAAGATCTACGTGCGGCAGCCGATATCTTGAAAGGTAAGAAGATTGCCTCATCACTTCGCATGTTGGTCGTTCCAGGATCTGCTCGAGTACGTCTTGAAGCAGAGGCAGAAGGTTTGGACAAGGTCTTTCTTGCTGCAGGAGCCGAATGGCGCAACGCAGGTTGCTCTATGTGTCTAGGTATGAACCCAGATCAGCTTGCAGTGGGAGAGCGTTCTGCTTCTACTTCGAACCGAAACTTTGAAGGTCGCCAAGGCAAGGGTGGTCGCACCCACTTGGTAAGTCCACTTGTCGCAGCTGCAACAGCGCTGCGTGGAACTTTGTCATCACCTGCGGATCTGTAAGGAGCAACGACAATGGAAAAATTTATTAAGCACACAGGTACTGGAGTTCCGCTTCGTCGCAGCAATGTTGATACAGATCAAATTATTCCTGCCGTTTATTTAAAGCGCGTTACGCGAAGCGGCTTTGAAGATGGGCTATTTGCTGCATGGCGCAATGACCCTGAGTTTGTTTTGAACCAACCAGCATTTAAGAATGGAACAATTCTTGTTGCGGGAGCAGATTTCGGAACCGGCTCTTCACGTGAACATGCTGTGTGGGCGCTTCAGAACTACGGTTTCAAGGTCGTTATTTCAAGCCGCTTTGCCGACATCTTCCGTGGTAACTCACTTAAGGGTGGATTGCTAACAATCATCCTTGACCAATCTGAAGTTGAAGCGTTGTGGGCAACATTAGATTCAGATCCAACGACTTCAATCACCGTTGATCTTGAAACCCGCACAGTTAGCTATGGTTCTAAGAGTCTGCCATTTGCAATTGATGATTACACCCGCTGGCGCTTAATGGAGGGGTTGGATGACATTGGTTTGACCTTAAAACAGACTGATTCCATTGACTCTTTTGAGAAAAACCGCGCTGCATACAAACCAAAAACACTTCCTGTTCGTTCGTAATAGGAAAAAACAAGCGTAAATCGCAGGTTTTTAGGTGGGGTTAGTAGGCAAGCGAGTAACTCTCAATCCGACATTTAGGGTTTTCTACGCATAAAAAGCAATGTTTTTCGGGATTTCTCGTGCAATAAAAAATTGCGACACGCGCATTTCAATAGCGTAATCACCCCTTATGTACGCGTAAGTTTATGAACACGTTAAGCGGTTGCTTAACATTTACGCGTAAATAAGGGGAATTCAATGAATAAGGCCCAATTCATTGCTGCGTTAGCACCACACTTCAACGACAGCAAGAAGGAAGCAGCTCACGCTGTAGATATCGTTTTTGACACAATCGTTCGCAACCTTTCAAAGGGCGAAGATGTAATGATCAACGATTTCGGTAAGTTCAAGAAGGTTGATCGCAAGGCACGTATGGGACGTAACCCATTCACAGGCGAGACAATCAAGATCAAGGCTTCAAAGAAGGCACGCTTCCTCCCTGCAAAGGCACTCAAGGAAGTTATCGCTGGCGATCGTAAGCTCGGTCCAGCACCAAAGCCAGAGGTAAAGCCAGTTGCTAAGGCAGCTGCAAAGCCAGCAGCTAAGAAGGTTGCTAAGAAGGCTCCAGCTAAGAAGAAGGCTGTTGCAAAGAAGGTTGCTAAGAAGGCTCCAGCTAAGAAGAAGCCAGCAGCTAAGAAGGTTGTTAAGAAGGCAGCAAAGAAGAAGTAATTCTTTTTTAGCTTTCTACAAATGGAGTCGGCAATTGCCGGCTCCATTTGTGCTTTCCACACATAGAATTAAGCCATGTCCGAGTTCAAGGTCTCCTATGACCCGCCAAAGGGAAAACCTTTGGGAATCAACTTCGCATTTAAATTCGGCACCAAAGTATTAATCCCAATATTTCGTTTAACAATGAAGCGAGATTGGCGTGGCACCGAGAACATCCCTCAAACGGGACGAGCGATTGTCGCATCGAATCATCTTTCATATTTAGATGTTCTTGTCCTGACCGAGTTTCTTTTCCCCAGTGGACGTGCGCCTCGCTTCCGAGGTAAGCCTGGTGTATTTCGCGTTCCC
>ERZ1034363.412-NODE-412-length-29932-cov-9.006465_pt1 | contig 29932 bp, 28 predicted proteins | sample MGYA00520616_ERZ1034363 | MGnify/ENA primary metagenome ERZ1034363 (study PRJEB33736, sample SAMEA104284506) | Azolla filiculoides | biome: Urban; feature: Water surface; material: Ditch water | place: Netherlands | collected 2015-10-28 | depth 0-0.1 m ... | reverse complement strand
TGGACAAACTCAACAACGAGCCCCTGTCCATCCAGTAAGCTCTCTCTGTTGCACTTGGATTTGAGACCGCCCAGCGTGAAATGGTCATTCATAGCTATCAAAATTAACATTCGATCGCGCTGTTCGACCTTCTCACCCGCCCTTGACCGTCGACTCCATCACGCACCGGGTCACCACCGGGGGCGTGTCGCCGATGTGGAAGGCCAGTTTGCGTTCACGCAGGGCGGCGTCGGCGGCGGTGATGCGGTCGAAGCGGCGCAGGTGGTCGGTCCAGGAGGCGTCCTCGATCTGTTCCAGGAAGCGGCCGGGCTCGCCGATGTCATGCAGCAGCTCCCACGCCAGCGCACCGTGGCGCAGGCGGCTGCGGCGGCTCTCCTGCATCAGAGTGCGGAAGGCTTCTGCGTTGGCCGGGTCGATGCGGTATTCGATCGTGACCAGCACATGGCCGGAGGCCGGGGGTTCGTTCGCCACTGGGGGCTTGAGCTGGCGTGAGGGCGTCAGGTCTTCCTCGATGCCGCGCTGGGGCATCCAGTGGTTGGTGGCCCACATGGTCAGCACGCCGGTGGCGGCGGCCACGCACAGGCTGGTCTGCACGCTGCCCAGCGTGGCCACCTGGCCCCACAGCGCCGCGCCGGACGCGCTGGCACCCATGATGGCCATCTGGTACATCGACATGCCGCGCGCCCGCACCCAGTCGGGCAGGCCCATCTGGGCCGAGACGCTCAGCGTGTTGGCCGTAGTGATCCAGGCCATGCCGGCGGCAAACATCGCGGGCACGGCGACCCAGGCGTCAGGAGCAAAGGCCACCACTGCCATGGCGACGGATTGCAGCAGCGAGCCGCGTATGACCAGCGCATCACGCGAGAATTTCTGGCGCAGCCGGGGCAGGAACAGGGTAGAGACAATGGCGCCGGACCCCATGGAGGCCAGCAGCAGCGTGAAGGTGCCCGCCCCGCCGCCATGCAGGCCGCGCGCCACCAGCGGCAGCAGGGCCACCAGCGCGGTGGAGTGCAGGAAAAAGAGCGAAATGCGTGCCAGCACGCCCTGCAGGTGGCTGGACTGCCCGACAAACTGCAGTCCCACGCGCATGGCGCTGCCCAGGCGCTCGCGTCCCAGCGGATGCGGCGTGTGCACGCGCTTCCAGCGCAGGATGATGAAGGCTGCGCCCACCGACAGCGCGGCATTCAGCAGGAACACATACGCGCTGCCGGCGCTGGCGATCAGCGCGCCGGCTACCAGCGGGCCGATGATGCGGCTGGCGTTCATCGACACGCCGTTGAGCGCCAACGCGGCCGGCAACTGGGTGCGCGGCACCAGCTCCGGCACGATGGCCGAAAACACCGGCCAGCGCATGGCCAGGCCAATGCCGTTGGCGAAGATCAGCGCCAGCAGCAGGGGCGGGTTCAGCGTGCCGAAGAAGATGACCGCGCTGAGCAGCAGCGCCACCACGGCGACCCAGAGCTGGGTGATCAAGAAGTAGCGCTTGCGGTCCAGGATGTCGGCCAGCGCGCCGCTGGGCAGGCCCAGCAGGAAGACCGGCAGGGTGGAGGCGGTCTGCACCAGTGCCACCCAGATGGGCGTGGAGGTCAGCGAGGTCATCATCCAGGCGGCCGCCACGTCGTTCATCCACATGCTGATGTTGGCCATCAGCCAGGTGATCCAGAGCATGCGGAACACGGGCAGCCTGAACGGCGCCAGCGGCGAGTGGTCGTCAGAATTCCGGCGCGGCCTGGGGTGTTTGGGGTGTGACTCGGGCATGGGCGGTGTGCAGCTCAGCCGGACTGCGACGCAGTGGCCAAAGCGGACATCATAGGGCGGCCAGCCGGCGTTTCCGCTAGGGGCTGGCCGCCAGCATGCGGAAATCTGCTTCGTAGCTTTTGAGCGTCTCCACCGCCCGGGCCCGCTGGGCCGGGGCGGTGGCGTTGTGCAGGCGCGCGAACACCGCACAATTTTCGCGCAGCGCCGCATCATTGGCCGCCTGGACGGCGGGGTCGGGCGCGGTGGTCAGGCGGCCCCGCAGGGCGTGCAGGGCTGCGCGAGCCGCCTCGGGGGACATGCCTGCGGCACTCGACTGGCGCAGCGTCTGCAGGATGTCCTGCTGGCGGCGCTGGCGCTCGGCCCACCAGACGGACGCGGGTTCGCCGGCGCGGGTCAGCCCGGCGCGCAGCAGCTGGATTTGCGCGGGGTCGAGGGGGCCGTACACCATTTCGTAGCGTTCCACGGTTTGTTTGAGGCGGCGCTGCAGGCGCTCGGAGGCGGTGCCGCGCTGCCACTTGTCCTGCCATTCGGCGTTGGTCTTGCCAAACTTGAGCGCCAGGTGCTGGATCTGGGCGGGCGTCATGGACTGTGCCAGCCACACGGCCGGCGCCTCCACCCGGGCGCTGAGCACGTCAAACCGTTCGCGCAGTTCGTCGAACAGCGCGCAGGTCTGCTCCGGGGTCACCGGGCCGGGTGCGAGGCGCTGCATCTTTTGCAGCAGCCGGACATATTCAGGCAGTTCGCCCGTGCGGTGCCATTGGTGCAGGGCTTCGATCTCCCGGCGCAGGCGCGGGGTCTGTGCGTCCGAGGTGTCGATGTAGCTGTCCAGCCACCAGTACGCCAGGTCGGGCAACTGGTTGTAGCCGAGCCTGACGGCGCTGCACGAGGCCAGAAGCAGCAGCGCGCAGAGTCCGATAATTCGCAGAAACCAGGAAAAAAATTGCATGAACGCATCCGTTGACAACCCGAAAAAACCGCCGCAGTCGCCCCCTGTGGACGTGGTCATCATGGCCGCCGGCAAGGGCACGCGCATGAAGAGCCGCTTGCCGAAAGTGTTGCACCGATTGGCCGGGCGCGCGCTGCTGCAGCACGTGACCGACACAGCGGCGGGGTTGAAGGCCCGCTCCTGCGTCGTGATCACCGGGCATGGCGCTCCTGAAGTAGAAGCAAAGATTGACCATTTGACGATGGGATATGCCGGTTTTGGCATGCAATGTGTGCGCCAGGAGCCCCAGCTGGGCACCGGGCACGCCGTGCAGCAGGCGGTGCCTGCGCTGGCAGACGATGGCGTGGTAGTGATTTTGTCGGGCGACGTGCCGCTGACGCAGGCTGATACGCTGCAAGCGCTGATCGCCCAGTGCGGCGGCAACCAACTGGCGCTGCTGACCATCGATTTTTCCGACCCCACGGGTTATGGACGCATCGTCCGGAAGGGTGAAGCTGTGCAAGCCATCGTCGAGCACAAAGACGCGACCGACGCGCAGCGCCAGATCAAAGAGGTTTACAGCGGCATCATGGCCGTGCCCGCGCGCTTGCTCAAAGCCTGGCTGGCCCGGCTGGACAACCAGAACGCCCAGGGCGAGTACTACCTGACCGACGTGGTCAAGTTCGCCGTGGCCGATGGCGTGCCCGTGGTGGCGCACAAGATCGCCGACCCGCTGCAGGTGGCGGGCATCAACAGCCCGGTGCAACTGGCCGAGCTGGAGCGTGCCCACCAGCTGCGCCAAGCCCACCGCCTGATGGAGCAGGGTGTGCGCCTGCAAGACCCGGCCCGCTTTGACCTGCGTGGCCAGCTCGACTGCGCGCAAGACGTTGAGATCGACGTGAATTGCGTTTTTGAAGGCCGTGTATCTTTGGGCGAAGGCGTGAAGATCGGTGCGAACTGCGTGATCGCCAACTGCACCCTTGCGGCAGGCGCGGTCATCCACCCCTTCACCCACATCGACGGCGAAAAATTGGGCGTGTCCGTGGGCGAGGGCGCTCTGATTGGCCCGTTTGCCCGCCTGCGTCCCGGCGCGCAATTGGGGGCCGAGGTGCACATTGGCAACTTTGTTGAAGTGAAAAATTCCACCCTGGCCAAGGGCGCGAAAGCCAACCACTTGGCTTATCTGGGCGACGCCACGGTGGGCGAGCGCGTGAACTACGGCGCGGGCAGCATCACCGCCAACTACGACGGCGCGAACAAACACCGCACCGTGATCGAAGCCGACGTGCACATTGGCAGCAACTGCGTGCTGGTGGCCCCGGTCACCATTGGCGCAGGCGGCACCGTGGGCGGCGGCTCCACCATCACCAAGAGCACCGAACCGGGCGCTTTGAGCGTGGCGCGGGGCAAGCAGATCAGCATCGCCAACTGGGCGCGGCCGCAGAAAAAGCCAAAGGCTTGAACGAAGGGCGCCGACTTCCTGGGCGATCCAGGTGTTGGCCGCCGCTGAGATGTCATCGGGATTCTGAGAGGGGTGCCCCTTGTTCTGTCATGCCTGCGAAGGCGGGCATCTATCCCCGTAAACCATGGATACCCGATCAAGTCGGGTATGACGGGCAGGTAGGACGACGGGTAGGACGACGGGTAGGACGACGGGTAGGACGGGTAGGACGGGTAGGACGGGTAGGACGGGTAGGGGATCGGCAGTGACAAAGACGGTGTGGTTCTATCCGAGCACGGGCCAAGTCGTCGTGAATTTCGCCCGTTTGGTCGAGAAGAACGCCTTCACATTGCGCACATTGGCGTCTTGTGTGAACAGCGTCTGGCTGATGGCCAAGTAATGCGGCATGTCGCGCGCTTGCACCACCAGCATGAAGTCGGGCCCGGGCGACACGCGCCAGCACTGTTGCACCGCATCGTGCGCCACGGCGCGGGCCTCAAAAGCGTCCAGGTGTTCGCTGCCCTGTTTGTCGAGTGACACTTCAACCAGTGCCGTGAGGCCATGGCCCAAGGTCGCGGCGAGCCGGTCGGTACTGAGCACAGCCACCTGCCGCTCGACCCAGCCACCCTCGATCAGGCGCTTGACGCGGCGCAAGCAGGTGGGCGGGGAGACATTGACCTTTTCGGCCAGCGCCACATTGCTCAGGCTGGCGTCACGCTGCAGGCTGTCGAGCAGTTGCAGGTCAATGGCGTCGAGTTCGTTGGATTCCATAAAACTGATTCTAATGAAATTAAATTCTGTTCTGGGTAATCGGTGAAATAAAAAACCATAAATAATGGAGAATTGATCTGATATTTTTTATGGCTGTGCCTACCATCACTGCCATTCCCCCTTTTTAGGAGCCCCTTTATGTGTGGCATCGTCGGCGCAGTCTCATCCCGCAACATCGTTCCCATCCTCGTGCAAGGCCTGCAGCGGCTCGAATACCGGGGCTATGACTCCTGCGGCGTGGCGGTGCACGCCGCCAGCTTGAGCGGCGGCACGGGCGGCCTGCAGCGCGCCCGCAGCACCTCGCGTGTGGCTGAACTCATGGACCAGGTGAGCGCCGACCACATCGAAGGCGGCACCGGCATTGCCCACACCCGTTGGGCCACACACGGCGCGCCCGCCGTGCACAACGCGCACCCGCACTTCAGCCACGGCACAGGCGCGGCGGACGCCAAGCCCGGCAAGGTCGCGCTGGTGCACAACGGCATCATCGAAAACCACGAAGAACTGCGCGCCGCCCTGCAAGCCAAGGGCTATGTGTTTTTGAGCCAAACCGACACCGAGGTCATCGCCCACCTGGTGGACAGCGTGTACGACGGCGATATTTTTGAAGCCGTCAAAACCGCCATCCGCCAACTGCACGGCGCGTACGCGATTGCCGTGTTCCACAAAGACGAGCCACAGCGCGTGATCGGTGCGCGTGCAGGCTCGCCACTGATCCTCGGCGTGGGCCAAGGCGAAACCTTCTTGGCCAGCGACGCGATGGCGCTGGCCGGAGTGACCGACCAGATCGTCTATCTGGAAGAGGGCGATGTGGTCGACATCCAGCTGGGCAAATACTGGGTGGTGGACCGCGAACACAAGGCCGTGACCCGCGTGGTCAAGACTGTGCACGCGCACAGCGGTGCGGCCGAGCTGGGCCCTTATCGCCATTACATGCAAAAGGAAATCTTTGAGCAGCCCCGCGCCATTGCCGATACGCTCGAAGGCGTCGAAGGCATCACGCCCGAGCTGTTTGGCGACGGCGCATATTCCACATTCAAGGCGATTGACAACGTGTTGATCCTGGCCTGCGGCACCAGCTATTACAGCGGCTGCGTGGCCAAGTACTGGATCGAGGCAATCGCCAAAGTGCCCTGCCAGGTCGAGATCGCCAGCGAATACCGCTACCGCGAATCGGTGCCCAATCCCAACACCCTCATCGTCACCATCACCCAAAGCGGCGAGACCGCCGACACCCTGGCCGCTTTGCGCCACGCGCAGAGCCTGGGCATGACGCACACGCTCACCATTTGCAACGTGTCCACCAGCGCCATGGTGCGCGAATGCAAACACGCCTACGTGACCCGTGCCGGGGCCGAGATCGGCGTGGCTTCTACCAAGGCTTTCACCACGCAGTTGGCGGGCTTGTTTTTGCTCACGCTGGCACTGGCGCAGACCAAAGGCCGCTTGAGCGACGAAGAGGAAGCCGGGCACATCAAAGCCATGCGCCACCTGCCCGCCGCACTGCAAGCCGTGCTGGCGCTGGAGCCACAAATCATCGCCTGGGCCGAAGAATTTGCCAGCAAAGAAAACGCGCTGTTCTTGGGGCGTGGGACGCATTACCCCATTGCCCTCGAAGGCGCGCTCAAGCTCAAAGAAATCACCTACATCCACGCCGAAGCCTACGCAGCGGGTGAGCTGAAACACGGCCCCTTGGCCTTGGTGACCAGCGCCATGCCCGTGGTGACCGTCGCGCCCAATGACCAGCTGCTCGAAAAGCTCAAGAGCAATATGCAAGAAGTGCGAGCCCGCGGCGGCGTGCTCTATGTGCTGGCCGATGGTGACACCAAGATCGAAAGCAGCGAAGGCGTCAACGTCATCCGCATGCCCGAGCACTACGGCGTGCTGTCACCCATCTTGCATGTGGTGCCGCTGCAGCTGCTGAGCTACCACACGGCCTGTGCACGGGGGACGGATGTGGACAAGCCGAGGAATTTGGCGAAGAGCGTGACTGTGGAGTGATTGACATCACCGTCTGAATAGCTTAAATTCATGCAAAAATTAACTTAAAGTTAAATTCTGCATGAAAAAAATAGATCGGCAAGCGCATGCCGTATTGCTTCAGCGGGCCACGCTTTACCCCGTGGTGACCGTGCTCGGGCCGCGCCAATCGGGCAAAACGACGCTCTGCCGCATGGCGTTTCCAGACAAGCCATATGTCAATCTGGAACAGCCCGATGTGCGGGATTTTGCGCAGCAGGACCCCAAAGCCTTTTTGGCGCAATACCCTGATGGCGCGGTGCTGGACGAAATCCAGAACGTACCTACGCTGTTGTCGTGGCTTCAGGTGCTGACCGATGCCGATCCACGAAAAGGTCGTTTTGTGTTGACGGGCAGTCACCAATTGCAAGTCAGTGCACAAGTCACGCAATCCTTGGCGGGGCGAACCGCCGTGCTGGAATTGCTGCCTCTGAGCTTGTCAGAGTTGGCAGCAGTCGGCGATGGCGTAACCGTTGGCCCCGATGATGTGAATCGAATGATGCTGCAAGGTGGCTATCCGCGCATTCATGCACAAGACTTGCCGCCCGAGGTCATGCTGTCGGATTACTTTGCCACCTATGTGGAGCGTGACGTGCGCCAACTCATCAACCTCAGGCATCTGCGCGAGTTTGGCCAGTGCGTGCGTTTGTTGGCCGGGCGCACGGGGCAACTGTTGAACCAGACCAGCTTGGGTAACGAAGTGGGGGTCAGCAGCAACACCATCACGCAGTGGTTGAGCCTGCTGGAGGCGTCATTTCTGGTGTTCAGCCTGGCACCCTGGAGCGTGAACATTGGCAAGCGATTGGTCAAAAGCCCCAAGGTTTATTTTTACGATGTGGGGCTGGCCTGTTGGCTTCTGGGCATCAAGACCGTCGAGCAGTTGCAGCACCATCCTTTGCGCGGCGCTTTGTTTGAGAACCTGGTGGTGCTGGAGGTGATGAAGTCTTTGCGCAACCAAGGCTTGCGTGATCCTTTGTATTTCTTCAGAGACAGCAATGGTCTCGAGGTCGATCTGTTGCTGGAGCATGCCGATGGCGTTCAGCTGATCGAAATCAAGGCGTCACAAACCGTGGCGGCACCGCTGTTTAAAAATCTGCGCACCGTCAGTGCCCTGCTCGGCGAGCGTGTGAAAAGTCAGCACCTGGTTTATGGCGGTGATCTTCGGCAAGCAAGAACCGATGTGGATGTCTTGCCCTACGGGCAGGCCGGTTCGCTGGTGCAGGGGGCTTTGTGATGTCACGCCCCGACGCTTGTTGGGCGGTGGAGTCTTCGGGCGTTCACGGCAAAGGCGTGTTCGCCACACGGCATCTGGCCGCAGGCGAGCGGATCATTGAATACGTGGGTGAGGTCATCACCATGGCCGAGGCGATTCGCCGCCATCCGCACGATGTCAACAACCCCGACCATACGTTTTACTTTCATCTGGACGATGGTCGGGTGATCGATGCGCTGTATGGCGGCAACGATTCCAAATGGATCAACCATTCGTGCCGACCCAATTGCGAGCCCGACTTGGTGAAGGGGCGTATTTTCATCAAAACGCGCAGACCTGTTTACAGAGGCGAAGAGCTGACGTTTGACTATGGCTTGTTCAGCGACGAGCCCATGACCGACGCACTCAAGGCCCGTTATGCCTGCCGTTGCGGCGCGGCCAAGTGCCGGGGCACGATGCTTTCAACCGACTGAACGGGCGTGCCGGACTGACTGCTGTGCTTAAACCGTGGGCACGGGCGGCGGCGGTGTGTCGGTGCTGGGTTTGCTCTGCCCACTGGCACCCTGTGCCGATTTGGCGCACACGCGCTGCACCAGCAGCAACCACGCGGGCTGCTGCAAGGCCTGAAGGCACAGCGCACGCGATACCTCCAGGCGTTGCTCGGGAGACAGTGGGGCGTTCATGCTTTTGGGCTTTGACGCAAGGCCAGAATGTCCAGCGCAATTTGTGCTTTGATTTTGTCAAAAGGGGGCGACATCTTGATGTGCCTGGCCCATGCCCAACACGCCAATGAGAACAGCCCCAAAGCCATGGGCAAAAACCACATGACCCATGCACTGCGCCCGTCGACCACGGGCAAAGCACTCCACAGCAGCAAGGACACCCCGGCCAGGAAGAGCCCGAGGACCCCGCTTGCCGTGCCCATGGCTGCCATCAGCAGCCGGGTCTTCCAGATGCAGCGCTGCCGCTCCCATTCCTCTGAGGCCAGATCGGCATAGCCATGCGCGTGCATTTTGAGCAGGTCTGGGGGCAGCAGCAACAGCTTGAGCAGGAGCCTGGACATCAGTGGGGGCGTGAACGCGTCAACCAACCGACGAGTGTGGCCGCCACTGCGCCCACACCTGCGGCGATCAGCACCGATTTGAACGGCGCGCAATGGATGTAGTGCTCTGCCGTTGAGGTGACTTCTTGTGTTTTTTGCGCCAATTGTTTTTTGGCACCCACGGCTGCATCCCTGCTGTGATGGGCCATGTCGCTGATGCTGTCAGTCAGACGATCGACGGTGCGTTCGAAAACCGGCTTGGCGTCTTGTGCGGCGTCGTGCAATGTGCCTGTGATGCTTGCGGCAACAGTGGCCAGTTTTTCCTGGGGGGATGGTGCTTGGGTCATGTGAACTCGCTTGGATGGTTGAGGATGAAAGACAGGCATCCACCATAAAAGCGACAGACCGTGGTGTCTGTTTGCTGGCGCACCAGCGCTCAGTGGTCAGGCCGTTGTTGGCGCTTTTGGTCGCGCAGCATGAACAGGTAAAGGCTTTCCACTTTGTCGCGGGCCCAAGGGGTTTTGCGCAGAAATTTCAGGCTTGAGCCCACGCTGGGATCATGGGTGAAACAGCGGATCGGGATGCGTGTGCCCAAGTCGTTCCAGCCGTAATGGTCGGCCAATTGGGTGACGATGGCTTCGAGGGTCAGGCCATGCAATGGGTTGCGCGCTTGCTTGGAGTCAGGTGATGAAGGTTGCATCTTTCGATTGTCCCTTGATTTGATCAGGCAGATCCGCAGACGGTGGTACAGCACACGGAAAAGTTCACAGCTCGGACGTAAATTGAAAAGCTCGGTGCTGCGGTGGTCGCATGTGCCTTGTATTTTTTCAACAGATGGAGGCCCATGGACATGGGCACACGCATGGCCCTGACGACGAGCCGCCTGGTCGAGCTGGATGCTGCCGCGCTGCGCCGAACGGTAGAGCCGCAGACCTTGGGGTTTTCGGACACTTCCGAATTGCTGCATGAACCTCTGCCCTGGATCGGCCAGGAGCGCGCCAAACAGGCGGCCGAATTTGGCATGGGCATGACCGAGCCGGATTACAACTTGTTTGTGTTGGGCGATGTCGGCAGCGGGCGCACGACCTTGCTCAGTCAGATGATGCACGCGCATGCGCAAAAGTGCCCGGTCCCACCGGACCTTTGTTACTTGCACAATTTTGAAGAGCCAGAGCGCCCGCGTGCCTTGCACCTCAAGGCGGGGCAGGGCAGAGTGCTGCGCCAGGCGATGCAGCAGTTGGCCAAACGTTTGCAGGCCGAGGTGCCCAAGCGTTTGGGACAAGATGACTTCAAGGCTGAAAGCAAGCGGATTGAAGCCTCTTACAAAACCGAAGAAGACCGTGGCTATCTGGCACTCAGCGCCTATGCCGAGGCCCATCGTTTTTCCCTGATGCGCGACCAGGGCCACATGGTGTTCACCCTGAAAGACGAACAAGGTGAGCCCGTCACGGCAGGCAAGGCTTTGGCGATGAGTCGTGAGCAGCGTGCCGAAATCGATCTCGCCGAGGCCTCCCTCAGAGAGGAGATCAGCCGCTACCTGGAAAAGATGCGGGCCATGGAGCGCGTGAAGAATGAAGGCTTGTCGGCCTTGCGCAGGCAGACACTCAAGCCCATGCTCGACCATGAGTTGCAGTTGATCAGGTCGGCACTGAACCAGCCTGTGCAGGACATGGTCAAGCTGAACGCGTTTCTGGAGCAGATACAGACCAGTGTGCTCGAAAACGTGGCGCTTCTCGAGCCTGGGGAAGAGGAAATGGTCCGCCTCGAAGCCCTGGACGCTGTGCTGTCCTTGTTTCGTGTCAACTTGGTGGTGGACAACCACGCGTTGCAAGGTGCACCTGTCATTCGGGAAGACAACCCCTTGTTCAGAATGCTGTTCGGCAGCATTGAATACGGCTCGGACAATGGTGAGTTGGTGACAGATTTTTCGCGCATCCGTGCCGGCAGCTTGCTGAAGGCGCATGGGGGGTTTCTCATGTTGCATTTGCGCGATTTGTTGGCCGATCCGCATGTCTGGGAAAAATTGCGCCGCTTCATGCGCAATGGCCGCTTGCAGATCGAGGAGCCCGGCATGATGCATGCCCCCATGGCCGCGATGTCATTGGAGCCCGAGGCGGTGAATGTCCATGTCAAGGTTGTTTTGATCGCTTCGGGCGACGAGTATTACGCCGTGCAAGAAGCCGACCCTGAATTCGTCAGGCGCTTTCGGTGCAAGGTCGATTTTGCCGAGAGCTTTGTGGCCACCCCTGAATCAGCCCACGCCACGGCCATTTTTGTGGGGCATACCTGCCGCAAGATGAACTTGCCACATTTTTCAGCGGCGGCGGTGGCGGCCTTGATTGAAGAAACCCACCGTGAGGCAGATGACCAGAACCGCCAAAGTGCGATCTTTGCGTTGGCCGAAGCCTTGGTGATTGAAAGCGCTGCGCTGGCCAGGCAGGTTGGCCGCCAACGGGTTGATGCAAGTGACGTTCATGCTGCCAGACAGGCCCGAGTGCATCGCCACAACTACCCAGAGCAGCGTCTGCAAGAGACCCTCATGGAGGGTGAGCGTCTGCTGGGTGTCTCTGGTGAGCGGGTGGCACAGATCAATGGTTTGACGGTGGTGGATTTGGGCGATTACCGGTTTGGTTTTCCGGTCAAGGTCACTGCATGCACGTATGCCGGTGAAGAGGGCTTGCTCAACATTGAGCGAGAGGTCGAGATGTCGGGGCCGATCCACGACAAGGGTGTGCTGATCTTGCACAGTTATTTGTCGTCCTTGTTTGCCCACATCGCGCCTTTGGCCATGAATGCGGCCGTGGTCTTTGAACAGGAGTACAGCGGGGTCGAGGGCGATTCGGCTTCGTGTGCCGAGTTTTATGCCTTGTTGTCAAGTTTGTCCGGCTTGCCGCTGCGCCAGGGCATTGCCGTGACAGGGGCGGTCAACCAGCACGGCGAGTTGTTGCCTGTCGGGGGCATCAATGAAAAGATCGAAGGCTACTTCAGAAGTTGTGAAAGCTTGGGGCTGGATGGCCAGCAAGGGGTGTTGATGCCCAGCCGCAACCGGCGGCATTTGATGCTGGATGAGCGTGTGGTGAAGGCCGTTGCCGAAGGCCGTTTTCACATCCACATGGCCGATACCGCCGGTGAGGGGTTGGTACTTTTGACAGGCGTGTGTTTTGGCACCCTGGGGGGTGCGGGTTATGAGCCCGACAGTGTTTTGGGCCGTGCGCAGAAAACCTTGCTGCGCTTTCGTCACGCGTGTGAACACCTGGGCAACAAACCGCCCGTCACGCCCACCCACATGCGGCATCTGAAGCACACCGTGTTTCGTTGAGCACGTCATCCAAGCCGCGCGTGCGCGTTTCCTTGCTGTGCAAAAAAATGCAATTTGAACTACCTGTTTTTGTGAGCTTACTGGTTTGAACGTAGCTTGCCTCACCAATTCAGGGGATCACAAAGAACACAGGCGCGTTCTATCCTGAGTGCAACGATCAGGCCAAGTGTTGCCTTGCTGAAAGGTGCTTCTGGCCTGCGGTAAATTTAGATAAGGACATGCCCATGTGCATTGATATTGTGCTTGCCGACCCCTACCCCGTGATGCTGGAAGGCTTGACCCATGTCTTTGAGGATTCACCCGAGTTTTCAGTCAAGTCGTGCGTGAGAACGGGCGATGCCGCTTTGCAGGCCTTGGAGCAGCATCGGCCACACATTTTGGTGATGGACTTGTCATTGACCCAGCGAAGTGGACTGGCCTTGCTGGAGGACATCAAAACAAAAAATCTGCAGACGCGGCCTGTTGTTTTTACCGGTGCGCCGATTGGCGAAGTCATGCGTGCGCTGGACTTGGATGTGGCAGGCTTGGTTTCGAAAGAGAAATCCAAGCAGGTTTTGACACGGTGCATCAAATCTGTGCACGAAGGCGGCAAGTGGCTTGACCGTGACCTGACGGTCAAAACGATGTCGCTTTTGTTGGAACAGCAAAAGAAAAATGCCCATGCATCACAGCTGTTGACCCCACGCGAAATGACCGTTGCGCGCATGGTGACAGAGGGCTGGCCCAATAAAAAAATCGCGACCAAGCTGTTCATCAGCGAGGGCACGGCCAAGCTCCATCTCCATCACATTTACCAAAAACTCGATTGCCCAGGGCGCATGTCTTTGCAGCGTTACATGCAAGAGCATGGACTGATGTGATGCAACCCACAGAGTTTTTCCACATGGGTATCTACCATTGAACCATCACCGGTCGAGGAGCTGACATGACCCAAGAACACCGAATGCTTGAGAAAGCCTACGCGGACCACATCGGCGATCACTACCGTCGTGCTTCTGAGGAGTTGCTGCATGCGTACCAACGCAACAAGGAGGCCGCCAGACACCACGAGGCTGGCGCATTCAAGGCCGCTTTGCACCATGCCAAATTGTCCAAGCACCATTCTTTCAACGCACACGATCACCTGAAAGAGGTGCTCAGCATCAGTGAAAAAATGGACGACTTGGCATTGCCCTTGCCTGGGCAGAGTGCTTCAACGGTCGGCCCCTTGGTTCAGTGAGGGTCAACAGAGAAAACCATTTTTTGTTTCATATGTATGGGACCGCACATACAGCGGGCTTGCTGGTGCCTACACTTTCTCAACAAGCGCCGAATGTGGCGCTGATTGACAGGGAGTGTGGAACACGAATGAGTGGTTTGGCTTTGCAATGAAAGGGTCTTTTGACCCAAATTTGGAGACGTGAAAATGTCAATTCGAGTTTTACTTTCTTCCAAGCACAAAGTGGTTTCTGAAGGCATTGCAGCTGTCTTGCGAACGCACCACGATATGGATCTGGTGGGCATGTCTGATAACGGTGCCATGACCAATGCCCTGTGTGATCAGGTCGATCCCGATGTGGTGTTGATTGGCATGCAGGCCAACGACTCCAAAGACATGGCGTTGATGCATCAGATTGCGCACCATCAACCTGCCAAAAACATGGTGGCGTTTTCTGCTGATTCTGATCGAAATTCTATTATTGAGATACTGGATGCAGGTGCCAAATGCTATGTGTCAACGACGAGCAGCATCGATGAGTTGATGTCGGCGATTCGCGCCGCAGCGGCAGGGCGAGTGTATTTGTGCCAGGCAGCTGCCAGTGAAATGATGGAGAGCGTTCGCAAGGCCAGGTCCGGAGACATCAGCTTGAAAGGGCAACTCGGCGGACGCGAAGAGCAGGTGTTGCGCCTGATCGCCGATGGTTATTCGTCCAAAGAAATTGCACGCAATTTGCAGATCGCGCCCAGCACCGTGGAGGTGCATCGCCGCAACATCATGCGCAAGATCGGCTTGCACAAAGTGGCCGACTTGACACGCTATGCGATTCGCAACCAGATGGTGTCGGTTTGACCTGCTTGTTGAGCGTGTCTCATACGAGCGCATTCAAAAAACGATCGTATTCGCGGCTGATCACGCTGTAGCACTCGCAAGTCCTCTCTTCCAGGGCTTTGCGGTCCAGCACGGTGATGTTGCCTCGGCTGTAGTGAAGGATGTTCTCATTCATCAAACGGTGCGCGGCATGGGTCACACCTTCTCGGCGAACACCCAGCAGGCTGGCCATCAGTTCTTGGGTTAAGACAATGGTTTGGCTGTCTTGCCGGTCGAGCGTGAGCAAGAGCATGCGACACAGTTGCTGTTCCAGTGTGTGATGTCGGTTGCAAACGGAGACTTGGGAAATTTGATTCATCAAGGTTTGCGCGTAGCGCAAAAATACCTTTTGAACCGCGTTGCCTTGGTTAAAGCTGTTGAGCACCACACTCAGTCGAATCCGCATGGCCGATCCGGCTTTTTGCACGATGGCTCGGTTGTTGGTTTGCGCCGCACCCATGAGCTGATAGATGCCGACCATGCCTTCGCGGCCGGTGATCGCGATTTCGCTCGATGCCCCGTTTTCGAGGATGTGACCCCAGGACACGATCGCGGTGAGGGGGAGATACAGGTGCCCGATGATGCGGCCTGGCTCGAACAGTACCTGGCCCAGAGCCAGTTCAACGGGCTCAAAATAGGGCAGCCACTCTTTAAGTATCGATTCGGGTAAAAGACCAATAATTTTGTTTAATTTCAATGTAGTTTGCATAAATGCTAATTGTCGTATGGACTACATTTGAATTTATCAGTATCTATGTCTTGAATGGGTTCGGTTTCGAACACATTTATCGCTTTCTTGAAAATTTTCGGATTGGATGATTTTTATCAAACTTGTGTGATGTTCTGAGTCCGGTCGGTGATTTGACGCAATGCGGTCATGTCCAGGATGCTGAGTTCACCTCTTTGGTAATCAATGTGCCCAAGCTTTTTCAGTTCACCAGCCGCCAAGGTGACGCTGACACGCCGTACACCCAGCATTTGGGCCAGGTGATCGTGTGTCAGTTGCAGGTGTCGCGATTGAGCTTTGTCTGCAGACAGGGTCAGCCAACGTGCGAGTCGGGTGGTGATGTCATCAGACTGAATGGATGCGGCCATGTTGGCCACATGCGCGGCCAACAACCACAGATATTGAGAGATGGGCCACAACATGCCGGGACGTTGGTGGAGCAGCAGTGCCAGGTCGGCACTTTCGGCCACCCAGGCGTCGCCGGCGGTTTGCACACGAAACTTAAGGTTTTCGGGGCCGATGTCCAGCACTGACCCCAAACCGATGGCCCCTTCTGATCCGATCAAACCCACGGCCAAGGTGTTGCGCGAAGAGCTTTCAACCAACAAGGCGACGCAGGCACCGGTTAAAAAATAGACTTTGGGTGTTGCTTGTTGAGCGGTGTCACACAGAATTTGTCCTGCAACCAACTGAACCGGTTTGCAGATGTGCTGCAGTCGGTTTTGATCTTCCTTGGCCAGTTGAAAGATGAGTCCGTTGGTGAAAAGCGTCACGGAAATTTGCCTGGTATTGGTGGTGTTGAAATGTGTGTTGATGTGGCTGAAAGATCAGTGGATCTTGAGCTTATACAAAAGTTCCAAGAGTATATGTCTCATGATTTATCAGTAGACCACAGTCCGCATGGAATCAAGTGTTCGTTAAAGAACATAGAATGAATGGGATGCTAAAACCAGCAGCCTTGGTGGTCGTGTTGGGGACAAGTTCAGGCATCGGGAGTCCACACATTTGTCAACTGAAAAAACTGAAAACGCTTTGCTGGATTTGATGCTTGCAGACGTCGCACTTCAATCTGATTTGCAGCCGGTGTGTGTTGATCTGCCGACGGGCCCTTTGGCACCCGATTCTCATGGGCCAGGCCAGTTTGTTTACTTTCCGGTCGATGCGCTGATGACTTTGGGTGCGGCGAATTCAGCGGACGCTGTTCTGGCTGTGGTCGGCCGGCACGGGTGTGTCGCGCCAGGGCAAGCGGGTGGCAGTGCCATTCAGTCGCATGTGATGGTGCCTGGGCGCGCTTACCGGATGGATTGGGCTCCTGTTGCCGACGATCCCGTTCGTTATGCACCTTGGTTGTGGCAGACCACAGCGGCAGCGCAAAGACTGATCGGGCAAATGGCGCAATGGTCTTTTTGCGTGCAGCACCACACGGGCCCGCAACATTTGGCCAGTTGGCTTTTGCATTGTGTGGCGCAGTATCCGCGTGACCCTCTGAACTTCCATCTTCACGCGCTGCCGACGGCCATTCGGCAGTTGCTTCCGCCGTCTGATGCCCAAAATGGGCCTGGTTTTGATGTGCACGAAGGTCACTTGCATGTCACGTCGCCCCAGCGCCTGGCTGAGCAGGCTTGTTCGTGCCACCAAAAAATGACAGGTGCCCACAACGCGTGATTTCTGCGCATGGTTTCAACCCGCGGTTTGGATCGGTATCAGGATGTGATGTTGCGCGCCAAAGATTCGGCCACTTTGATGCCGTCAACACCCGCCGACAAAATGCCACCGGCATAACTGGCCCCTTCACCTGCCGGGTACAAACCCAAGGTGTTGGTGCTTTGGTGGTCTTCGCCACGCGGGATGCGCAAGGGCGATGAAGTTCGGGTTTCCACGCCGGTCAGAACGGCATCGGCCATGTCGTAGCCTTTGATTTTTCGGCCAAATACCGGCAAGGCTTCGCGCATGGCCGCGACGGCATAGTCGGGTAAAACATCGGCAAGGTCGACCAGCTTGACGCCCGGCTTGTACGAAGGCTGCACGCTGCCCCAAGTGGTGGACGGGCGTTTGGCCAGAAAGTCGCCAACCAATTGTCCAGGGGCTTCGTAGTTGCCACCGCCCACTTCAAAAGCCCGCGTTTCCAGTTGGCGCTGCAACACAATGCCGGCCAGGGGATGTGCCGCTGGCGGTTGCTGGCGCGACAAGGTCTGCGCTTCTTGTGCCAGCGCGGTGCCTTCTTCGTCGCCAAAGGCAGCTTGCCAGTTGGCGGTGTCCAGTGGGTAGTCGGGCGGGTCGATGGCCACCACCATGCCCGCGTTGGCATTGCGTTCGTTGCGTGAGTATTGGCTCATGCCGTTGGTGACCACCCGCCCCGCCTCGCTGGTGGCTGCGACCACGGTGCCGCCAGGGCACATGCAAAAACTGTAAACCGCACGGCCGTTTTGGGCGTGGTGTACCAGCTTGTAATCGGCCGCACCCAGCAGCGGGTGGCCTGCGTGTCGGCCCCAGCGCGCCTGGTCGATCACGCTTTGCGGGTGCTCGATGCGCACGCCAATTGAAAAGGCTTTGGCCTGGATGGCCACACCGCGGCGGTGCAGCATGACAAACGTGTCGCGTGAGCTGTGTCCCAGGGCCAGCACCGCATGGCGGGTCTGCAGGGTTTGGATTTGGCCTGTGCGCAGGTCTTGCACTTGCAGGCCCGTCAGTTGGTGGCCGTCGGTGGTGGGTGACAGCAGCAGGTCGCTCACCCGGTGCTCAAAACGAATTTCGCCACCGAGGGCGATGATTTGCTCGCGGATGTTCTCGACCACTTTGACCAGCTTGAAGGTGCCAATGTGCGGGTGCGCGGCAAACAGGATGTCGGCCGGCGCACCGGCCTTGACGAATTCGTCCATGACTTTGCGGCCCAGGTGGCGCGGGTCCTTGATCTGGCTGTACAGCTTGCCGTCTGAAAACGTGCCTGCACCGCCTTCGCCAAATTGCACGTTGCTCTCGGGGTTGAGCACTTTTTTGCGCCACAGGCCCCAGGTGTCTTTGGTGCGCTCACGCACCGGCTTGCCACGTTCCAGCACGATGGGTTTGAAGCCCATTTGCGCCAGCGCCAGCGCTGCAAACATGCCGCAAGGCCCGAAGCCGACGACCACAGGGCGTTCGCCCTCTGCTGCACCAAAGCCTTCGGGGGCTTGGCTGGGGGCGTGCCATGCCATGTCGGGTGTGGGCAGGATGTGTGGGTTGGGGGTGTGCTTTTGCAGCAGGGCGCATTCGGCGGTGGCATCGGCCAGCGCAACGTCCACGATGTACACCGCCAGCAAATCGGCTTTTCGGGCATCAAAACTGCGTTTGAAAACGGTCAGTGTGGTGATGTCTGCCCCATCGATGCCCAAGGCCTGCGCAGCCAACTGGCGCAAAGCGGCTTCGGGGTGGGGTGTGGGCAGGCGGTCTTCGTCGGTCTCAGAGGGCGCATCGGCCGAGCGGCGCACTTCAACCGGCAAGGCCGAGAGGGGGAGTTTGAGTTCTGAAATTCGGATCATGGCAACCTCTGTGGCTTGTGGTTATCAAGCAAGAAGCGGTGATTATCGTCGCAGTGATGGATGTCATCCCTGACGCAATGCGGTCTGTCTCAATGCTGTTTCAATGTTGTTTCAATGTTGTCACCCCGGGCGAAGACCCGGGGTCCATCTCCGCCGCCGCCATGGATCCCGGATCAAGTCCGGGATGACAGCGGGATCAAGTCCGGGATGACAACGTGGTCAAGTCCGGGTAGGCATGTTGACGTCAGAGGACTCAAGCGGGCAAGAACCCTTCAATCGACAAATAGCGCTCACCTGTGTCGTAGTTGAAGCCCAACACCGTGGCGCCGGCTGGCAATTCGGCCAGTTTTTGGGCGATGGCCGCCAGCGTCGCGCCTGACGAGATGCCCACCAGCATGCCTTCTTCGCGGGCCGAGCGGCGTGCGTATTCACGCGCGGCTTCGGCATCGACCTGGATCACGCCGTCGAGCACGCTGGTGTCGAGGTTTTTGGGGATGAAGCCTGCGCCAATGCCCTGAATGGGGTGGGGCGCTGGGGCACCGCCCGAGATCACGGGCGAAGCGGCAGGCTCGACCGCAAACACCTTGAGATTCGGGAATTTGGCCTTGAGCACGCGGGCGGTGCCCGTCAGGTGACCGCCCGTGCCCACGCCGGTGATCAGCGCGTCGATGCCATCGGGAAAGTCGGCCAGGATCTCTTGTGCGGTGGTGCGCACATGCACATCGATGTTGGCGGGGTTTTCAAACTGCTGGGGCATCCAGGCGCCGGGCGTGCTGGCCACCAGTTCTTCGGCGCGGGCGATGGCGCCCTTCATGCCTTTTTCTCGCGGTGTCAAATCAAAGCTGGCGCCATAGGCCAGCATCAGGCGGCGGCGCTCGATGCTCATGCTGTCGGGCATGACCAGCACCAGTTTGTAGCCCTTGACGGCGGCCACCATGGCCAGGCCGATGCCGGTGTTGCCAGAGGTGGGCTCGATGATGGTGCCGCCGGGCTTCAGGGCGCCGGATTTCTCAGCGTCTTCGATCATGGCCAGCGCGATGCGGTCCTTGACCGAGCCACCGGGGTTGCTGCGCTCGGACTTGATCCAGACGTTGGCCCCTGCGCCAAACAGGCGGTTGATGCGCACATGGGGCGTGTTGCCGATGGTGTCGAGGATGGTGTGGGCTTTCATGGCGGGTCTCCTGTCTGAAAATTCAATGCAAAAAAACATTGTGCGTGAAAGCTCAGACCTTTTGCGGCATGAGCTTATGCCCGCAGGCGATAATCCCCCTCGTGAAGCTCGCCAGACCGCCGCTGGTGCAATCTCCGAAAGGAAGCACTGGAGGAACGTCCGGACTGCACAGGACAGCGTAGGAGGTAACTCCTCTCCACCGTGAGGTGAGGATCAGAGCAACAGAGACGAGCCGATTGAGTTCGGGTGAAACGGGCAATCTCTACGCGCAGCAATACCAAGTAGGCCAACGTTGATGTGGTTCCGCAGAGTTGGCGGGTAGGTAGCATTGAGCCGGGTGGGCAACCCCCGGCCCAGATTAATGGCGGTCACGCAGCGGGCAACCGTTGTGCACAGAATCCGGCTTATCGGCGAGCTTCACACTTTTTTCAGACCACAAAAAAACCCGCCGAAGCGGGTTTTTTGCAGTGTGTGGTGCGCGGTTCAGCCTCGGGACGGCATCAAGGTGCCCGCCAGTGCAAACACCGAATTGGGCGCGGTGATCTTCAAGGTGCTTTTGGGCTTGGCAAACACACCGCGTTTGACGGCAGGCGCAGGCGCAGGCTCGACCGTGACGCCCTTGGTGCGCTGCTCGGCCACCAGTTGGCGCAAGCTGATGGATTGCAGATGGGTCAGCATTTTTTCGTTCAGGCTGGCCCACAGGTCGCTGTTCATCCAACCCCCTTCGGCTGCCGCTTCTTCATCCGAAGGCGCATCCACGGCCCCAACGATGTCGGCCATGGTGATTTTTTCGGCATTGCGAGACAGCGAATAACCGCCGCCTGGGCCACGGGTGCTTTCCACCAAGCCTTGCTGGCGCAGTTTGCTGAACAGCTGCTCCAGGTAGGACAAGGAAATTTGGTGACGCACGCTGATGGCGGCCAGAGAAACAGGACCGCGGTCTTCGCGCAGTGCAACGTCAATCATCGCGGTGACGGCAAATCGGCTCTTGGTGCTCAAACGCATGGTGTGCTCCTTTCTGCGTTGGACAAACCCTCATGGGTCTTGCCCTGGTCACTGACTGCGTGGTTCGCAGATGTGACTGGACGGTCATTTTCTCAGACTGATCATGCAATTGGGGATTGCCCGTCTCATTTCAAGGGTAAATCCTGTGTATTTTTGTCGGAAATCAATCAGAAGCGTTCATAGCCTTCCAGCTGCCGCCATTGCCCCGTCTCCAGAGGGGCCAAGCTCAGGCGGCCCACCCGCTGGCGGCGCAGGTCTTGCAGCGGGCATTGCTGGTCCAGCCAGCGGCCCAGATCTTGGCCATCGATGTCTTTGCCTGCGATGCGCAGCACCGTCAGCTTGTCCGTCTGACGGTTGATGCTGGCCCGGGTGCCCGGGCCGTTCAGGGCTTTGAGCGTTGTTTCGCTCACAGGGCCCTGGAGGGTGGCCATCCATTCCACTTCCATGGGGCTGCGGCGGTCTTCTAAATGACGCAATACGCCCAAATCGTCCGAAAAAATGCACAGTCCGCTGGCCGCTTTGGGCAAAGGCAGGGGCATTTGCATTTTGGCCAGCCGCTCGGGTCCCCAAATGCCGGCTTGGGCTGCTTTCAGGCCAGCGGTGTCTTGCAGCCAAGCCAGGTTGGCCACTTTGTCTGAGGGCTTGAACAGCACCAGGGTCAGTGGTGCCAGTGCGGCCATGGACACCAAGCGGTTGACGTCGACAGGCTGCTCGTCCCGCACGCGCCGGGCCGGGTCGGTGACCACTTTGCCTGCCACCTGGACGCCGCCGGCCACGATCAGGGCTTCGGCTTCGCGGCGTGAGCAGTTCTGGTCAGCGGCCACACGTTTGGCCAGGCGTATGCCTTCTTCAGAGGGGGTCATCAAGTCTTTCAAAAATCTCAAAATGCCTCAGGACAAGGCTTGTTCGCGGATGTGGTCCACATGCGCTTGCAGCGAGCGGGCGGCCACCGGCCACAGGCGGGGGGGCACGTCGTCATAGGCTTTTTCGACCCACTCCTGCAGGCTGCCTTGGGGCAGAGCTTGCATGGCGGCGGCTATTTTGGCCTCGCGCCGCAGGCGGTGCGCCCGCAGCTGGGTGATGGCTTGGTGGGCAAAGCCCAGCACATGGCCGTGCGCGGGCAAGATGAATTCAATGTGGCCTGCCTCACAGGCGGCCGCCAGTTTGTCCAACGAGTCAAGGTAGTCACCCATGTGGCCGTCTGGCGGGTCGATCACGGTGGTGCTGCCGTTGAGCACATGGTCGCCCGAAAACAGCAGGCCGTCTTCTTCGAGCACCAGACACAGGTGGTTGGCCGCGTGGCCGGGCGTGTGGACCACGCGCAGGGTGTGGGTGATGTCGCCCTCGGTGCCCGTGCCTTGCAGCACCAGTTTTTCGTTGTCGACCAGCTCGCGATCCGGCGTGAAGCGGCTGTTGGCGCGGGCCGTGGGGCGGGACGCCAGGCCCAGGATGGGCGGCTTGTTCGTGCACAGCGCCTGCAAGGGAGCCGCACCGGGGGAATGGTCAAAGTGTGAATGGGTGCAGACGATGGCCTTGATTTGCCCGCCCGCCGCGCGCCACAGGCGCTGCAGGTGATCGTCGTCGGCCGGACCCGGGTCGATCACGATGTAGCCGGTGTTCGGGTCGCCCACCAGGTAGCTGTTGGTGCCGGGGCCGGTCATCACGCCGGGGTTGGGGGCGGTGAGGCGCTGCACGTTTTTGAGCAAGGGCACGGGCTGGTCGGTTTGCCAGTCGAGGTGGTGCTGGATTTGGCCGTCGGGGCTGACCAGGGCCAGCTCGCCAAACGGGGCTTCGTGCTCCATGTAGCGGGCTTCGTTGCCCGCCAGCCAGCCAGCTCGGGGGCAGCTGGTCCACAGCGGTTCGTCGTTCACGGCGCAGGCTTGCAAAACATCGTCGACCTTCGCGAAGGCTTTGAGGCGTTCCAGCGTGCGGATGGTCGGGAAGATGATGAAAAATTCACCCGCTTCGTGGCGCGTCAGCGCATCCACCGGGCGCACCCAGACGGGCTCGAACTGCTCGGCCTCGTCGGCCACCGGGGTCTGGCCTTCGGGCATGCGGGCCACCAGAAAGGGCACGTCAAAGCGGCGGGGCAGGTCGCGGTCGGTGATCCAGTGGGCCAGCACAAACACCTGGTCGGCGGCCAGCGTCAGGCCCCGGGCCTGGCATTGGGCGGCAAAAGCGGCTTTGCGATCGATCTGCGCAATGTCGCTGTTGTCGGCCCAGCGCCCATCGGCATGGCGGGCGAACAAAATGCCCAGCTCCTCAAAGCTTTCGCGGATGGCGGCAATGGCTTGCGTCAGGTGCAAGTCGCTTTGCTTGGGGCGGCGTGTGGACAGGGGATGTGCCTGTGCGTCGGCAGCGTCAATGCCGCCGCCTGGGAACACATAGGCGCCCGGCGCAAAGCTGGCCGTCATGGAACGGCGGGTCATCAAGACCTCAATGCCTTCAGGGCCATCGCGCAAAAGCAGCACGGTGGCTGCCGGGCGCAGGGGGGCGGGCTCACGTTGGGGGTGCAGGAGTTGGGATATGCGTGCCATGCCCCATTATCAGGCGGCTTGGGCTTCATCCAAGGGCGATAATCGCGGCCATGCACATACGCTTTACCAAGATGCAAGGGGCCGGCAATGATTTTGTCGTGCTCGACGAGACCCAGGCTCGCCTGGGCCTGAACGCGGCGCAGTACCGTTTTTTGGCCGACCGCCACTTTGGTGTGGGGGCCGACCAGATCCTGACGGTGCGCCCGTCGCCCGCGCCGGGGCTGGATTTTGAATACGTGATCCACAACGCCGACGGCGGTGAGGTGGAGCATTGCGGCAACGGGGCGCGTTGCTTTGTGCGCTATGTGCGCGACAAGGGCTTGACCGACAAAACCACGGTGCACGTGAAAGTGCAGCAAGGCGAGATCGCGCTGCACATGAACCCCGATGGCCGCGTCACGGTCAATATGGGTGCCCCGGTGTTCGACTGGGAACGCGTGCCGTTTAACCCTATGGGCCTGATCAGCGACCAGGTGAATGGCTGGCCGGTGTTTGACCTGGCCTTGGGTGCGCAGGGCATCGCCCGCGTGGGGGTGGTGTCCATGGGCAATCCGCATGCTGTTCAGCGGGTGGACGATGTGGACACTTTCCCGGTGCTGGCACAAGGCCCCCTGATTGAAAACCACCCGGCTTTTCCGAAACGGGTGAACGCTGGTTTTATGCAAATTGTTTCGCGCAAGCAAATCAAGCTGCGCGTGTTCGAGCGTGGTGCAGGAGAAACTTTGGCTTGCGGCACGGGTGCATGCGCGGCGGTGGTCGCAGGCATTCGCCAAGGCTGGCTGGACAGCCGCGTGGATGTGCAGGCCCGTGGTGGTGTGCTGACCATTGAATGGGCCGGACAGGCCGACAGCCCTGTGCTGATGACCGGCCCTGCGACTTCTGTGTTCGAGGGCAGCATTGAAGTGCCCGATACCCTTTCCTGAATTTCTGGAGCCAAGACATGACCCCCTCCGAGCCGATGAGCCCGATCACCGAAGACGACATTGCCGACTATCTGGTGAACACCCCCGACTTTTTTGAGCGCCACGCCTCGCTGTTGGCCACTGTGCAACTGACGCACCCGCAAAGCCACCGCACGGTCGGTTTGCAAGAGCGTCAGGCGCAAATGTTGCGCGACAAGATCAAGGGCCTCGAGCACCGCATCATGGACATGATTCGGCATGGCAACGAAAACATGATCCTGACCGACAAGCTGCACCGTTGGTCTTGCGAGTTGCTGGTCACACCGCCAGCACAACTGGCCGAGTCGGCGGTCGAGAACATCCGTGATTTGTTTCAAGTGCCTCAGGTCGCTTTGCGCTTGTGGTCACTGCAGGACGAACACGCCCAGGCGGTTTATGCCCAGGGCGTGACCGAAGCGGTGCAAATGCTGGCCACGTCTTTGGACACGCCTTATGTTGGCCCCAACGCGGGTTACGAGGCGGTGCAGTGGTTGGCCGAGCCGACGCAAGCGGCGTCGCTGGCGCTGTTGGCTTTGCGCGCAACGCCTGGGCAACCGGCTTTTGGTCTGCTGGTGTTGGCCTCGCCCGATGCGCAGCGCTTCAACGGCCAGATGGGCACCGACTTGCTGGAGCGTCTGGCCGAGTTGGCTGGCGCTGCTTTGTCGGTGTTGCGGGCACCGCAGGCCTGATCCATGTCGGATGCGGAGGCCCCAGACCCGCTGGTCGTCCGTTATCTGGACCACGTTCGTTTTGAAAAGCGCCTGGCCGAGCGCACCTGCGCGCTTTACCAGCTCGATCTGATTCGCTTGGCCGACATGGCCGCCGCGTCGAAAGTGCCTTTGTTGCAAGTGCAAAGCGGCCATGTTCGCCGTTGGGTCGCTCAAATGCACAGTGCGGGGCGCAGCGGCCGAGGCATTGCCCTCATCTTGTCGGGCTGGCGCGGTTTTTACACTTGGCTTGGGCGTGAAGGCCTGGTGGCTCACAACCCGGTGGTGGATGTGCGTGCCCCGCGGGCGGCCAAGCCCTTGCCGAAAGCTTTGGGTGTTGATGAAGCGGTGCAGCTGGCCGAGCACGAAGAAGAAAACGACGCCCCTTGGCTGGAAGCCCGCGATGCCGCCATGGTGGAACTGCTTTATGGCTGCGGTTTGCGCATTGCAGAGCTGACGGGGCTGGATGTGGTGGCCAGCGCCGAAGCCAGCCGGGCAGGCCGCGGCTGGATTGACCTGCAAAACGCCGAGGTGCAGGTGCAGGGCAAAGGCAGCAAACGCCGCAGCGTGCCTTTGGGGCGCTCTGCCCTCGAAGCCTTGGCGCATTGGCTGGCCGTTCGCACCCAGTTGCCGGGCATGTTGACCCAGCCCACGCCCGGCGCATCGGGACTGGCGCTGGCGCTGTTTCCTGGACGCCATGGCACCCGCTTGACGCCCCGAGGTGTGGCGCAACGCCTCAAGCGCCGCAGCCTGTTGGCGGGCTTGGCCACGCCGGTGCACCCGCACATGCTGCGCCACTCTTTTGCCAGCCATGTGCTGCAGTCCAGCGGCGATTTACGCGCCGTACAAGAGCTGCTGGGCCACGCCAACATCACCACCACACAGGTCTACACGCGGCTCGATTTTCAGCACCTGGCCAAGGCCTATGACGCGGCCCACCCGCGGGCCAAACGCAAATGACCCCCGGGGCGGGTGTGCCGTCGGCCCATGAGGGTGTGTCGGCGCACGCAGCGCAGGTGGTTTGAATTCGTCGCTACACTCCCCAACTCTTGTCTTTTGACCCTTTCCGCGGAGCCTTTCATGTCCCTTATCCCCGCCACCATCCTGACCGGTTTTCTGGGTTCGGGCAAAACCACCTTGCTCAAACGTGTGTTGACCGAGGCCCACGGCCAGAAGATCGCCGTGATCGAGAACGAGTTTGGTGAAGAGAACATCGACAACGACATCCTGGTCTCTGAAACGAACGAGCAGATCATCCAGATGAGCAATGGCTGCATCTGTTGCACCATCCGCGAAGACCTGCGCGCCACGCTGCAACTGCTGGCGGCCAAACGCCGCAAGGGCCTGCTGACGTTCGACCGCATCGTGATTGAGACCACTGGCCTGGCCGATCCGGGGCCTGTGGCGCAGACCTTTTTCATGGACGACGAAATCGCCGAAACCTTCTTGCTTGACTCGATCCTGACCTTGGTGGACGCCAAACACGCGGCCCAGCAACTCAATGACCGCCAAGAGGCACGTCGTCAGGTGGGTTTTGCCGACCAGATTTTCATCAGCAAGGCGGACCTGGTCTCAGCCGAAGAGCTCGATGCCTTGCAGCACCGACTCAAACACATGAACCCGCGTGCGCCCCAAAAGGTGGTGCACTTTGGTGAAGTGGCTTTGTCCGAGGTGTTTGACCTGAAAGGCTTCAACCTGAATGCCAAGCTGGACATTGACCCCGACTTTTTGAATGACGGTGCGCATGACCATGTGCATGGCGAGCACTGCGACCACCCCTCCCACCAGCACGACCATGATCATGAACACGGTGAGCACTGTGATCACCCCTCGCATGACCACGAGCACAGCCATGGACACGGGCATCACCACCACCATGACGACGATGTGAAAAGCTTTGTTTTCCGGTCCGAGCGTGCGTTTGACCCGGCCAAGCTGGAGGACTTCTTGGGCGCCATCGTCAACATCTACGGCCCACGCATGCTGCGCTACAAGGGCGTGCTGAACATGCGGGGTACCGAACGCAAAGTGATTTTCCAGGGCGTGCACCAATTGATGGGCAGCGATTTGGGGCCAATGTGGGCCGATGGCGAAGTCAAAATGAGCAAGATGGTGTTCATTGGCATCGATTTACCCAAAGACATTCTGTTGCAGGGCCTGGAGCAATGCTTGGTGTGAGGTGTGTTTTGTGGCCAGAGACGGGCAGGGGCTGATGGGCTTGAACTTGTCTTTAATCGACAGGTTGCCGTTTTTCGATCGTTCTTATCGCTACAATCGCCCGCCTGAAGCCCCCCCTTTTTTCGGTAGGGCTGGTGAACCCCATAAGGTCTATAACAAGGGTTTGAAATGCAAATGAACAGGTTTTTCAATCGGTTGCTGCAGTGTGGCAAGAGGTTTGGGCCTGCCCTTTCACACGGCTAGGAGACAAGACGTGAAGACCTCGACTCAAAAAACAACGAGCAAAGTGACCGCCGCCAAGGCGAAAGCCAAGCCTGTGCCGGTCAAAAAAGTGCCGGCCAAGTCTGCTGCTTCTGCCAAAACGACAGCAAAGCCACAAGCCAAGCGCCCGTCCTCTGCCGCATCTAAAACCAAAAAGGCTGCACCAGCCCCCAAGTCGACCAAAACACCTCAACCTCTTGCGGCCGCCAAAAAAGCCCCTCCATTGAAAAGCAAGCCCGTCGCACCAGCCCCTAAAAAAGCCGTTGCGGCAGCTCCTAAGTCGGCCCCCGCCCCCAAGGCGAAGGCCGCACCCGTGCCGTCCCCTAAAAAGACGGCCTCTGTACCTGAAGCGAAATCTATGACTGTTAAAAAAGTGGCGACACCGACCCCCCCGGTCGCCCAACCTGCCGTGGCGGCAGTGGCGGCGCCTGCTGCGCCTGACCAATTGGTTCGTGCAACACGCCCCTCCGCCCGTTTGGCCCAAATCACGGTGCCTTCTTTGCCGCCAGCGGTGGCTTCGACGGCAGCCAAGGCCAGTTTCATGCCCAGTTCGCCAGTGGCTGCGGTTTCTGCCCCTTTTGCACCGATCAAAAAAGACCCCAAATTGGCCAACAACTGGAAGACCAAAGCGGTTGAGCAGTTGACCGACGCCGAAATTTTGGCGATGCCCGAGTCGGAGTACATGAACAGCGTGCAAATGGCGTATTTCCGCCGCAAGCTGTCGATCTTGAAACAGGAAATTCTGAACAGCGCGGGCGCGACCACAGAGCACCTGCGTGAAGACACGGTGGTGGTGCCCGATCCTGCAGACCGTGCCACGATCGAAGAAGAGCACGCTCTTGAGCTGCGCACGCGTGATCGCGAACGCAAGTTGCTCAAGAAAATCGAACAATCGATCGGCCTGATTGACTCTGGTGAATACGGTTACTGTGATGAAACCGGCGAGCCCATCGGTGTCGGTCGTCTGTTGGCCCGTCCAACGGCCACCTTGTCTTTGGAAGCGCAACAACGGCGTGAGTTGAAGCAAAAAATGTTCGGCGACTGAGTTAAAAAAGTTGTGTCCAAACGTAAAAAACCCCTTCTCAGGGGTTTTTTTACGCCCGGTTTAAGTCTAGCGGGGTCAAAAACTGATTTTTTGCATTTGATGTATTTGCCATTTTTAATTTTTATCATCCTTCACAGGTTACTTTCATTGCCACTTGTAAGTGCCTAATTTACATGGAAATTTCTCTTGCTGCAGGGTTCGATTTCGGTGCTAAGCCATTGATTTCATTGAAAAAAATCGATCTACACCGGTTGAGTTGCACTGAATTCCTGATACAGTGCAAAAAAGTGCAATTAAGTGGGGAAAAGTGTCCTTGCTTGTGTGTCTCAACTGAAAAAAGGTCGTTGCAGTGTTTCAAGGGGCTTCATCGCTGAGTCTGGATGCCAAAGGGCGGTTGTCTGTACCGACCCGGCACCGTGACGTCTTGAGCGCCACGGCACAGGGCCAGTTGACCATCACCAAGCACCCCCATGGCTGTTTGATGGTGTTCCCCCGCCCCGAGTGGGAAAAATTCCGCGAACGCATTGCCCAGTTGCCCATGTCTGCCCAGTGGTGGAAGCGGATTTTTTTGGGCAATGCCATGGATGTCGAGATGGATGGCACAGGGCGCGTGCTGATCTCGCCTGAATTGCGCCAAGCCGCAGGCATTGCCAAAGACACCATGCTGCTGGGCATGGGCAACCACTTTGAGTTGTGGGACAAAGCCACTTACGACGCGCAAGAAGCGCAGGCCATGCAGGGCGACATGCCCGATGTGTTCAAGGATTTTTCGTTCTGAACGCCATGACCGACACCGTACTGACCCACACCACCGTGCTTTTGAATGAGGCGGTGGACGAATTGCTCCAGGCTTCTGCGGGTGCCGATGGCGCTTATGTGGATGCCACCTTTGGGCGTGGCGGCCATTCGCGTTTGATTCTTTCGCGCTTGTCGGCACAAGGGCGTTTGCTCGCTTTTGACAAAGACTTGGAGGCGATTGCCGAAGCCGGGCGCATTGGCGACGCCCGCTTTTCGATCCGCCATGAAGGCTTTTCAAACTTGGGCGAACTGCCCCCTGGCAGTGTTGACGGCGTCTTGATGGACTTGGGCATCAGCTCTCCCCAGATCGACAGCCCCGAGAGGGGTTTTTCTTTTCGTTTTGAGGGCCCACTTGACATGCGCATGGACACCACGCGCGGCGAAAGTGTGGCCGATTGGCTGGCAACGGCCACGGTGGATCAAATCACGGAGGTGATACGTGACTATGGCGAAGAACGGTTTGCTTTTCAGATTGCAAAGGCGCTTGTGGC
>ERZ1034363.411-NODE-411-length-30028-cov-4.637141_pt1 | contig 30028 bp, 33 predicted proteins | sample MGYA00520616_ERZ1034363 | MGnify/ENA primary metagenome ERZ1034363 (study PRJEB33736, sample SAMEA104284506) | Azolla filiculoides | biome: Urban; feature: Water surface; material: Ditch water | place: Netherlands | collected 2015-10-28 | depth 0-0.1 m ... | reverse complement strand
GGGCGTAGGCCACCAAAACAATCGCTGCCAATCCACCCATGGCGGTGTAGCGCTTGGTGGGCGTGTTCAGTAAGTTGCGGGCGGCTTGGCGCAAGTTGTCTTGCAGGTTCTGTCGTATGCTCATGCCACGTTTATCGTTGACTGTGGCTGACCAGTCCCTGACTTAACTTTTATTTGAGTCCCTCCTGTGCGAATTTTGCTGATCGAAGATGACGCCGTGCTGCAAGCGGTGATGGTGCGCAGCCTTGCCGATGCGGGCCACCGCGTGGACGCCGCCAGCCATTTGCAAGAAGGCGCGCACTTTTGGCAAGTGCAAAGCTATGACGCAGTGCTGCTTGATTTGAATTTGCCGATCAACGGTCAGCCCCATGCCGCCCAAGGCAGCGGCTTGCAACTCTTGCGCGAAGCCCGCGCCCGTGGCGACCGCACCCCTGTGCTGGTACTCACCGCACGTAACCGCAGGCGCTGACGACTATCTGGGCAAGCCCTTTGACCTAGAAGAAGTCGAAGCCCGTTTGCGTGCCTTGGTGCGCCGCACCCAAGGTGTGGATGACGAGGTGCAAGTGGGCCGCTTGCGCTTGCACCGCAAACTGCGCCGCATCTTTGTGGGTGATGCCGATTTGGCTTTGCCCGCCCGCGAGTTTGAAGTGTTGTGTGAATTGATGACACCACCCGGCCGTGCCGTGAGCAAGCGCGTGTTGTCAGACAAGCTGTCTGGCTTTGATGAAGCTTTGGGCGACAACGCGCTAGAGGCCTTCATTTCCCGGTTACGTAAAAAGCTGGCCGACAGTGGGGCGGTCATTCGCACCCTGCGCGGCATTGGCTATGTGCTGGAAGAACAAGCATGACTACGCCACAGCTTCGCCCCTCGCTGCGCAACCGTTTGCTGCGCCATGTGTTGTTGCCCTTGGCTGTCACATGGTTGGTGGGCTCGGCCTTGGTGGTGGGTATTGCCTCGTACTTTGCACAGCAAGCGTTTGACCGTGCTTTGCTAGACGATGCCTACTTGGTGGCCAGCCATGTGCGCCGCACCAGCGATGCATCAGGTGGCGGCTTAGACCTGAGCTTGTCTGCGCAAGAGATGAGCACGGTCTTGTTTGACCAAAGCGAAACCTTGTACTTCGCCGTCTTGCGCGCCGATGGTTCGTTGTTGGCGGGGCATCCGGGCTTGCGGCCCGAGCGTTTGCAAGAAGACTTCAAACCCTTGTTTGATTCCGTCGATTACCACGGCCGCACCTTGCGCAGCGTGACCTTGCACCGCCAAAGCCCTGCAAATTTTTATGTGGTGATGGCGCAAACCACCGCCAGCCGTGACAGCCTGTTGCAGCGCTTGCTGACGTTTTCCATCGTGCCGCAGTTGCTGCTGTTGGGCTTGTTGGCCGCATGGCTGCACCGCGCCATTGATGCCGATTTGGTGCCTTTGTCCGAACTAGAAACGGCGGTGGGCCAGCGCGACGCGCATGACCTCACCCCCGTGCCCGTGCCCGCCACCACACGCGATGTGCAACGCTTGGGCCAAGCCATCAATGCTTTGTTAGGTCGCATTGCGGCCAGTGTGCAAGCGCAGCGCGAGTTCTCGGGCAATGTGGCGCACGAGTTGCGCACGCCCTTGGCGGGCATTCGTGCGCTGGCCGATTACGGCTTGCGCCACAGCGACCCACAGGTGTGGCGCGAACAGTTGCAAGGCATTGCACAAAGCCAAGAACGAGCCAGCCATTTGGTCGACCAATTGCTGGCCTTGGCCTTGGCTGATGAAGCCAAACAAACCCTAGAAAAAACTGAGGTGTCTTTAGATGCTTTGGTGAGCGAAGCCGTGCTGCGCTACTTGCCCAAAGCCGATGCAGCAGGCGTGGACTTAGGCGCTAAAGGCATTGACCACGCCGTGACGGTGCAAGGCAACGCCGCGCTGATTGAAGGCATCTTGAACAACCTCATTGACAACGCCTTGCGCTATGGCCGCGCCCAAAGTGGGGAGAGCCACATCACCGTGTCGCTGACGCAAAGCAATCAGCAGGTGACCCTGTCCGTGACCGACAACGGCACAGGTGTGCCATCAGAGAAGTTGCAGCAAATCAGCCAGCGTTGGGTGCAAGGCGCAGCAGGCGAAGCGCTCAAAGCTGGCGTGGGTTTGGGCTTGGCCATTGTGGGCACGTATGCCAAGCTGCTGGGCGCGCGCGTGGATGTGAAGCCTGCACAACCCCAAGGCCTGTGTGTGTGCGTGGTGTGGTCAGCCGATGTGGCTGTTGACCCACTTCACCAAATCAGCCGCTGATCGCGCACCCGACACACGCGCCACTTCGCGCCCACCTTTGAAGATGGCCAGCGTGGGGATGCTGCGGATGTTGTGCTGCGCGCCCGCGTCTTGGTGGGCTTCGGTGTCTACCTTCACCAGTCGGGCTTTGGGCTCTAGCGCAGCGCAGGCTTTTTCGTATTCGGGGGCCATCATGCGGCAGGGGCCGCACCACGGGGCCCAAAAGTCCACCACCACGGGCACATCGCTCTTGGCAATTTGGGCGTTCAGCCCTGCGGTGTTGAGCGCGGCGGGGTGTTGGTCAAACAAGGGCTTGTGGCATTTGCCGCACGACAGCTCGGCGCTGCCATCAAGCTTGTCTTTGGGCACGCGGTTGGTGCTGTGGCAATGCGGGCAAACAATGTGTTGGGTCATGACAAAGTCCGATCAAATACTTAAATAAGCGATTTCTAATATATTAGGGCTTGTTGGCTAAAGTTCAAGCCAATGCCAATTGAGAAATAGTGAAGGACCGTCATGAGTTTGTTTGAGCAGTACTGGCCCATCTTGGCCTTGGCCCTGTGGTTTGGCTACAAGTGGTGGGCCGCCAAGCAAGTGGTGCGCATGCTGCCCGAGTTGCGCCAAAACGGCGCGGTGTTTGTGGATGTGCGTTCACAAGCCGAGTTTGCATCGGGCAACGCGCCCGGCAGCATCAACATCCCGCTCAACGAGTTGCCTTCCCGTTTGGCCGAGCTGCCCAAAGACCGCGATGTGGTGGTGTTCTGTGCCAGCGGCTCGCGCAGTGGCATGGCCAAGATGATGCTCAAGGCTAAAGGCTTTAAACAAGTGCACAACGCTGGCACATGGGGCAACGTGTGCTGAAGCGCATTTGGCTAGGGGTGGGCATTGCCGCGTTGACGCTGCTGACAGCTTGCTTTGACGCCAAGCCCGTGCATGTGGTGCTCGATGGCGTAGCGCGTTCAGGTACAGAACCTATGCTGATGCTGAGCGACGAGCTAGAGCCAATGGCTGACCCCACTTATGTGCACAAGAAACGCGACTTGTATGACTGCGATGGCATGGTGGCTCCTTGGTTTCAAAAGGTGTTGGTGGCCGAGCTCAATTACTTGGCGGGCCAAGACAAGCTGCAAACCATCAGCAACCCCGTGTGTCTGTTGATCGTGGACAAAGACTTGGGCCCCAAAGAAGGTCGCTTTAGCGTTCACTTCTATGAGGACGTGCAAGAGCTGCGCGAGTGCGCCATCAACCACCGCTGCAAACTGGCTCGCAATGCGAGCTTGGTGCTGAAAAACCAGTTGGTGTACCGCTCTTACTTTTTGTCTGATTTCAAACGCGAAAAATACTACCAACACTGCATCACGCCCGATGACATGTGGATGGCCAACACCACCTGCTATGTGGTTCCCTAATCTGGAGTTGAAGAGATGAATGTTTTGAAAACCAAAGCGTCCCGCTGCGTGAGCGTGGCCTTATTGGCCCTGTGCGCTGCTGCCCTGAACACGGGCTGTTCAGAGCCCGTCAACCCCGCAGATCGCGTGACGCTAGAGCAAGCCCGTGCCGACCACGAGGCGGGCAAAGTCATGTTGGTGGACATTCGCGAAACGCGTGAACACAAAACCGGTGTGGCCGCAGGCGCAGTGTTGCTGCCGATGAGCGAGCTGCCGAAGAAACAAAGCTTGCTGCCTAAGAACCCGGACCAGCCCGTGCTGCTGATTTGCAATACACAAAACCGCTCGCAAGCAACGTTGAAGAAGCTCAAGCAAGAGGGCTACGAAAACATCCGCTTTGTCGATGGCGGCATGAGCCAATGGGCGGCCAAAGGCTGGCCTATGGTGGCCCCACAATAAGCACAACACACCTTTAACAACTGGAGACAAACATGGACGCTTTTCAAGACCACTACCCCGAGAACGTGGCGCATTGCTATGGCTGCGGCCACCTCAACGAGCATGGCCACCAAATCAAAACCGTGTGGGACGGCGATGAAACCGTCACCCGTTTCAAGCCCGAGCCGTATCACACCTCAGTGCCCGGCTATGCCTATGGCGGCTTGATCGCGTCGCTCATTGACTGCCATTGCACAGGCACAGCCTCGGCCGCCATGTACAAGCAAGAAGGCCGCAGCCATGACTCGCTGCCTGCGTTCCGTTTTGTCACCGGCTCTTTGCATGTGGACTTTTTAAAGCCCACACCGCTAGAGGGCGAGCTGGTCATCCGTGGCCGCATCAAAGAAATCAAGGGCCGCAAAGTGGTGGTTGAAGCCACGGTCTATTCAGGCGACGTCGCCACAGCGCGTGGCGAAGTGGTGGCGGTGCAAATGCCAGAAAGCTTTGGCCAGTGACCCAGCTGAGTTTTGATCCCGACCAGTTGCCACTGGCGGGTGACGAGTTAGACGTGTTGGCCCAGATGGTGGCCGCACAAGGTCAGCCGCTGCAAGCCCAAGCCATCATCGAGCTGGGCTGCGGCAACGCCCGTTTGTCGTGTGGCTTGGTGCAGCGCCATGCGCAGTGCACCGTCACCGGCTTAGAGGTGGATGCTGTGCAGCACGCCAAGAACCTAGCCCGTGCGCCCGCAGGCGTGACGTTTGTAGCCGCAGGCGCACAAGACGTGCCGTTTGGTGATGCCTCGTTTGACCTCGCCCTCATGCTCAAGTCGCTGCACCATGTGCCGCTTGATTTGCTTGACCGTGCACTGAGCGAAGTGGCGCGTGTGTTGCGCCCCGGCAGTTTGTTTTATGTGTCAGAGCCCATTTATGGCGGCGCATTGAACGACATCGTGCGCATCTACAACGACGAAGGTGTGGTGCGCCCCGCCGCACAAGCCGCGCTAGACCGTGCGATTGCCAAAGGCGAGCATTGGCAACAAGTGGCCGAATACCGATTTGCACAAGCCGTGCATTACGCCAACTTTGATGAGTTTGCCAAGCGCATGCTGTACCCCACGTTTGCCGACCACGGCATTGACGAAGCCATCACCGCACGCGTGCAAGCGGCGTTTGAGCCGCATTGCACGGCAGCAGGTGCTTCTTTTGTGCGGCCCATGCATGTGCGGCTGTTACGCCGACACGCATAGGCACTCGCTGGCGCAGTTACTCTTCGAGCATGCTGCGCAACATCCACGCGGTTTGCTCGTGCACACCAATGCGTTGGGTCAGCAAGTCGGCGGTGGGTTCGTCGTGTGCCTCGCCCACCACTTCATACAAACCACGTGCTGTGCGTGCCACCGCTTCGTGGCCTTGCGCAAGAATGGCCACCATCTCCATGGCTTTAGGTGGCTTGGCTGGCGCATCGGGCAACGAGCTGAGTTTGGCGAACTGCGCGTAAGAGCCCGGTGCAGGGTGGCCCAATGAGCGGATGCGCTCAGCAATCGGGTCTACCGCATTCCACAGCTCTGTGTATTGCAGCATGAACATGTTGTGCAAGCTGTTGAACATGGGGCCAGACACGTTCCAATGGAAGTTGTGCGTGGTCATGTACAGCGTGTAGGTGTCGGCCAACAAGTGGCTCAAACCGTCGGTGATGGCTTGGCGGTTGCTTTCAGAGATGCCAATGTCGATTTTCATGATGTGTCCTCTTGCGTGTGTTGCGATGGTTTGAATGATAGTTTCTTTATATTGATCGAATGTTTTGTTTTATTAAAACTATTATTAGCCTTAGCCTATGAAGGTCACTGATCTAAGTCATGCGCTGGCCAAGTAAGCCGCGTAGCATGCAAGTCATGCACAAACCTACTTACCTTCTCTCCGTCTTGCTCATGTCTGCCAGTGCTGCGTTTGCAGCGCCTGTGGTGCTAGAGCAGCCTTTGCCCACACTCACGCTGCAAGACCAACACACCCAGCCTTGGGGTGTCAAAGCCGACACCCGCCTTGTGGTGTTTGCCGCAGGGCGCAAGCCATCGAATGTGGTGATGGAAGTGTTGGGCGCTCAGGCCAAAGGTTTTTTAGAGTCGCGCCAAGCGGTGTACGTGGCCGACATGAGCCGCATGCCTGGCTTTGTCACGCGCACCTTTGCTTTGCCCGCGTTGCGCGATCAGCCCTTTGCTGTGGGCGTGAACTTGGATGACAAGCAGCTGGCCGACTGGCCGCGTCAAGAAGACGCCATCACCCTCATTCGCTTAGAGGGTGGCCGCGTCAGCAGCATTGCTTATGTGCGAACTGCGGCCGAGTTGAAAAGCGCACTCGGCATTGCCGCCCCTTAATACCTAGGACGCTCGATGCAACATCACGCACCTGTTAATTTTTCTGATCGCTTCGCGTTTGCGTTTACGAAGTTTCTAAGGTTCATTGCAGATACCTTTTTTGCCAAACGCTATGGCCACAGGGCGGTCATCCTAGAGACGGTTGCTGCAGTGCCGGGTATGGTGGCGGGGATGTGGACGCACCTGAAAAGCTTGCGCCAAATGCGAACCGGCTACGGCCCAAAAATCAGGACGCTGCTCGGCGAAGCCGAAAACGAACGCATGCACCTGATGACCTTCATTGAAATATCAAAGCCCACGGTGTTTGAAAGAGCCATCGTGTTGATGGCGCAACTCATTTTTTGGCATCTCTACTTTTTGATCTACGTGCTCTTTCCTAGAACAGCCCACCGCATCGTTGGCTATTTTGAAGAAGAGGCCGTCTACAGCTACACAGAATACTTAAACGAAATAGACGCGGGCAGGATTGAAAACATCGCTGCCCCGCACATTGCCATCGAGTACTGGAACCTCGCGACAAACGCCACGTTGCGTGACGTGGTGATCGCCGTGAGAAAAGACGAAGAAGAGCACCGCGACGTCAATCACCAAATCGCCAACGACTACGACAAGGGCGTTTGGTAAACCGCCCCTGTCACATTCAGGCGGGTGGTCGTGACATCTTGAACAGCTGCTCTGGCCCAATGCTGAAGTAATCAGCCGGACCGCCGCCACGCAAAATGTGGCCCGCGTTGGCGGTGTCGTACACACCGTCTTTGAGCAAGTGGCTGGCAATGTGCACGCCCACCACTTCACCCAGCACCAACCATGTGGGCACTTTTTGTTTGTCCAGTCCTTCAAGCTGAATGATTTGCGTGCTGCGGCACTCAAACGACACAGGGCTGTCGGCCACACGCGGCACATCCACCACGCGTGAAGGCGCAGTTTTCAAACCGGCCAATTCAAACTCATTCACCTCGGGGCCCACGGGCGCGCAGGTTTGGTTCATGGCTTCGGCCAAAGGGCGCGTGACAAGGTTCCACACAAACATGCCGTTTTCTTGCACGTTGCGCAAAGAGTCTTTGGGGCCAGTGCTAGAAAAACCAATGATGGGTGGGATGTAGTTGAACGCGGTGAAGAAGCTGTAAGGGGCAAGATTCAACACACCATCATTGCTGCGCGTGGACACCCAGCCGATAGGGCGGGGGCCAACAATGGCGTTGAAGGGGTCGTGTGGCAGGCCGTGGCCGTTGCGGGGTTCGTAAAAATGTGTCATGCCTCTACCTTAAACGCAAATGAAAACCAAAGGTTGCTGTGGGTTCACTCAGGTGACTCTTCTTTAGAATGCCTTAAAAATTCAAAGGGATATTTATGACCACCGAAACCACCTTGAGCCCATGGCGTCAAAAAATTGAAGACGCCGTCACGCACTCAAAAGTGCAATCTGTGTTGATTCTTCTCATCATTCTCAACGCCGTGATGATGGGTTTGGAAACCAGTGAGTACATGCGTGAGCACTACAGCACCTTGTTGCAAGTGGCTGACGAAGTGATCTTGGGCATCTTTGTGATTGAGATCATCGCCTTGTTGTTGGCCCGTGGTTTTGCCTTCTTCAAAGACGGTTGGGCGGTGTTTGACTTCATCGTCATTGCCATCGCTTTGGTGCCTGCCTCTGGCCCCTTTGCCGTGTTGCGAGCCCTGCGCGTGTTGCGAGTCTTGCGCTTGGCCACCAAAGTGCCTAGCTTGCACAAAGTGGTCTCAGGCTTGTTGGCGGCCATTCCCGGTTTGGGCTCGGTGTCTGCTGTGATGGGCTTGATCTTTTATGTGTCAGGCGTGTTGGCCACCAACTTGTTTGCCAAAGATTTCCCAGACACCTTTGGCACCTTGGCTTTGAGCCTGTACACCTTGTTCCAAGTGATGACGGGTGACGGCTGGTCCGACAGCGTGGCACGCCCCATCATGGAAGTGTTCCCCTACGCGTGGATCTTCTTCGTCATCTTTATTCTGATTTCCACCTTCGTGATTCTGAACCTCTTCATTGCCGTCATCGTGGATGCCAGCAATGACGAAGAAGAAGGCAAAGCCCGCGCAGAGCGCGATGCCTTGCGTGATCGTTTAGACGAGGTGTTGATTGAAGTGCGCGAAATCAAACAACGACTGAAAGACTAATTTCAGTCGTGTAAGTAGTTGGGCAGCTTGGCCCCGCACTTGAGGCAGTAAATGGCCTCTGGCAAGTGGCCTTCGCTCAAGCACTCGTGGCAAGTGCGTGTGGTGGCGTCGTACGATTCTTCGTGCATGCCACCACGGTGAGCGGCCATCTCGGCCGTCACAATACCCGTGGGCACAGCCAGTGTGCCCCAGCCAATCAGCATGATGAATGAAGCGATGAACTGTCCAAACGCAGTTTTGGCCGTGATGTCACCAAAGCCCACCGTGGTGATGGTGGTGATGGCCCAATAGATTGAAATTGGAATGCTGGTGAAGCCGTTCTCAGGCCCTTCCACCACATACATCACGCTGCCCAGCACGATGACCAAAAACAGCACGAACGACAAGAACACCATGATCTTGCGGCGGCTGTCCGCCAAGGCCAGCAGCAGCCATTGGTACTCGGCCACATAAGCAGGCAGTTTGAGCACACGGAAGATACGCAGCAAGCGCATCACACGCACATCCAGCAAGGCATACAGCTCGGGGAAGAGCAGGGCCAAGTAAGACGGCAGCAGCGACAGCAAATCAATCACACCAAAAAAGCTGGTGGCATAGCGCATGGGGCGAGGGCAGCTGATCAAGCGGGCAATGTATTCAGCCGTGAACAAGAGCGTGAAAAACCATTCCACGATCATGAAAGGCGTGCGATAGCCGTTGTGCAGCGACTGCACGCTGTCAGCCATCACCACCAACACGCTCAACACAATCGCCCAAATCAAGGCAATGTCAAAGCGGCGGCCCGCGACGGTGTCGGCCTCAAAGATGATGGTGTAAATCTTCAGACGCCAGCCTTCAAGCGGACGTTCCAAATCTTTGTGGAGCGAGGCGTTGATTTCCGCGATGCGTGCTTTTTTGGTTTTGTGCTTCATGGGTATGGGTTGGCCTTCAATTGCTGCCGGATTTTAGAAGCACTGGGCTTAACCTTACTTCGCGCTGGTTGGCGCAAGAACGGCCAGCACATCCAGTTCGGTTTGTGCGTGGCTGGGGTCTTGTTGCAGGTTTTGGCGCAAGGCATCGGGGCCAACGGCCTCGGCCACCAAGGCCAGTTGCGCCACCAACAGTTTGAACTGTGCCGTGGCCAGCTGGGGGTGAGCTTTGGCATCCAGCACCATGCCTGTGGCTTGGGCTTCTTGCTCGGCTTCACGCGCAGCAAACTCGGCTTTGGCTTCTTCGGTCAGGCGTTTGACTTCATCGGCCGACAAGTGCAAACGCTCGGCATCAGCCACCACCATTTCGCGCTCTGCACCGTTGAGCATGCCGTCTTGGTAGGCGGCCAACAATCGGTTCTTAAAGGCATCGCGGTCAATGCGCAGTTGGTCGGTAAAGGCCGAGGCCAGCAAACCCGCTGGGATGGCAAAAATACCAATGCCCACCAAAGCCAGCACCACCGTCAGCATGCGGCCCATGGGGGTGATGGGCGAAATATCGCCATAGCCCACCGAGGCCAAGGTGATGACCGCCCAGTAGATGGACTGTGGAATGTTTTCAAACTTGTCGGGCTGTGCAGGGTGTTCAAACAAATAGCCCAAGCTGGCGGTCAGCACCACCAACAGCATCATCACAAACACCGAGGCAAAAATCACCTGCCACTCACGGCGCACCACTTTGTAAAGCGTTTCCATGGCCGAGGTGTAGCGCGTGAGTTTGAGCATGCGCATCAAACGGAACACACGCAAGAAGCGCAGGTCTAAGTGCTGGCTCAGCAAACTTTCCAACACAAAAGGCAAGATCGCCAGCAAGTCGATGATGGCTTGGCCCGAGCGAATGTGTGCCCAGCGCGGCACACGCAGGTGGCGGTACTTGGGGTTTTCGGGTGCGCTGTACACACGTGCCGCGTATTCAATGCTGAAGATGGTGAAGGCGATCACGTCAATCACAAAGAACTCGGTGGCAAACAAAGCGCGTACCGACGCCACGGTTTCAAACACCACACAAGTGATGGACAAAGCCACCCAAAACACAATGAAGTTGTCGATGTAGGCGTGCAAGCGGCCCGAGTGGCCGGTGGGCTCCAGCATGGCGTAGACCTTGGCGCGCAAACTGCGGCCTTGGTTGAGTTCTTGAAACTCTTGCCACGCAGGAATGAGCTGGCGCGACAGCTTGAACATTCGCATCAGTCGCAACACCCGCAGCACGCGCAGCATTTCCACATCCACATCGACAAAGCGTGCAAAGTAAAACGGTGCAATCGCAATCAAATCGACCAAGGCATAAAAGCTCAGTGCATAGCGCAAGCGCGGAAAACTGCGCCCTGCATAGTCAGGGTGCAAATGCGCCGTGGCCACACGCAACACATATTCCAGTGTGAACACACCGACGGTGATCACATCAAACCAATGAAAGCTGCTCGCGTAGGCGTTGTAAATCTCGGGTGTGTTTTCAATCAACACAGCCAATACACTGGCCACAATCAAGAACGCAATCGAGCGCTCCACTTGTTTGTTCAGGCCGTGACGGAAGGTGTCATCAAACAACCAGCGGTAAATCAGCGCCAGTAAACCAGTGGGATGCGTGTGTGCGGTGTGAGGTGTGTGCATCCCCACATTTTGCACGGCGGCAACTTGACTAAGATCAAACCTCTATGTTGAAACTCTCCAAACACCGTTGGCTCGCTTGGCTCATTTGGGCCTTGGCATGGGGCTTGATGTTTGCACTCGATGAAACCATCAGCTTGGGCAGCATGGCGCTGCTGCTGGTGTTGGCCAGTGCTGTGGCTGCGCTGTGGTCTAGTGCATGGGCGTCGTTGTTCAGCAGCGTGTTGTCGGTGGTGTTGTTCAACGTGTTGTTTGTACCGCCAAAGTTCACGTTTCATGTGCATTTTTTGCACGACTATTTTTTGCTCATCACCATGCTGGGGGTCAGTGTGGTGGTCAGCTCGCTCATGTGGCGCTTGCGCCGTGCTGCCGAGCTAGAGCATTTGCATGCCACGCAGTCTGAACAACTGCGCAGCTTGAGCGATCAGCTGCGCGAAAACCAAGACCTCAACGCCCACGCGCAACTGCTGGAAGGTTTGATGGCCGTGTGGGGCTACCCCCAAGCACGCGTGTTGTGGGACACACACGTGACCCAACATGCGCAAGCCTTCTCACTCAGCGTGCGTGGCAAAGCACAACAGTTTGGTGTGGTGCAACTGGGCGCACAAACTCAGCCCATCGACCACCTAGAGCCCCAAGCCAGCCATGCCCACATGCAAGCCTTGTGCGATTTGTTGGGCCTAGAGCTAGAACGCCAACAAGCCATTCGCAGTGCCAAGCTTGCCAACGAAGAAGCGCAAAGCCAAAAGCTGCGCAACACCTTGCTCACCGCCATTGCGCACGACTACCGCACGCCCTTGGCCAACCTCATGGGCGCGGCATCCGTCATTCACGACCAAGGCTCGCGCTTGCCAGCCACACGCGTGGGCGAGTTGTCGCACACCATCTTGGATGAGGCGCAGCAGCTCAACCGCATGACCAACAACACCTTGCAGCTGGCGCGTCTGGATGCCTCGGCCTTGGATGTGCGCAAAGACTGGGAGTCTTTGCAAGAGCTGGTGGGCAGCGTCATTCACAAATCCAAGCAGCGCTTTGTGGGCGCGCAGTTCCACATCGACATGTCGCCACACTTGCCCTTGCTGCATTGCGATGCCATCTTGGTGGTGCAGCTGCTAGAAAACCTGATTGAAAACGCCGTCAAGTACAGCCCTGCGGCCACACGCATTGACATCCAAGTCACACAGCCACTGGCCGACCAAGTGCGCGTGTGCGTGCGCGACCAAGGCCCGGGCATTCCAGATGCGTGGAAAGAGCGCGTGTTCGATGCCTTTGCACGCGTCGACACATCGCCCTTGGCGTTTGAGTCGCATGGCGACCACACCGCTCGCCGTGGCGTGGGCTTGGGGCTGGCCGTGTGCCGCGCCATCGCCCGTGTGCACGATGCCAAGATTTGGATCGAAGACGCACCTCAGGGCGGCACAGCGGTGTGCGTGGCGTTTCCTGTGCGCCACCAGCCCGAGGTGGCCGATGTGATGATGGGAGACACCGCATGAGCTTGAAAGTCTTGTTGGTCGAAGACGACCGCGAGCTACGCCAAACCTTGCAAGGCGCTTTGCAAGTCGAGGGCTATGACGTCACCGTCAGCGGCAGCGTGGCCGATGCCATGGCCGTGCTGCGCCACAGCAGCCAAGCCAGCCCCGCCGAGTCGTTTGATATTTTGATCTTGGACTTAGGCCTGCCCGATGGCGATGGCAGCACCTTGCTGCATTGGGCGCGTCAGCACTACGCCTTGCCCATCCTCATCATTTCGGCGCGGCATGACGAATGGAACAAAGTCGGCCTGCTCGATGCGGGGGCCGACGACTACTTGGTCAAGCCCTTCAGCATCAGCGAGTTGTTGGCGCGCATCCGTGTGGCCCTGCGCCACAGGGGCACGACGGCGGTTGCGCCCATCACGCATTACAAAGATGGCGAGATCGAAATCCACCTGCAACGCCACGAAGTGCTGCTGCAAGGCCAAGCGGTCAAGCTCACGCCCACCGAGTTCAAACTGCTGGCGCGTTTGGTGCGCAGCACGGGCCAAGTGGTCACGCATCGCCAGCTGCTGCTTGATGTGTGGGGCGATGAGTTTGTGGAGCACACGCACTACCTGCGTGTGTATATGGCCCAGCTGCGCAACAAGCTGGAAGACAACCCAACTGAACCCAAAAGGTTGCTGACTGAGCCCGGCGTGGGCTACCGTTTACGCGAAAGTATCTGATTTGATCTTTATGCGTTCTTGATGTGTTTTCTGACAGGATGAAGCCGATTTTTTTGAATAGAAAGTTGGCATGTCGCAACCGACACGTTTAGAGCAAATATTGATTGTGGGCATGGGCCCCGCCACCGACACCTTGGTGCAGGCCTTCACCGCCAAAGGCTTGAACACCCGCGTCGTGGCCGAGTCGGGCGACTGGTCGTCGCTCAGCAAAGACACCATCAAAGCCGTGGTCGTGTGCAAACCCGCCACCACCCAACAAGCCATTGCCATCACCCAGCGCCTCAGCCGCATGGGCTTGGGTCCTATTTGGACGGTGCTCAATGTGTCCGACACCACCGACGTGCAAACCCACGGCACGTATCACGTGCCGGTGTTGGTCAACGAAGTGGCCGACGCCCTCAGCGCCCCCCAAGCCCTGAATGCCCAACAGTCGCTGGCGCGTGTGTATGCGCCCAGTGCTTTGGTGGGCCACACACTGGATGCGGGCTATTTGCAAACCACCCAAGGCGTGGCCTTGTTGGGCTTGCAACGCGCAGGCTTGGGCTGCCAGCCCGTGGCAGATGGCGCTGCCATTGAGTGGGGCGACTGCTACGTGGTCGCAGGCTCGCCGCAACACATCGCCTCTTTGTCTCACACGCCCTTGCGCTTGGTCGCAGGGGCCGCTTCTTGGTAACGGATAGAACTTCATGCAATCACACAAATCTTCCTTGTTAGCGCTGTCAGTGGGCGCGGTGGGCGTGGTGTATGGCGACATTGGCACGAGCGTGCTGTACGCCATGAAAGAGGTGTTTGGCTCAGGCCATGTGCCTTTCACACCCGACAACGTGTATGGCATCTTGTCCATCTTCTTTTGGACGCTGACCATCATCATCTCGCTCAAATATGTCTCGCTCATCTTGCGCGCCGACAACAACGGCGAGGGCGGTTTGGTGGCCATGCTGGCCTTGGCTTCTACAGCGGTCAAAGACAAACCCCGCTTGCACAGCGTCATGCTGGTGGTGGGCATTTTTGGCACGTGTTTGTTTTATGGCGATGGCGTCATCACGCCAGCCATTTCGGTGCTGTCTGCGGCCGAAGGCCTTGAGGTCATCTCGCCCGACTTCAAACGCTTTGTCATGCCCATGACCTTGGTCATTTTGTTTGGCTTGTTTGCGGTGCAAAAGCACGGCACGGCTGGCATTGGCAAGTTTTTTGGCCCCATCACCTTGGTGTGGTTTGCGGTCATCTCGGCTTTGGGTGTCATGCACATCGCGGCTGAGCCGGCCATTTTGTGGGCCATGAGCCCGCACTACGCCATCAACTTCATCATCGAGCAGCCGGGCACGACCTTCATCATCTTGGGTGCGGTGGTCTTGTGTGTCACAGGCGGCGAGGCTTTGTATGCCGACATGGGCCACTTTGGTAAGCAGCCCATCCGTTTGGCTTGGTTTGTGGTGGTCATGCCTTCACTCACGCTCAACTACTTTGGCCAAGGCGCGTTGCTCTTAAGTAACCCCGATGCCGTGGCCAACCCCTTCTTCAACATGGCCCCCGATTGGGCCTTGATCCCCTTGGTGATCTTGGCCACTGCGGCCACCGTCATTGCGTCGCAAGCCCTCATCTCGGGCGCGTTCAGCGTGACCAAGCAAGTCATTCAAATGGGCTTTTTGCCACGCATGCAAATTGACCACACCAGCGAACACGACACCGGCCAAATCTACATTCCCTTGGTCAACTGGGGCTTGTTTGCCGTCATCGTGTTGGCTGTGGCCATGTTCCGCTCATCCAGCAACTTGGCAGCGGCCTACGGCATTGCGGTGTGTACCGACATGCTCATCACCACCGTGCTGACCTTCTTTGTCATTCGCTACAGCTGGAAATACCCACTGTGGTTGTGCCTCTTGGCCACCTCGGCCTTCTTGGTGGTTGACTTGGCGTTTTGGGCATCCAACCTGCTCAAGCTCACCGAGGGCGGCTGGTTCCCCTTGGTCATTGCCGGTGCAATTTTGATCATCATGCTCACATGGCGCGATGGCCGTGCCTTGTTACGCAAGGTCAACCGTGCCCATTCGATGGACCTGCAAGTGTTCTTAGACAGCTTGTTCTTCTCGCCGCCCGTGCGTGTCGAGGGCACAGCGGTGTTCATGTCCACCCAATACGGCATGGTTCCAAATGCGTTTTTGCACAACCTCAAACACAACAAAGTGCTGCATGACACCAATGTGTTTGTCACCGTCCAAAGCCACGAAGTGCCCTACATCCCAGTGGCCGAGCGTTTGAGCGTCAAATCCATGGGCAACAGCAGCTGGGAAGTGGTGATTCACTACGGCTTCAAGGACGACCCCGATGTGCCGCTGGCGCTTGAGCCCTTGACCCAACATGGCTGCAACCTCAACCCCATGACCACCAGCTACTTCTTGTCACGCGACAGCATCGTGCCCGTCATTGATGGTGGCATGGCGCAGTGGCGTGAAGTGTTGTTTGCACAAATGCATCTCAACGCCAGTTCTGCCGCCGACTTTTTGAAAGTTCCTAACAATGCCGTGGTTGAATTGGGCAGCAAGATAGAAATCTAAACCTTTCTTCTAACCCGCATGGATGCTGGGTCCGTTACCATTTGGCATTGATTAATTTGACCAAATATAGGTTCATATGCACCCTCAAAACTCAGCCCCCAAGCCCATGCGTCAGCGCGTGTTTGACCTGCTGTTCAACGAGAACAACCCCCATGGCTTTCATGCGGGTGTGAGCCGTTGGTCCACCTCGTTGATCTTGCTCAACTTGGTGGCCATGGTGCTCGAAACGGCCGATGCCTTCGAGCTGGCCTATGCCAGCCAGTTGGATGCGTTTGAAACCTTGTCGGTCATTGTGTTCACCATCGAATACTTGCTGCGTTGGTTTGCTGCACCGGCTGACCCTGAGTTTGCGTCGTCGCGCTTTGCACGCCTGCGCTACATGGGCAGCCGCTACGCCATCATCGACTTGCTGGCTATCTTGCCGTTCTACTTGGCCAGCTTCATCAGCGTCGATTTGCGTTTGCTGCGGGCCCTGCGTTTGTTCCGTATCTTCAAGGTCACTGCCACTTTGTTGCCCGCCTACGAGGCGTTCAAGCAAAGCACCGCCGGCATGACAAACCGCCAAAAAGTGCACGCCCTCATGTTCCCCGCCGAGGATGCACGCTCGGGCTTGCCCATGATGGTGGACTTGTTCCTCATTTTCTGGATTGCCCTGTCCACACTGTCCATCGTGTTGGAGTCGGTCGACAGCATCCGTGCCGACTTTGAGCTGCACTTCTTCATTCTGGACACCATCGCCTTTGTGTTGTTCACAGTGGAATACGCCTTGCGCATGTATTCGTCTGCCGAAAACGACCCACAGCGCAGCACCGCGGCTCGCTGGAAGTTTGGTACGTCCTTTAGTGGTCTGATTGACTTGGTCTCCATCCTGCCGTTCTTGCTTGAGGCGGTGCTCACGTCGTTCATCGATTTGCGCTTCTTGCGTATCGTGCGCTTGGTGCGTTTGCTCAAGCTGGGCCGTTACAACAAATCGACCACCACCATGTTCATGGTGATTCGCCGCGAGTTGCCGGTGTTGATGGCCTCTTCGTTCATCATGATGATGTTGGTGTTCATCACCGCCGCCATGGGCTATTTGCTAGAGCGCGGTGCACAGCCCGACAAGTTTGAAGACATTCCCACCGCCATGTATTGGGCGGTCATCACCTTGGCCAGCGTGGGCTATGGCGACATCACACCTGTCACGGCAGGCGGACGGTTTTTGACCGTCACATTGGCTTTGTTGGGCATTGGTGTGTTTGCCATTCCTGCGGCCATCATGTCGTCGGCCTTCACCGATCAGCTGCGTGCCGAGCGTGAAGAAGCCTTGAAGCTCGAAGAAGCCCAAAGCCCCAGCGGCCACGACCACGATGTGCAGCTCATGGCCAGCAACCCCGAATTTGCATTGGCGCGTTACCGCAGCTTGCTAAGCCAAATGCGCGAGGTGGCTGCGGTCAGCGACCAAGCGCACATCAGCCAGCGCTTGGCCGATGCGGGCCAGCCTGCCGAGCGCGAGGTGTGGAAGCAGCTGCAGTCACACTGACGCAGCCAGCACGGCTTACATTTGGGCGAGCGGTATTTTCTCGGCCGCTTTGTCCGAGTCGAGCAGCTTGAGCAAGGTGCTCAAGTCTGTGTCTAAGCGGTCCAGCGTGGCCTCGTCGAGCTGACTCAGCGCATGGGGCAGCACCCCTGAAAACGGGCCGGGCGCACTCAGCAACACACGCTGGCCATCGGGCAACACAAACAACTGCACCGTGCGTTTGTCTTTGCCATTCTTTTGCGCTTGCACCATATTGGTTTTGATCAGCGACTTCACCAAGTTGCTGGCCGTGGTCTGGTGCACGTCCATCGCCGCTGCTAGGGCGTTGATGCCTATGCCCGGTTGCTTGTAAATCACGCCCAAGGCCCACACCTGTGCGCCGCCCACGCCCACCTTTTTTTCGACCTGCTGAAAGTGCCCGCGCACCGTGTTGAACATCCGTCTGAATTTGCGCAGCACGCGAAAGGCCGGCTCTGATTCGGGGCTGGCTGTGGTGGGGCTTTGGATTTCTTTTCTGAATGGCATGTGGGCCATGCTAACCCGAAGCGCAGGGCCATCCATTGCGTCTGAGTGTGCGCAAATGAGGGTAGTCATGCATGAGATTTAGTTTTGTACAAATGTAAAATTTGTCCAATTAAAACAAGGGCCTTGCATTTGAATCCATGGATCAAATGCATCATGCATGCATTCCAACCCACACGACGGCTACCAAGTTCTGCACATCGCCAAGTCCAACAAACATGTGGTGTTGGACTACACGCACACGCGCAGCCACCTCACGGTGCGTGCCACCGAGGTGGTCAACGCCGTGCGCACCCAGCGCATGGGGCGTGCGGTGTTTGTGAAGCAGCGCGACGGCACATGGATGGCCGATGTGGTGGAGGTCAACTTGCCGTTTCGCCGCATGGGTGTGGCCACGCTGATGTATGACTTTGCTCAGCAACGCCTCGATGGCTTGGTGGTGCGCAGCAACGACACCAATGCAGACTCACAAGCCTTTTGGGCCAACCGACCCACGCACACACGCTTGCAGCGCGTGAGCAAGCGCATGCAGGCTTTCATGGCGCAGTGGCGTGGCCGCTGGCGCAAGCCATGAAAAAAGGGTTTGGCATTTGCATGCCAAACCCTTGTGCGAAAAGCTAAGTGGTGTGCTTAGGCTTTGCCGTGGTGGGATTGGCGGTGCATTTCTTCGGCTTCTTTGTCCAAATCAATGCCACGCAGCATCAAGCCACGGTCCCAAATAGAGCGTGCAATCAATGAGCGGCTGATTTGGCAAGACACAGCCACGCTGACCATGGCCATCACGATGAAGCGGTAGTCACCGCTCATCTCAAACAAAATCACCACGGCAGCAATGGGCGCGCCAATGGCAGAGCCCGTACAAGCCGCAGCGCCCAAGAGTGCAAACATGTGGCTGCCTTCGCCCACCATGACGTCAAAAATGCCGCCAATCATCGCGCCCGTGAACACCGCTGGCAAGAAGATGCCACCGTGAAAGCCCAGCGAACGGCACATGGCCGTGGCGCAGACTTTCAAGAACACCAAGCAGACCAGCAGCGCTAAGCTGAACTTGCCTGCAATGGCCATGTTGACCGCAGGCATGCCGGGGCCAATGAGCTGTGGGAAGAAGGGCGAGATGGCAAACAAAATAGCCGCTGCCACCAGCGGGCGGAACAGGGGAGGAATGTTGGTTTGCTTGGCCCAACTTGGTCCTGTGGTGACCAAGTAGATGTAAAGCGTAGACACCAAGCCGCAGCAAATACCCACGGCCACAGCCAGCCCTAAGGTGCTGGCGCTGAAGGGCAGGGGGTCGCCCACCACGTTGAGGAAGCGGCGGTTGTCACCCAGCAGCATGACCGCTGCGAAGTAGCCACCCAAAGCAGCCATCAACACAGGAGCTGACTCGCTGGTGCGCACACGGCGCAACAACATTTCGTGGGCAAAGATGGCCGCAGCAATAGGGGCCGAGAACAAAGCGCCAATGGCAGCTGCACCACCAGCGGCCAGCAACACGCTGCGCGTGAGGCCACCAAAAAAGCGCTTCAATGCAGAGGCAATGCAACCACCGTAATGGATGATGGGGCCAAACACACCCACCGACGCGCCGCTGGACACGCTCACCAAGGTGAGCAGTGATGTCAAGAAGCCACCCTTGAGGTCTGGGTCGTGGTCTTTTTGGATGCTGTGGATGGAAATCATCAAGTCGCCAGGGCCGTGCGAGCGTGGGCCTTCGAGGCGGCTAAAGATGACACCCGCCAACAAGCCACCGCCCAGCATGAACATGCCGAGTGTGGTGCTGTACTGAACTTCATCAAAGCTGACCAAGGTTTGTGGAATGGGCAGCTTCCACACGGCCAAGGCCATTTGAATCAAAGCAAAAAAACCGCAGGTAGCCACGCCTACGATGTTGCCCAAAATCAAAGCCATCAGCAACTTGTGCATGTCTTTGAACATGTGTTGAACTTTGGTCATGTCTGTACTTCCCAATTATTTTTGGTTGGCTTGTGCAACTTTGCGCTCATGCTCGACTTGCTCGGCAATCGACGCCACTTGGTCGTCGGACATGCCAAACTTGGCTTGCATTTGATGCAGGCGGGCTTGCTCTTCTTCGCTCACCACACCGTCGGCCAAGATGGCGCGCACTTCCATCTCATACACGGCTTCGCGGCGCTCCACCTGTGCGGTGTAGGCCGTGGCCACCACACCGGTCAGAATGGCGGCCAGCGCGATGGACAAGATTTGTGTCAGCACCACCAACAGTGAGCCGAGGAAGGTGACAGGGTCCACGTTGCCCCAGCCCGAGATGATGGTGATCACAAACCAATGCATGGCGGCAGGGATAGATGGGAACACCTCTGGCTGGTCGTGGCCTTCGATGATGTAAATCAGCGATGAGAACAACAAGCAGCTGATGAACAGCAAGAACACAGCAGATGAGAACGAGTCTTTCTCGGCCTTGACGGCGGCCACCATGTCTTCAAACGCGCTGTTGTAACGTGAGAGTTTGAAGATACGCAGCAAACGGAACATACGCAGCACGCGCAAGTCAGCGCCGGGGAACAAGAGCTGCAGATAGAACGGCACAGTGCTCACAAAGTCGATGATGCCGTAGAAGCTAAACATATAGTCTTTGCGGCCGCTGCAGCTGTTGCCTTGGGCGGCGCTGCCATCGTTGGTGCAGTATTTCGCGCCATACGACCACACGCGCAGCACGTACTCGATGGAAAACACCATGACGCTGAACACATCAAAGGCGTGGAACTCAGACGCGTAAGCGTCGTGAATTTCGGGCACGGACTCCAAGATGATGCCAACCACGTTGGCCACCACCAAGAGGGCGATGAAAACTTCGACAAAGTGGCTGTACTTGTCGAGCACAGCACCGTCCATGATTTCGTAGGTGCGGCGTTGCGCACGTTGGTACAAAGAGTGGTTTTGGATGGAAGTGGTCATGGCTGCACTTATCCGTTGCTAGACGATTTGTTTTGGGCGCGTTGCAGCATGGCTTCCACTTGCTCATCGGTGAGGCGGTAGTGGGCTTGCAAGCGTTTGAGAGAGGCTTCCTCTTCCTCGGACATATTGCCGTCTTTGAAGATTTCACGCAGTTGGGCTTCAAACGCCGCTTTCTTACGTGCCACTTGGTTCGAGAAGGCCGAGGCCACGATACCGGTCATGATGGCCGCCATACACACGCCCAAGAAGCCGGTGATCAAAGCCACAGCTTCGCCTGCTTTGGTCATGGGCTCGACGTTGCCGTAACCAGAAGTGATGGTGACGATGGCCCAGTAAATGGAATGCGGAATCGTGCCAAAGAACTCGGGCTGTTGGTGGCCTTCGGCAAAGTGCATCAACGAGGCCGACACGATGGTGGCAATGGTCAGCAAGAACACGGCAGAGCCAAAGGCCTTGCGCTCGGAGTACACGGCATGAAACAAGTCTTGCAGTGCGGTGTTGTATTTGGACAATTTCAAAATTCGCAGCAAGCGCAGCACGCGCAAGATACGCAAGTCGAGGTAAGGGAAGAAGATGTGCAAGTAATAGGGCATGGTGGCAAAGAAGTCCACCAAGCCAAAGGGGCTCAGCATGTACTGAAAGCGGCCTTTCCAAGCGCCGCCTTCTGCGGGGCTGTACTTGGCACCCAGTGACCAAACGCGTGTGATGTATTCAAGGGTGAAGAACATGACGCTCCAGAACTCGAGTTCGTGGAAGAAGTCTTTGTATTCAGCGTGGATTTCGGGAACGGAGTCAAGAATCACGGCGGTGCAGTTAATCAAAACTACGGCGGTGATCAGCCACTCAACGTATCGGCTGGCCGCATGCTTGGGCGAACCGTCCAAAATCTCCATCACCGTGTGTTTGTTTGTGGAGCTCATGGCGCTAAGAATCTATGGGAACAAATATAAATACGGAGGTCAAGAAAGCAAAAAAGAAGCAATCTGCGCACAGATTGCTTCTTTGCGCTTACCGCTCTGAGGGTTTAGATCAGAGTGGGAAGGTGGCGTCAGCCACGCGATGTTGGTTAGCGTCGATCTTCTCGCGCAACTTGTTCATCTCGTCGCGTTGCTCGTTGGCTTCGTCTTGCAACTCACCCAATGCTTCGCTCAAGGCAGCAGAGTTGTCCATCAAGTGCTGGATGACTTTGCGGTTTTCCAAAGCGTTGCTACGGACATGAGTGACCAAGTCGTAGTTTTCCATCACGCGTGATTCGTTGCTGATCGCGGTAGCTGCATGCATGGCTTGCAACAACTCGCCGTCGAACCACTGGGCGTTTTTGTCGGCCACTTCGTCAGCGTGCTCAACCATGCGCTCGCAGATGGAGTGGTAGTTGGCAGCAACAGCTTGCACTTGCTTGATGGCTTCGAGCATTTGCTCGGAGGCCTTGAGCATTTCGCGGTTCATGCGGGCACGGTTGTCCAGCATTTCCAAACGCGTGCGGTTGATCATCGAGCGTTGGAAAATTTCTTCTGCATCAGAAGTTGTTTTCAAGTTTTCCAACATGGCAACGCGGTTGCGGTACACATCGGCTGTGGCGCTCATGATGAGTTCACGGTTGCCAGAGGCAGTGATGGTGTACGCCTGCATGGCGTCGGTCACGTTTTCTTCGACACGGCTGCGGGCAGATTGCACTTGGGCTGTGTTGAACTGTACGTAGGCTTCTGCATCAAAAATCAAACGTTTGTTACGCAGAACACGGTTTTTTGCTTCGTCGCTCATATATGACTCCTTGTTTCGGCGGCGGTGGCCGCCGAGAGTGATCTAAATAGTTGAATTGAAATGTTGAACGCTTGGTGTTCAGTGGGCCGCTTCATCTTGCATGTCAGCAGGCAAGGTGTTGGGGCTTGAACGGATCAAACGGTTGATGGAAATCACGCCTTGGCCTTCTTTGTTGAGGTTCAGTTCGTGATACAAGAAGTTGTAGATGTAGTCGGCCTGGTCGGCGGCGACGACAGCGTGCAACACTTCAGTTTTTGGCATTTCAGGCAAGCCACCTGCCAACGATGCGCGCCCGATAGGGTTGCCGCGCACGTTGTAGTAGTAGGCCTCGTTCACGCCTTTGTGATGGAGTTCTTCCAACACCTTCTCACCACCGCCTTCGTAAAGGATGCATGTGAGCATGCGGGTGTAGCGGATGTCAGGAATTGCCACGGGGGCAACCACCGGTGTGTCTTCAGTATGTTCGTTGCTCATAGCTGTTCAACCTCTGTGTGTTGGCTCAGTCGTTGAGCAAGTGAGGAGGGATGTAGGTAGCAGCTTGCAACAGTGGTGTCACAAAGATGTAACCGTTGCCGGGTGTATCCAAGTGAGCTGCCAAGTACATGCGCTCGAAGATGCGGTCGACTTGGTCGAGTGGGACCAAAACGCTCATGATTTCGCGTTCCACGTCCACAGCGATACCCAAGATGCCCATGCGCTCACGCACACCGGTACCCACACCGTAATGCACGGTAGCGCCTTGCACGCCAACTTCCAACAACGATGCGTTGACGGTGTCGGCCAAGCCTTTTTGAACCACGCAAGTGATGCGTGCAACTTCGGTCAGATTGGTAATCTTACGTTTAGTAGCCATGTAATTCCCCTTTGACTATTTCTAAAAAATGAATGTTTGTTTGGTTGTTGGATTACTGGCCGCGAGCTGCTTTTTCGAGCTCACGCTTTGTTTTCCACTCGACGTACACGCCCAAGGCGAGCACTGAAACGATAGGTGCGATAGACGCTGCAGCCAAGATGCCGAAGCCTTCGAGTGCGCCCACAGCCTTGCCGAAGCCCAGGCCCATGGCCAAGACCAAAGGCACGGTCACAGGACCGGTGGTCACACCCGCGCTGTCCCAACCCACGTTCACGAAGGCTTCAGACGAGATCAGGGTCAACACCAAAGCGATGATGTAGCCAGGAACCAAGATGTACAACAGGTTGTAATCAAAGATCAGCTTGGTCACGCCCAACATGATGCCGGTGGCCACGCCAATGGCGACGGCGTACATCAACATGGATTTCTTGAAAGAACCGTTGGTCAGGTTTTGCACAGTCACGCCCAAGGCGTTCAATGCTGGCTCAGCCATGGTGGCGGCGTAGCCGAGCAACCAAGCAAAAGCAGCAGCGATGAACATACCGATGGCGGCAGGGTACAAGGCAGGTTGGCCATCCAAGCTCACGAAAGCGATTGGGATGAGTGAACCTGTTTGTGCGCCCAAGGCGGCCAAACCGTAGGTCAAGCCCACGTTGAAGGTACACATACCCAACACGCACATGAACAAGCCAGCGACGATGATGAAGGCGTTAGGCAATTTCTCGCGCAACACAGCAAACAACACCACCAACAAGAACAAGACCAATGGCACGATGGCTTGCACGCCCATCACGATGTCCAAGCCTGGTGACACTTCGTGCCAAGCAGGGTTGGTCACAGCAGCGGCAGCAGCTTTGGCAGCTTCAGCGGCAGCCAAGATGTCTGCGACTGGCACAGTGAACTTGAGGTAAATGCCCAAGCCCAACACAGCCACAACTGGGAAGATGGAAGCCAAGGTCACGATACCGAAACCAGACAACTGGCCGCTACCTTTACCACCTGAGTTGGCCACGCCAATACCCAAGGCCAAAACCAATGGCACAGTCACTGGACCGGTGGTCACAGCGCCGCAATCCCAAGCCAAGCCCACGATGGTGGCCAAGTCAGGGTCCATTGCGCAGTAAGTGGTCAGGACAACGCCTGGAGCCAAAGCGATGAAGATCAAAGGCTTCAAAGACCAGTCGTACAAGAAGCGCACAGTACCGAGCACAGCTGCGATACCCACGCCCAAGCCCACCAACAACACCGTCATAGGCGCGTGAGCGTTCAACATGGTGTAGAGGTAAGGTGCTTTGGATGGGTCAACGATGGAGCCAGCCACTTGCAAGGTACCAATCGCTGGTTCAGCGTAGGTACAGCCGATGCCGAGCAAGAAGGCGATGGTCAACACGCCTGGCAAAGGCAGCTTTTTAGGCAAGCTGCTACCGATGATGTCGCCGAAAGGCATCAAACCGAGCTTGAGGCCTTCCATAAAGATCATCAAGCCGATCATCACAGCCACCAAGCCGCCACCGATCAAAGCGGCGTCAGCCACTGAACGTTGCAACACGATGTACTGGAAGAGTGCCAAGAACAGTGCCAAGGGCACCACGGCACGGGCTTGTTCCATGAAGCGCACATTGAAGTACGGCTTCAGGACGTTTGCGATGTCAGCACCCGCTAACTTGAGCTTTTCAGGCTTGCTGGTGATCTCTTTGCCGTTTTTGTCTAGTCTTGGTTTGGGCATCAGCTTGTCGTAGCTGATGGTGTTGGAGTCGACAGTGACGGCCTGTACGTACTCCCCAAATCGGATGTTCTTCGCCATGGGCTTAGTCCTCTTTGAAATGAAAATCAGCGGGCATGATAAGACAATTTGTCAAAAATCAAGACAGTGTCAGAAAAAATAAAAATAACAACAAATCAACAAAATCACCAACATTTTCGGGATTTTCCTAGCTGTTAAAGTGCTAGGCATTGATGTAATTGCCAATAAAAATGCCAAAACCAGAAATTTCACACGTTGACCTGCACGATTGGGGCTTGCCGTATCGCCTGGGGGTGATCGCAGGCGCTTGTTTTGTGGGCATGGTGGTGGGCGCTACAGCGCTGGGGCTGATTGGGGTGATTGGCTATTTCAACGACTTGTGGGCTGTCGATTTACCGACACAGATCAACTGGGCCAAGCTGAGTTACAGCCCATGGATTGGTTTGGGCTTGCTGACGGCAGCACTGATTGCAGGGCGTTTGCTCTTATTGATTACCGATGGCCGCCCGCGTGGGCCGGCTGATTTGATTTTGGCGGCCCAGCGCAACGAGATGCCTGAGCTGAAGAACGGCTTTTTGTCGGTGGGCTTGACCGTGGTGAGCGTGTCGGGCGGTGGCTCGGTGGGCATGTTTGGCCCCTTGATGCACTTTGGCGGCTGCTTCAGCGCCTTGGTGAGCCGCTGGTCTAAGCGGATTCCATTGAACGTGATCATGGGCGCGGGCGCGGCATCGGCCATTGCGGCGGTGTTCTCGGCCCCGATTGGCGCGGCCATTTTTGCCCACGAGGCCATCATTCGCCGATTCGGCGCGTTTGGCGCGGGCCCTGTGGTGGCGGCGGCGTTTGGCGCCCACTGGGTGGCGCAAATGTTGGTGGGCGATACCCGCCTATTTAATGTGTCGAATGCGCCTTTGCTGGAGATGAGCACTTTGTATATGGCGATTGCCGTGGGTGTGATGTCGGGCTTGGTGTCGGTGCTGTACATCCACGCGGTCACGTCCATGCCTGTGCTGGCGCGCAAGACCAACATTCCTTTGCAGTGGCGGCCTTTGGTGCCTGCGGGCGTGCTGTTTGTGTTGTCGCCGCTGTTGCCCCACTTGTTGGGCCATGGCTTGGGCACGGTCAGCATGTCGCTGGCGGGTGAGTTGAGCATGGCCTTGTTGCTGACGCTGGTGGTGCTGAAGATTGGCATGACCAGCATGTGCATTGGCTTTGGTTTGTTTGGCGGGGTGTTTGCACCTGCGCTGTTCATTGGTGCGATGGTGGGCGGCGTGATGGACAGCTTTGTGCCGGGCGTGGGCGTGTCGAGCTTTGCCATCTTGGGCGCAGCCAGCTGTATTGCGGCGGTGATTGGTGCGCCTTTGGCGTCGGTGATGATTGTGTTTGAGCTGACCGGCAGCTACGAGTGGGCGGTGCTGGCCATGATCAGTGTGGTGACGGCCAACCAGTTCTCGCGTGCTTATGCAGGACGCTCGTTGTTTGACCGTCAGTTGGCCATGCGCGGCATCACCTTGGGTGATGACCAGCTGGCACACAACCCCACTCAACGTCGGTAAATTTTTGAGGCCGCTAGAATTGCGGCGGGTGTTGTTTCAATGGTGACTCAACAGGTATAGCGTCGGTCGGGCCGCCACGCGGGTTGACCTGAGTTTTCACCATGACACCTGTCTCTGTTGAGTGGGTGGCTGCTTTTCTATTTGCAGTCGCTTTAGCCCACACCTTTGCCGCCAAGTTCTTTGAACGGCTGTCCCATCGTTACCCTGAGCATGCTGGCTTGTTTCACCTCTTGGGTGAAGTCGAGGTGGTGTTTGGCTTTTGGGCCATCGTCCTGATCGTGTGCATGGCGTGGCTGCAAGACGGCACGCAAGCGCTGGCCTATGCCGAGTCGCGCCAATACACCGAGCCCCTGTTTGTGTTTGTGGTGATGGTGGTGGCGGCGTCCAAGCCCATCTTGACCTTTGTCATTTCTGCCGTGGATGCCTTGTCGCGCCTCATGCCCATGCGGGCTTCGTTGGCCAAGGCTTGGCTGTGTTTGAGTGTGGTTCCCTTGTTGGGCTCGGCCATCACCGAACCCGCCGCCATGACCATTGCCGCGCTGATGCTGGCCCCCCAAGTGTTTAGACCCGAAGTGCCTGAGCGGGTGAAGTATTTGGCCTTGGGCGTGTTGTTTGTGAACATTTCGATTGGTGGCACGCTCACCTCGTATGCCGCACCGCCCGTGTTGATGGTGGCCAATGTGTGGGACTGGGACAGCGCCTTTATGTTTACCCAGTTTGGCTGGAAGTCGGCCTTGGCCGTGGTGGTGAACGCCACTGTGGCGGTGTACTTTTTGCGCCACCACTTGGGCGTGAACACCGCCGCAGACGAGGCGGCTGTGTCTGAGCCCATCCCCAAGTCCATCGTGCTGGTGCACTTGGGCTTTTTGGCGGCGGTGGTGGCTTTGGCGCATTACCCCGTGGCGTTCATTGGGCTGTTTGTGATGTTCATGGGCTTTGCACAAGCCTATGAGCGCTACCAAAACCCGCTGATTTTGAAAGAGGCTTTGCTGGTGGGCTTTTTCTTGGCAGGCTTGGTGGTGTTGGGCGGCATGCAGCAGTGGTGGCTGCAGCCCATTGTGTCGACCATGGACCCGCAGGTGTTGTTCTACGGAACCACGGTGCTGACGGCATTCACCGATAACGCGGCCCTGACGTATTTGGGCTCGTTGATTTTGGATATCTCGGACGAAGCCAAATACAGCTTGGTGGCGGGCGCGGTGGCAGGCGGCGGCCTGACCGTGATTGCCAACGCACCCAACCCCGCAGGCGTGGCGCTGCTGCGTGCGGGGTTTGCCGATGCGTCGGTGGGGGCGGGTGGTTTGCTGGTGGGGGCTTTGTTCCCTACACTGGTGGCCATGGCAGCCTTACTTTATTTATGAAACCCACACCCCAATCGCTGTCTGGACTGATTCCATTCATTCGCCCTTACCGTGTTCAGGTGGCCCTTGCGGGTGTGTTTTTGTTGCTGGCGGCTGGCACGACCTTGGCCTTTCCGTGGGCGCTGCGCACGCTGATTGACCAAGGCTTGGCCGAGCAGGCCACGCCCGAGGTGCTGGCCACTCAGTTTGTTGAGCTGTTCATGGTGGCTGCGGCCTTGGCGGTGTTTTCGTCGGCACGGTTTTACATGGTGAGCTGGCTGGGCGAGAAGATCACGGTGGACTTGAAAAACAAGGTCTACGCCCATGTGCTGCAGCAAAGCCCCACGTTTTTTGAAACCACGCAGTCGGGCGAGGTGCTGTCGCGTTTGACGAGTGACGCCACCCTGATTCAAACCGTGGTGGGCTCGTCGTTGTCGATGGGGCTGCGCAATGCGGTGATGGGTGTGGGCGCAATGGCCATGCTGATTTGGACCAACCCTTGGCTGATGTTGCAGGTGATTGGGGTGCTGGCGCTGGTGGTGTTTCCGAGTGTGTATTTGGGCCGCCGTGTGCGCCGCCTGTCGCGGGCCAGCCAAGACCGTGTGGCCGATTCAAGTGCCATGGCGTCTGAGGTGCTGAATGCCATTTCGGTGGTGCAAAGCTACACGGCCGAGCGGCGCGAGGCTTTGCGCTTCAGCGGCTCGACCGCGCAAGCCTTGGCCACCTCGCTACGCCGCGTGCGGGCGCGTTCGGCCTTGGTGGGTTTCATCATCATGGCGTCGAGTGCGGCCTTGTTGTGGGGTTTGTACATGGGCGCACTGTCGGTGCGTGCGGGCACGACCACCGCTGGTGAGCTGGGCCAAACCGTGGTGTATGTGGTGTTGCTGGCCAGTGCGTTTGCCGTGCTGGGCGAGGTGTATGGCGACGTGCTGCGTGCCGCAGGCGCGACCGAGCGGCTGATGGAGCTGCTGCACACCCAATCGGATGTGCGTTCGCCCGAGCAGCCACAGCGTGCGCCTTGGCCCACACACGGTTCGAGCTTGGTGCTGCGTGAGGTGAGTTTCAACTACCCGTCGCGGCCCGCGCAACGCGCCCTCAATGGGCTGACGGGCGAGGTGCATGCAGGGCAAACCGTGGCCATTGTTGGCCCCAGTGGTGCGGGCAAGACCACGCTGTTTTCTTTGCTGATGCGTTTTTATGCGCCCCAGCAAGGCGCAGTGCTGCTAGACGGCGTGGCGATTGAGCAAATGGATTTGCACGACTTGCGTCAGCGCATTGGCGTTGTGCCGCAAGAGCCCGTGGTGTTTTCGGGCACGGTGATGGAGAACATCCGCTACGGCCAACCCGATGCCACCGACCAAGCCGTGCACGCAGCGGCAGAGGCGGCGTTTGCCACGGAATTTATCAACGAACTGCCCGAAGGCTTTGACACGTATTTGGGTGACCGAGGCGTGCGCTTGTCGGGCGGGCAGCGTCAGCGCATTGCGATTGCACGGGCTATTTTGAAGAACCCGCCCATGCTGCTGCTAGACGAAGCCACCAGCGCTTTGGACGCCAACAGCGAGCGCATGGTGCAAGCTGCGTTAGAGAAAGCCATGCAAGGCCGCACGACCCTAGTGATTGCACACCGCTTGGCCACGGTGCAACGTGCCGACTGTATTTGGGTGCTAGAGCATGGCCGCTTGGTGGAGCAGGGCACACACGCCGAGCTGATGGCGCGTGCGGGCCTGTATGCCAGTTTGGCCGCTTTGCAGTTCTCCGACTCAGTGGTTTTGTGAGCCGCGGTGCGCCCAGCCGGTGGTGTGCTTTTCGATCATGCTGAACAGCTCGTACATGATCATGGCCATTGCGCCCACGACCACCAAACCCGCAAAGGCC